>Ga0193752_1000743_pt1 | contig 29671 bp, 29 predicted proteins | sample H1c1metaG_FD_144924 | JGI IMG/M metagenome (GOLD analysis project Ga0193752, IMG submission 144924) | Soil microbial communities from a riparian zone of the East river system, Colorado, United States - H1c1 | ecosystem: Environmental > Terrestrial > Soil > Riparian zone | place: USA: East River... | reverse complement strand
CACGTCGCTGACGCGCCGCCGCCACCGAAACCGCCGCCGCCACCGCTCCAGCCGCCGCCGAAGCCCCCGCCAGAACCGCCACCACCCCAACCGCCACTGCCCCAGCCACCCCAGCCCCCGGACCGGCCGCGGCGATTCGAACCTGCACTCGCGCCGAACAGCGTGAGCACGAACGACAGGATCGCAGCGACGATCGCGACCGCGATCGTGCCGACGACCAACCACACTACAAATGCGACGACGCCACCGGTCAGTGTTGCGCCTAGGAATCGTCCGAAGATTTTGCGAAGAAATGATCCCGCGATAAACGCCAGGAACAGGAAGAAGCCGAACATCGATCCGAAATTGGTGCCCGGACGACGCGCGCGCTCCGTCAAAGTAGGCGGCGGCAACGACTCGCCGGAAATCGCGCGCGTAATGCCATCGACGCCGGCAACGATTCCTAGGTAAAACTCGCCGGCGCGAAAGCGCGGAGTGACGGTGTCGCGAATGATGCGTTTCGCGGTGACGTCGGGCAGCGCACCTTCCAATCCATAACCGACTTCGATGCGCATATTGCGATCGTTCTTTGCAATCACGAAGATCACACCGTCGTCTTCTCTCTGACGACCTACCTTCCAGGCCTCAGCGACACGAATGGCGAATTCTTCGATGGTCTCGGGCTCGACAGTCGGGACCAGCAGCACGGCAACCTGACTACCGGTGCGTTTCTCGAAGTCCCGCAGCGTTTGTTCCAGCGATACCGCCTGATTCGATGTGAGCGTATTGGTCAGATCGGTGACCGGCGAACGCAGCGGCGGCACCGGAGTGTTCGCGAATGCGTTGGCAAATGCGGCGCCGCAAAGCAGCGCCGCGAGAATCAACCCTGCTCGAAACGACCATGCCTGCAGCGACAAGCGCAACGAGCTCTCCCTCACTGGCGTGGAGTCGTGCCGAAATCGACGGCTGGGGGTTTGGCCATTGCCGCTTCGTTCTCGACCGCGAAATTAGGCTTCACGTCGTGCCCGAACATCTTGGCGGTGAGATTGGTCGGAAACGATCGAACCGTGACGTTGTAGGCCTGGACGGATTCGATATACCGACGTCGCTCGTTGGTGATGCGATTCTCGGTGCCTTCGATCTGCGCTTGGAGATCGCTGAAGCCGGCAATCGATTTGAGTTCCGGATAGCGCTCCACGACCACCATCAAACGCGACAAAGCGGAACTGAGCTCGCCTTGTGCCGCCTGCCATTTTTGAAAGGCCTGCGGGTCGTTGATCAGCTCCGGTGTCGCCTGAATCGAGCTGACCTTGGAGCGAGCATTGACGACCGCTTCTAAGATGCCTTGCTCCGCTGCCACCGCGCCCTTCACTGTATTCACGAGATTGGGAATCAGATCGGCGCGGCGTTGATACTGATTGAGTACTTGCGACCAGGCCGATTTCACTTGTTCGTCCTGTCGCTGCAAGTCGTTGTAGCCGCAGCCGGTGAGCGCAGCCGCCATCAAACCGACGACCGCAGATATTCCCAAGAATCGCAAGACACGCATGAACTTCCCCTTATGTAGGACCGCAGGGCGGTCGCGTTTCGATATGGTGACTAACCTCAAGTTTTCAAGTCGCCAGCAACTGAAGCCTTGCGGCCGCGAAGCTCGCGAAACACTTTGTCGAGCTGATGCCCCAACTCCTCGACTGTGTTGGGCTTGAGAATGAACTCGCTCACGCCTAGTTCGCGAGCTAGTCGCCGGTCTTCCGGGCGCGCATAGCCGGAGGTCATCAAAATTGGAATGTCTGGCCGGTGCTCACGCAAAGCTTTGAACAAATCGAATCCCGTCATGTTCGGCATCGACAGATCGGTCACCACGCCGTCGAAATCCGATGGGTGCCGTTTGTATACCGATAGTGCTTCTTGCGGGTTGGTAAATCCGGACACCCTGTACCCCAGGCGCTCGAGGATGCGCGTGCTCAGGTCGAGAATCGCTTCGTCATCGTCGATGAACAACAAGCGCTCGCCGTTGCCGGCCGGTATTTTCTGCGGGGGCGGTGGCATGGCGACCTGCAGCGCATTCGCCGTCGGGAAATACAAACGAAAGGTCGTGCCTTTGCCCGGCTGGCTGTACACCGTGATCGCGCCATCGTGGGCTTTCATGATGCCGTGCACCACGGATAGCCCAAGCCCAGTCCCCTGCCCTGCGGGTTTGGTCGTGAAGAAAGGATCGAAGATTCGCTGCAGCGTGTCGACGTCCATCCCACAACCGGTGTCGCTCACTGTGATGCGAGTGTAGTACCCGGGACGCAAGTCACGCGTGGCAACCAACTCCGGCGTCACTTGAATTGCTTCCAGCACGACTTCGATCGCACCGGTCCCGGCGATCGCGTGCGCCGCATTGGTGACAAGATTCATGATGACCTGATGCACCTGCGTGGAATCCGCCAATACCGCGGGAACATCAGGTGTCGCCACGACCGAGAGTTCGATCTGTGCAGGCACCATCGCACGCATGAGATTCGTTGCTTCCTCCACCACAGCTTGTAAATGCACCACTTCGCGATGCGATTCCTGCTGACGGCTGAAGGTGAGAAGTCTGCGCACCAGATCGGCAGCGCGCTGGCTGGCCTTGTTGATCTCCGACAAATTGCGCTGACTCACGTGATCGTCGCCGAGATCCTCGCTTGCCAACTCGGCGTTGCCTCGAATGGCCACCAGGATGTTGTTGAAGTCATGCGCGATGCCGCCGGCCAACGTGCCCAACGCTTCCATCTTTTGCGATCGCATTTGCGCTTCTTCTGCGCGGATGCGATGCGTGATGTCACGATAGTTGGTGACGATGCCTCGAACGGCGGGATCGTGAAGCAAGTTGGTGGCCACGCCTTCGAGCCATAACCACTGACCGTTCTTGTGTCGCCGGCGCCAAACCGCCGGAATCGGAATACCGGGATTCTCAACTGCCCGTTGCACGGCCTGCTGCACGATCTGAACATCGTCAGGATGCGTATTGTCGATGCCGTTGCCGCCAATCAGTTCTTGGTCCGTGTAGCCCTCGATGCTGGCGACCGATGGGCTGAGATACAGAATGTTATTGGCAGCGTCGATCACTGCAATACCGTCGGCATTGCGCTCGATCAATGCGCGAAACCGACGCTCGCTGTTTTGCACGGCCTGCAGCAAGCGCGAGTTTTCGACCGCGATGGCGGCTTGTGCCGCGATGCCGACAATGGCTTGCTCGGCCCGCTCGGTAAACACACCGGGGTCGGGATGGCCGAAGAAGAGTCCGCCCAACACTTCGGTCGAGTGCGAGATGACGGGCACCGACAAATAGCTCCGCACCGGCAGGTGTCCCGCAGGCATCCCTCGATGCGGCTCGCTGAGGCCGTAGCGAGGGTCGAGGAGGATGTCATCGGAGCGGATGATGCACGAGCCCTCGAAGGTGGGGCCGAACAGAGCGGTCTTGCCGGGCAGCGGGAACTTGGAGAAGGCCTCGCGCGGTACGCCCGATAGCGCGTACAGCATGTAGCGTTCGCCCCTCGGATCGACGATTGTGTAAAAAAATGCCCCGAAGGCGGCGCCGACCAACTGCACGCCGGCGTCGGTCACGATCTGCACAAGCTTGTCCAGATCGAGCTCAGCCGCTAAAGCCGCGCCGGTACGGTTCAGGAGCTCCAGTAGGCGCTTTTCCTCGCGCAGCGCTGCTTCGACGTCGGTCGCAGGCTGACCTTGCGACGCACGCAGCGTTTGGTTTTCAGCCTCAAGCGCCGCGAGCCGGCGCTTGAGGTCGTCGATTGGAGTGTGCGAGCCCAACGAATCCTTCCATTTTGCTGCCTTCCCTATCCTACCAAACCCGGCGGCCCACGCGAGGCCGGACAAAGACCCGTTGCACTACCAGATTTTCACACGGTCCTTCGGATCGACGAACAGCTTGTCCTTCGGCTTCAAATCGAACGCGGTATAGAACTCGGGTTGATTGATGACGACGCCATTGACGCGGAACTCGCTCGGGCTATGCGGATCGGTCAGCAGACGCTTGCGCAACTCATCGTCGCGATACTTGCGTGCCCACACTTGCCCGAACCCTAGAAAGAATCGCTGCTCGCCTGAATAGCCGTCGAGCTTGGGCGCTTTTTTTCCATCCAAAGACAGCTGGTAAGCGTGATATGCCATTGCGAGACCGACGAGATCGGCGATGTTCTCCCCGAGCGTCAGCTCGCCGTTCAGGTGTTCATTGGCCAGCGGCGCATACGCCGCGTACTGCTTCGCCAATGCGGTCGCGCGCACGCGAAACTCTTTGTCGTCGGTCTCCGTCCACCAATTCCTAAGATTGCCATCGCCGTCGTATTGGCGGCCTTCGTCGTCGAAGCCATGACTGATCTCGTGACCGATGACCGACCCGATGGCGCCGTAATTCACAGCATCGTCGGCTTTCACATCGAAGAAGGGCGGCTGCAAGATCGCCGCGGGAAACACGATCTCATTGGCCGGTGGATTGTAGTAAGCATTCACTGTTTGCGGCGTCATCTGCCACTCGGTGCGATCGACAGGCCCGCCCAGCTTCGCGATGTCTCGATCGAAAGCGACGATGGCCGCACGTCGTATGTTTCCCACCAAGTCGTCGCGTTTCACTTCGAGCTTCGACCAGTCCCGCCACTTGTCGGGATAGCCGATCTTAGGCGTAAACTTGGCCAACTTCGTTTGCGCTTGTGCGCGAGTCTCAGCGCTCATCCATTCCAATTGATCGATGCCGGCGGCAAACGCCTTTTGCAAGTTGGCGACGAGGTGCGCGACGCGCTCCTTTGCTTCCGGCGTAAAATGCCGCTCCACATAGACTTTTCCGGCCAGCTCCCCAATCGACCGCTCGACGGCGTCCACACCGCGCTTCCAGCGAGGTCGCTGCTGCGTCACGCCGGACAACGCCTTGTTGTAGAACTCAAAATGGAGATCGGCGAACTGCTTGGATAAATGCGGGGCGTAGCTATCGATCAAATGAAACCGCAGATACTCGCGCCACTGCGCGATCGGCACCTGCTTGACGGCGGCATCGAGCGCAAAGAGGAAGCTCGGTTGGGCCACCACTATCGCATCGATCCTCGGCGCAGCCGCGCCTTCGAATAGCGCGCGCCAATCCAGATTCGGCGTTTTGGCCTGCAATTCTGCGATGGTGAATTTGTTGTACGTCTTTTCCGCGTTTCGATTCTCGACGCGCGTCCACTGAGCTTTTGCGAGCCGCGTTTCGATCGCGATGATGCGCTCCGCCATCGCCGCGGCGTCTTTATCGCCCGCGGCCGTCAGCAGATCACGCACGTAGGCAGCATGTTGCTCGCGGACCGATTTCATCCGCGCATCGTCGGACAGATAGTAGTCACGATCCGGCATCGTGATGCCGGACTGATACAGGTGGCTGATGTACGCGCTCGAATTCTTCTCATCGATGCCGACGTAATAAGCCAGCGGCTGCATCGTGGCGATGCGCTGCAGACGGCCGATTCCCACTGCGAGATCGCGACTGGTGCGAATGGTCGCAATCCGCGCGAGTTCAGGTTCCAGTGGTGCGAGCCCGAGCGAATCGACTCGCGACTCATCCATGAAGCTCGCATAAAAATCGCCGACCTTTTGTGCGTCGCTGCCCGGCGGAGTAGGTTTCGCCGCCGCCTCCTCGACAATGGCGCGTAAATTCTGCTCTGACTTGTCGCCGAGCATCGTGAACACGCCGTAGTTCGACTTGTCGGCCGGGATTTGCGTGTCGGCCAGCCATTTGCCGTTCACGAAGCGATAGAAATCATCCTGCGCTCGAACGTTTCGATCGTAGCGATCGAACATCAGGCCGGACGTGCCGCTGACTTCTCCGGGCGATGCGCCCTTATCGGCGGAACATGCGCTGACGCCGATGCCGAGGGCAAGCGACGCCAGCGATAAAACCTGCAATACCGGACGAATCGATGGGATGACCCTCATGGGCGCTCTCTTTTTACTTAACGGGTGACATTACTTAATTAAGCGACAAGGCGTGCAGCATTCAAGCGAATGCGCGCTCAGTCAAGTTTTTGGGCGACCAAGCGAGTTCCACCCGCATCGCTATGAACCATAAAGCGTGCGGCACTTCGCATCTGGATGCCAACCGCCCCTATGCAATGAAATTGTTCACGACTATTCATGCCCTTACGAAGTACTCTTTCGCCCCATATTCGATATCTCCATGTACCTACACAAACCTCTTGGCCCCGACTCGAGCCCTGAGCGACATCTTCAGTCAGTCCTCTTTCCTGAATTTGCTTATTTCGATTCGTGAAAGGCCAAAGCAGGCATCCGTAGCGGTGCTCGATCCCTTGAACAAAAGGAATGGACCATGTCGTCGCAACTCGATGAGATCTTGCACGCGCTTGCCGGCGGATCGCTAAGCATCGATCAAGCCTGCACGTCGATCAATGCCGCGGTCCGCGCCAATCCGAGCGGCACTCGCATGTGGGGAATGCTGCTCGAAGGCAAAATCACGCAGCAACTCGTATCGGCTGCGGCAGGGCGCCAACTCCTCGACGCGCTCGAGAACTTCGAGCCTGAGAAGACCATGTGGCTGGCTCCGAAGCGCGCCGAATCCAAGCCGCAAGCTACGCCGCTCGCCCAGTCCACCCAGGTCATCGCGATCGAAGCGAAGCGGACTGTGCCTCGCGATGCCGAGCAACTCCGCGCATTTTTATGGGATTCGCCTGCCGATAATAGTGCTGCGACCGAATCGATCGACCATCCCACGGCCAGCGTGGCGTGGATGGAAGCGCCAGTGCAGCGCGTGCAACCGCCTCGGCCAAAACCAGGCGTGACGCCGGTCATTCCCGCGCCGGAACTGGGTGCGATCATCAAGGGCCGCTATCGTCTCGACTCCCATTTAGGGTTTGGCGGTATTGGCCAGGTTTTCAGCGCCATCGATTTGGAGGCGCAGCACGCCGATAAACCCGAAGCGCGAGTCACGATCAAAATGATCGCCGTGGATTTGAAGTGCGAGCCCAATGCATTGCCTGCCATGCAACGAGCCGTCCAACAGGCGAAATCGCTGCGCCATCCCAACATCGTTGCGACGTATGGCGTCGAAACCGACAACGATCGACTCTTTGTCATCATGGAACCGCTGGCCGGTCGTTGGCTCGGAGATCTGGTCCGGCAAGTGCGGGATACCGGCCTAGCGCCCGATGCGGCATGGCCGATTGTTGCAGGCATCGCGGAGGGGCTGGCGCACGCCCATCGTCACAATGTCGTGCACTCCGATCTCAGTCCGTACGCGGTATTCCTCGATGCAAAAGGGTCGCCGAAAATCATGGGTTTCGGTTTGATTCGCGCTCTTCCGACCAGCAACGAGGCAATGGATTTGCTCGATACGATGACATTGCGCGCCTACTCCGAAGCGTACACAGCCGATGCCTGGGCGACACATGCCGCGGCGCATTCAGCGGACGACCTCTATCCCCTCGGCGTTATCGCCTACGAGCTACTGACCGGTCATCATCCTTTCCAGCGTCAGAGTTTGACGGTGGCGCGCCAACGACAACTCGCATTGCAACCGATCCCGCGTCTCGGACGCCGGCGGGCGAAATTATTGGAACGCTGCCTGTCGTTCGAGCGCAAGCAGTGGCCGGGCAACGCATCGGATTTCCTGGATAGCCTGCGCGGCCCCGCGCTACTGCGATTGCTCCTCGGCAATCGGTCCGCTGCCGCTTCTCGCTGAAATAACTCCGGGCAAAAAAAACCCCGAGCTTGTGGCTCGGGGTTGGAGAAGCGGACCTCAGAAGGGATATGAAAGTCCGCTAGGGGATCTCACAGAGAAGGAAACTCAGCACATCAACAAAAACAGTCGTCTAATGGTCGCCTCTTAGTGCAGGCGCGACCATTGCAAAATCTTGATGTCCTTGCTTTCGCATTCGAAGTTACGCGCCAGCACCTGCGCTGCTTCGCGCATGTCGTTGCGCTGCATCTGCCGGTTCACTTCGACCACGCCGCGGAACTCGCTCAAGCCTTTCGGCGCGCGTTCCTGCATCAGAAAGTGTGTGTAGTACTTAACGCTCATGGGACGACAGCGTACGTAGCGGCTGAATTGTCGTCCGTGATCATTTCCACAAAAAACCGTCCGTCAGGGGGTCGGTTTCTCTTTCAGGCGCTGTCTTAGTGAAATGGTTCTCGAAACCCCCGCGACGTAGTGCACATTTCGGATCAGAGATTTAACACTGTAAAGTTCGCCCCCACATGATTCGCTATCGCCCGCCGCAAAAACCGGCTTCACAATTCATCACACCGGCCGGCGCGCAGAGATTGCGCCAGGAACTCGATTTCCTGTGGCGCACGAAGCGTCCCGAGGTCACGCGCGCCGTGCAAGAAGCCGCGGCTCAAGGCGATCGATCGGAAAATGCCGAATATATCTATGGCAAGAAACAGCTTCGCGAGATCGATTCGCGCGTGCACTTCTTGCGCAAGCGCTTGGAGGGAATGACTGTCGTCAACACGCCGCCATCGGATCCTTCCCGCGTGTTTTTCGGTGCATGGGTAAAGGTCGAAGACGACGACGGCACAGAGTTCGAATACCGCATCGTCGGCCCCGATGAAATCAACGATATCCCTGGTTACATCAGCATGGATTCGCCGTTGGCGCGCGCGCTCATGCGCAAAGCAGTGGACGACGAAGTGACCGTGGAGATGCCTGCTGGCGCTCGGAGATATACGGTGGTGGGAGTCAGGTATGTGGTTGGCGTGCTCTAACCTAGTGACGTGATTCGGGCGTCTGCGAATCGGGACTCGAGACTCGAGACTCGAGACTTGTTAGAGAAGATCGCTCAGCAAAGATCGTTAGCTGTTCTGGCGTCCTACCGAATCTCGAGTCTCGAACCTCGAGTCCCGAGTCTGGGGATTTCGAGACTCGGGATTGGGGACTCGGTCGGACATCAGAACGTAATGACTATCGCTAATCGCTCTTCCTGAAGATTCGCTAGGATATAAGTCGAGCGTGGACAGAGATCCGTTCTAACGAATCCCGAATCCCGAGTCTCGAATCTCGAATCTCGAACCTCGTCCGCTGAGTCCCGCCAATCCCACACCGCTAGCCAACGCCAAATCTACGCGCGTAACTGATGGTGGCCTCACGCAGCATGCCCACCTTCTCGGGCCGAAAGCTTCCCAATAAGCCGGCGGCATAATTCGTCGTTGCGAGTCGATACGTGCGCGCAGGATCGAGTTGGGCTTTGAAATCGCTACCCAACTTTCCTGCAATATCGACACCCTTAGCCTCGAGTAAGACAATACGATTTTGCCAACTCTCGAGGTTGTAGAGATCGCCGGTGCGAATTGTCCCTTTGCGCAGCTTGCCCACGACACCGTCGATACCGTAATACGCGAGGTCGCTGCCGGTAGCATCGAACATCGCTCGTTCGAATAGCGCTTTGACGCCCGCGCCCTCCAGCATCGAGGGATTCTCGGCGACTACTTCGCCGACACTCAGCGGCGCATCGCCATTCATCGCGACATTGACGAACGCATGAACATGCGGAGCGCCGCGGAAATAGAACACCGCCGCGGGACCTTCCAATCTAAAGATCTGATATTGCCCGCTACCATCGACTTCGCCATCGCGGTAGTAACTTAAGTGCAAAGCGTCGATGCCGCCGTTGCGATCCAGGCATCGCCAAGCGTATTCGGCATCGGCTTCGCGATAGGTCGACAAAATGCCACCTAGCAATTCGCGCACGAGGACTTTACTCGCAACAGGCAGCGTCTCAACGCCCACGCCTGCGAACACGCCGTCGCGACCTTGCAACTCGATCTGCGTTTGAATGGGGGCTGTCGGCAGAACCGCTACGCGCCGCTCCGCCGCGCTTAAGGTTTGGAACAATCGATGCGCCATCTCGAACTGATAGCGATACAGATTCCCCGGCAGTCCTTGGCTGTCGTTACCGCGCTGATCGCCATAGACTTGCGGCCCGCCAAAGGCTACGCCTTCGCGATTCTCACCGCCCAATCGCAAGTTGACGTGCGCGCCGCTGAGAATGACTTGGTAGGGCGGCTTCTGCGGATCGCCACAGATCAACAGATCGAGCGCGTGCACACCGGGAATGCTGATCAGTTGTTCTTCCGGCATGCGGGCGCGACCCGCTTCCGACAGTCCCGCGTAAAATAAGTCGGTCGCAAGCTTGCGCTGGTCCCAGCTCAAGCTCCACACACTCAGGCCGCCGGTCGATACACCGCGATTGTGATATTGGCGCAGCGGGTGATCGTAATCGACGCACGCGACAGCCCGGTCCGCCGAATCGAACGAAGCAACCAATTGCCGGGTCAGCGTGTCGACGTCGCCTATCTTGGCACTGGGCGATGGCGGCAAGACTTTGTAGCGCAGGGCGGCGCCAACACCTGCGACCAGCGCAATGTTGCCGGCTAACTTTAAAAACTTGCGGCGCTCCATCGCGTCATTATCCCCCATGCAAGTGCGCGAGCAAGCCGTGAAAACCGAAATGATGAAGGAATGCGGCTAGCACCATCACCACTACGAGAATTGTCGACCCGAGAATATATTTCTTCATTTCAGTTTCCTCATGTATGCGCAAGTGTTTGACGAACGGTAAGGGCTGCGGCGCGCTTGGCCGGCGCGACGCTTGCGACGATCGCGACGAGCGTCACGCCGAACAGCCAGAGCAGCGCGACCGAGGGCGACAACATCATCGGCAGCGGTCGATTGATTGCGTGACTCATCGACGCCTCGATCCAAATCGTTAGCGGAATTGCGAACACCAGGGCCATTAGCCAACTGACGACGCCTATTAAGAGGGCCTCGAAAATAATGCTGTTCTGAATATCGTAGTTGCGCGCGCCGAGCGTACGCATCACTCCAAATTCGCGAGTACGCTCCATCACCGCAGTGCTCATGCAAGAAGCCAGTCCGGCGATCGCGATGTTCGACACAGAGGTCACGATCAGCGCAAGCGTCGCTATCAAGATGAAGGTGTGCGCAGTGATGCCCGAGCTATCCCCTGCCTTCGTGTATACCCCGCGCGCGGGCATTTGACGCGCTGCCAGCGTCTCTTCGATTGCATCGGCGACGACGCGCGCATCGGTACCCGGCTGCAACCCCACGCGTACCGCACGCACTGAACTCATCGAGTCCACAACCTGTGCAAACGCCGATGGCGTTGTCGAAGCCTCCGCGGGACTAAACGTGTCGCGCGCGATACCCACCACCTGCAACTTTAGTGGCTTGTCGTTAACCAACAGTGCGATGGTATCGCCCACGTTGATGCCTGCGAACACACTGACGCGCGCCGCTGAGTTCAGGACGACAGCGTCTCGATCGTCGGTCCGAAGCCATCGTCCCGATTCGATGTCGAGCGCTTGCAAATCCGAACCCGGAATGACCGCACGCAGCGGCAAGCTGCGCGTCGAGAATGACAACGCGTCGCCGGTGTCCACGTTCGCCCACCGCATTCGCGCAGGCTCGGCTATCCGCACGCCCGGGATGGAATTGACGACATCGATCACCGCAGCCTCCGGCTCTTCGCGACTTAGGTTCACGCGAATATCGAAACGATGCTCAGCCACAGAGTCATTGGTAATCGTTTGCCAAAGCCGGAGAAGATTCCCGGCCACCATGAAGGCACTCCCGGTGAGCACGAGCAGCGACAGCGCGAGAGCAAATTGAGACTTACGGCGGGAAACGTTTCGCAGAGCCAGTTGCAGACCGACATTGCTCACCCGAACACGACCGCATAGGCGCTGCAACCAGCGATTGTTGGTGTTGCTGGAGACGCCAAAGTAATCGATGGACTCCCGCACCGACTTGCGTGCGGCGAGTGCAATCGGGACGAAAGCCGCACAGAGTGGCACGCCTATCCCAAGCAGAACCAATAGCCCGTAGAGCGCCGCGGGAACGGAACGATCGTTGAGGTTGAAGTTGAGTAGATCGGCGATGAAGTCGGCAAACCAATGGCCGGCTACCACACCGGCCGGCAAACCTAACGACATCGCGGCGAGCGCAAGGACCAGCACCAGTGTCGTGTACAGGCCGGCGATCTGTGAGGTACGCGCCCCAATCGCCTTCATGACAGCGATCTGTCGAATTTGCGGCGCAAGCAATCCGCCGATCACGATCGACAGCAGTGCTGCTTCAAGCACGATTGCCAGCAGCCCAAAACTCAATAGCAGCAACGACACGATGTCGATCTGCCATTGATGTGGATGCGCGCCAGGCGGCGGGATACGAATGAAGCGAACCGCGTGCCCGCCTTCACGCAGCCAAGGCGCCAACTTGCGCATCGCAGCTTCGATATCCGTCGTGGTACGTGCTTCGCTTACGATTTGCAGCTCGTCGAGCGATCCCGCAGCGTCGAGTTGCGCGAGCGTCTCGAGCGTGATGTAGCCGTACACGCGGGTGCGTTACCCGGATCATGTACAGTGCCTGCGACACGCAAAGAGTGTCGCTCGCCCGTAGGCAACTCGATGGCCAGGGCCGCGCCAATAGCGAGCGGCAACATTCTCGACACGGCGCGCTCAATGAGCACCTCACCGGTCTTTGGCGGCCACGCACCGGATTGCGGATAGAACTTGGCGATGCGCAACGCCGTAAAATCAGGCACGACGCGCAATACCACGGCTAGCGGATCGCCAGACGGCGGCTGTGTCCTCGCAGAAAGGTAGGCGGTGCGATCGGCGTCAATGACACCGGGTTGAGCACGCACAGCAGCGAGCAGTTCATCGTTCACTCCCTCCGTGGACAGAATCGCCGAGGGCGGCACCGTATCCAGGTAGTTGCGATTCATTTCACGATTGAGAACAACGCGTGCGATGAGGATTGCCACGACCAAGGCGATGGTAATTGCCATGGCTACCGCGATGCCAATAAAGCGGCCGCGTGCCGTGCTCGCATCCCGCAACAGTTTCCGCCATCGCGGACTGATCTGGACCAATGCAGCGCTCATCACGCCGCCGAATCGGCTAGGACGGCGCCGTCATTCAACGTGATCGTGCGAGTGAAGAACCGCCCGAGGTCTCGCTCATGCGTCACGATCAGGACGGTCTTGCCCGATTGAGCGAGAGAGGTGAAAAAGCCCATCACCTCGTCTGAGGTTTTGGAATCTAGATTGCCGGTAGGTTCGTCAGCGACCACGATGGGCGGATCGTTCGCAAGCGAACGCGCGATCGCAGCGCGTTGCTGCTGTCCGCCGGAGAGTTCTGCCGGGTACTTGTCTGCCTGCTCGCCGATGCCGACGCGATTGAGAAGTTCGCGAGCACGGACCGGTCGTTCACTGCCGCTCAAGTACTGACAGAAATCCATCGGCAGCATGACATTCTCGAGAATGGTAAGCGTCGGAAGCAATTGAAAGAATTGAAACACCACACCCACGTTGCGGCCGCGCCAAATCGCCAGCTTTTCCTGCGACAGCGGATGGATTGCAGCGCCGGCAACCTGCACCTCGCCTGAAGTGGGCGCATCGATCCCTGTGAGCACATTGATCAGCGTGGTCTTGCCACTGCCGGATTTTCCTACGACGGCAACGCACTCACCGGCTCGAATCTGCAGTGTCACGTCACGTAGCGCGACGCAGTCGCCGGAAGGCAGCGCGTAGAGCTTAGAGACGCCGGTGAGATTGATGAGCGGCTGCGACATTGCTTTCTCGATGACAAAGTGACTAGTCAGCGGAAACAATAGCCTCGGCCGGCCTTGGCCGGCACTGTTCTGGGACGATCGGAGGAGGCTTGGGGTAAGCGGGACTCAGCGCCCGAGACGGGCAAATACGTCATCCTTGTAACGCCGACTCAAACGCAATGTCGTGCCATCGCGCAGATGCACTTCGTAATCTCCTTTGAAGAGTGGGTGCAGCGCTTGAATTTCGGCAACGTTCACTGCGGTCGATTTGTGGATCCGCACGAATTGCGATTCGCCGATCTGCGCTAACAGGTCTTGCAACGTTCGGCGCAGTACGTATTGAGCAGTGCTGCAGTGTACGTGCACGTAGTTATCGTCTGCTTGCATCCACCGAATCGAGTCGCGTTCGATCAGCGAAAGCTTGTCGCCATCCGGAACCAAGAGGCGATTCGCGCCGCCCGACGCTTGGCGGGCGATCCGAATCGCGTTTGAGTGCAGGGCCTTGTTCGGCGCGCGCTCGCGCACGCGTTGCAGCGTTCTCAATAGCCGTTCCTTGTCATAAGGCTTGAGAAGATAGTCGATGGCATTCAAATCGAACGCCCGTAACGCGTGATCGCCGAACGCGGTAACGAACACCAACAGCGGGGCCGCCGTCGACTGCAGCTGTGCGGCGACTTCAAGACCATTCATCGCCGGCATTTGAATATCGAGAAAGACCACGTCCGGCAATAACACGCCGATACATTGCACTGCGCTTACGCCGTCCCCCACTTCGGCAACGACTTCCAGGTCGGGTTGTTCGCTGAGCCAGCGCCGCAGCTTGTCGCGTGCCGGCGGCTCGTCATCGACGATGACCACACGCAACACGCGCATCACTCACTTATCGCCCAAGGGATCGTGACGGTTGCCGTGACGCCTGCGCCATTCGTTAGCGTCAGATCGGCGGCGTCGCCATACAGTAGCTTCAATCGCTCGCGACAGTTGCGCAGGCCCATGCCTTCGATATACGCGGCCGCTAACAGCGAATTCGCATTGCGAATTGAGACGTGCAGAACACCGACTCGGCGCTGTGCAGTCACCACGATGTGATCGGCGCCTGAGTTACGTTCGACTCCGTGCTTGAAAGCATTCTCCAACAGCGGCTGCAACAACATCGTAGGCACCCAAGCATCTGTGGCGGCCGAGTCGATATGCCAATCGACGGTCATGCGACCCGCGAATCGTTCCTGCATGATCGCCGCATACAGCCGCAGTAGCTGCAGTTCCTCACTGAGCGGCACCGTATTGCGCTCGCTAGCGCTCAGATTAGCGCGCAGTAAATCGCCAAGCTGAGTCAGCATCCGGTCCGCGCGCGCGACATCGACCTGCATTAGCGCCGAGATCGTATTGAGCGCGTTAAAAAGGAAGTGCGGACGTAGTTGCCCTTGCAGGCGCAAGAGTTTCGCCTCCACCAGCGTCTTCTGCGTCGCCAGCAAGCGCTCCGTTTGCTCACGCATCGTCGCGAACGACAGGACGCCAAACGCGAGCCCCAGCCAGCAAACGTAGATCAGAGAAGCCTTAAGGACTTCGTATGCGAGCAGCCCCAAAATCATAGGGAACCCGCTCGGAAATCCGTAGCCAACCAGAGAGAAACCGAAGAAGCGGAACCCATGACCCAAAGCGATGAAACTTAAGATGAACAGCGGCATGCGCTTGAGGTGATGCCGAAACCACTTGCCCGGCTGATTGATTGACGGACGAGCAAGCGCTGAGGATTTCGTCTCGACGACAATCCATGCCACGACTGCAAAAGCGTAGGAAAAGAACACAACCCAGGTAGTGCCCGGCGGTACCCCTCTCCCATGAACGTAGCCTGGCAGCTCGAGCGTCGTAAAAAATGCGAGCAGCACCAACGTGATCGCGATCGGGATGACGAGCGATCGCGGCCACGGCGCTGTGGCGCCGAATTCATGCGGTGTGTGAGTCGGCTCGTTCATACGAGAGAATGAGGGGCGATCGCCTCATCCTATCTCGGCACACCCCAACCCGTTAGGAAATTGGGGTGAACGGGACGCGCCGGACAGCACTCAAGATTCGGGACTCGAGATTCCGGACTCGAGATTGGGAACTCGGTCCGACATCAGAACGGCTAATGACTATCGCCTTCCGAACCTATCTCGAGACTCGAGACTCGAGACTCGAGACTCGCTAGGACATAAGTGAGCGTGGAAGAGATCCGCTCTAACGAATCCCTAGTCCCGAGTCTCGAGTCTCGACCTCCAAATCAGACCAGCACGTTCTTAAACTGCCAGGGATCCGCGGCGTCTACGTCTTCCTCGAATAAGCGGCCGAACATCGGCGTCCAATCGGAATACGCGCCAGTCAGGTTGCCGAGATAGGGCTTGCAGATTTCGAGGGTATGGCGGAAATCCATTTCGTCAGGTTCGATCATGCCGCGATTTGGATTCTCCATCGCCCATACGATACCGGCCAGCACAGCCACCGTCACTTGCAAGCTCGTTGCATTGTTGTGCGGCGCAAGCTTGCGCGCTTCATGAATCGATAGCTGCGAACCGAACCAGTACGCGTTCTTCTTATGGCCGGCCAATAGCATGCCGAGTTCGTCGATACCTTCGGTGATGTCGTGCATCAGAATGCGCTGCTTCGGTTGCAGCCGCCAGTTGCGGCCGGCGAACTCGTGCACGGACACGACAGCGCTGTCGGATGGGTGATAGGAGTAGTGCACCGTCGGGCGATACACGACCTTGCCGTTTTGTTTGACGGTGAAATAGTCGGACAACGAAATCGCTTCACCGTGCGTGATCAAGAATCCGTGGAAGGGGCCGGCTAGCGGCGTCCAGGTGCGCACTCGTGTGCTTGCACCGGGTTGCAATAAATAGATCGCACTGTCGCGGCCGAATTCATGACGCCGGCCGTTCGGCGGCAATTGCTTCTCATGCGCACCCCAACCGAGTTCAGCGGGTTGCATGCCTTCGCTGACGAAGCCGTCGACCGACCATGTGTTCACAAACTCGCCTACCTTCTTGGGTACATTCGTCATTTGTGTGTCGCGTTCGGCAACATGCATGACTTTGATTCCCAACTTGTGAGCCAGCGCGGCCCAGTCATCTCGGGTCTTCGGATTGCCGGCTTCCACCTGCGTATCATTCGCGACGTTCAACAAAGCCTGTTTGACGAAGTGCGACACGAGACCCGGATTCGCACCATGCGTGATCACCGCTGTCGGACCGCTCGTGCCGAGCTTGTCGCGGAGCGCCAAGGCTTGTTCGCGCAAGGAATAGTTCGAGCGGAGCGAAGGCGTCAAATTGGGATCGGTGTAGCCGCCAGGCCACGGCTCGATGCAAGTGTCGAGGTACGACACGCCGCGTGCGGCACACATCTCGATCAACGCGAGGCTCGAAACATCCACTGAAAGGTTCAGCAGGAAATCGCCTTTCGCCAAGAGCGGCTCCAACACGCCGCGGAAATTTTCCTTGGTGAGCGGCTGCTTTACGAACTTGACGCCGTATTCCGCGGCGACTTTTTCGCCGCGCTCGTCCGCTGTCACCACCGTGATGCGATCCGCCGTAATCCCGATGTGGCGCAGAATCAGCGGCATGACGCCCTGACCAATGCTGCCGCAACCCACCATCACTAACTTGCCCGGGAAAACCACGTGTACGGGGTGTTGTGCCATTTCGAAAGATACCTCGGCGCCTACGGGGATGAAGGCGCGCAGTTTACTGAAAACGGAGGCGCTAGGCGCTAGGCACTAGCACGAGAAAGGCAGTAGAGCTCCGCGCGATCCTGCGGAAAATTCGTCGCCGCTACCAGCGCAGAGACGAGTGCGGAGTCTGGCTAGCGCCCAGAGCCCAGAGCCCAGAGCCCAGAGCCCAGAGCCTAGCCGCGAGAAGCGGCTCAGCCACGCCAATGCGGCGGATACGTCCGATCGTATCCCGGCAAATTTTCGACACGCCGCAGCCACGCGGCGATCGATGGGAAATTTGCATCGAGCGGCACAAATCGACCGCGAAGGTCCTGAGCTTCGCGTCGCTCCAGCGCGCGCAGCAGCAACTGAATGCCTGGGAACACGACGATATCGGCGGCCGATAGAGTGTTACCCACCAACCAGTGTGACGTGGACAATCGACTCTCTATGGTACGTGCTTCTTGCGCAACGATTTGCACCGCCTTGGCGATTTCTTCCATGCGGCCTTCTAAGCCCTGAAAGAAGATTGCGTTGATAATCTTGGTGATCTGGTCCTCTGCGTAGGCCTGATACTCGCAAATGACGCGCTGGATGGTGCCCGCCTCTTCCGGCGCCGTGCCGAAAATGGGTGGGTCGGGGAACTTGCGATCCAAGTAGGTCATGATCGCAAACGACTCGTAGCACACGAAATCGCCATCTTTAAGGACAGGCACTCGACCGCGCGGGTTGAGGCGCAGCATCTGCGGCGATTTGTGCTCTTGCTTCGAAAACTGCAGCAAGTGCGATCGGTACGGAATCCGTTTGTATTCCAAGATCAGCAGCACGCGCCATGCGAAAGGACTGCCGCTACCCCAGTAAATGTCGATGGCCATAAAGGCTCCTGTTGGTGCGCGGAATATAGAGCACCTAGGAGTGGGGCGATAGCGTAGGCCGCAAGATACGTGCCCCGTAACATTCGATACGGCAAAATATCGCCCCTTCCCTCCGCCGGCGTCCGCCATGCACACAACGCTCATCTCCGCTTCCGAGCTTAGTCGTCTGAATGATGCCGTCATCGTCGATTGTCGTTTCGACCTTGCAAACCCTAGTGCGGGCGAGCAAGCCTATGACCACGCGCATATTCCCGGCGCTCGTTACGCGCATTTAGATCGGGATCTTTCGAGCCCAATTACCCCGGCATCGGGCCGGCATCCCTTGCCTGATCCTGAACGACTAGCGCAAACATTAGCGAGCTGGGGGATCGAGTCGGAACGCCAAGTCATCGCCTACGACGCAGGCAACGGCATGTTTGCCGCGCGACTTTGGTGGTTGCTTCGCTGGCTGGGACACACGAAGGTTGCGGTATTGGATGGCGGCTTCCAGGCCTGGGTGACCGCAGGATTGCCGACGACGTCCGATCGCCCAACGCCGCAGCCCGCAAGGTTCCACGCCCATCGCAACGACGATCTTTGGGTGCAGGCTGCGCAAGTAGCAGAGCGAGTTCAGCGATCGGACTGGCGCGTCCTCGATGCTCGCGCGCCGGAACGCTTTCGCGGCGAAGTCGAGCCGCTCGATACCGTCGCGGGTCACGTGCCTGGGGCTCACAATCATCCGTTCGCGCTCAACTTGAATGCTGAGTCGCGCTTTCTCTCAGTCGATGTATTGGCGGCGCGTTATCGCGAGAGCTTGGCCGGCGCCCCGGCGGATCGGACGATTGCCATGTGCGGATCGGGTGTCACCGCATGTCATACGTTACTGGCAATGGAAGTGGCAGGCTTGCGGAACGCCAAGCTGTACGCCGGCTCATGGAGCGAGTGGATACGCGATCCCTCTCGCCCGACTGCAAGCTTGAAACTCACCTCTTAGCAAACATAGACCATAAACATAAAACGCGGCAGTTTCTTATTGACTCTGCCGAGCGCAATTCGCATCCTTGCCGCGATGGACATCCCCGCCAAACGCAACGCCCCCGACAGTTGGAAGATCGACGACTCACTCGATCTGTATCAACTCTCCCACTGGGGCAAAGACTATTTCGGCATCAACGCACAGGGCAATGTCGTCGTGCGTCCCAAAGGCGCCGGCGGCAGCGAAATCGATCTGCACGAGGTGATCGAAGGCCTGAAGGCTCGCGATCTCACCACGCCGGTCGTCATTCGCTTTGCCGATATCCTGAAACACCGACTTACCCGACTGCACGAAGCGTTTGCGCAGGCGATCGCCGAGAACGATTACCGCAATCGTTACTGCGCGGTATTCCCGATTAAGGTCAATCAACAGCGCATGGTCGTCGAAGAGGTGTATCGCGGCGGCAAGGAGTTTGGCTTCGGGCTGGAAGCGGGCTCAAAGCCTGAATTGTTGGCCGTGATGGCGCTAACGGAAGGCGCGCCCGATCGCATGATTGTCTGTAACGGCTTCAAAGACGACAGCTACATCGAAGCAGTCATTCTCGCGACGAAACTGGGCCGCACGATCATTCCAGTCGTGGAAAAATTCGACGAGCTGCATCTGATCTTGAAGAATGCGGCCAAATATCAAGTGCGCCCACGCATCGGCGTGCGCGTCAAGCTTGCGAGCGAAGGCGCTGGACGTTGGCGCGACTCCGCCGGCGAGAAATCGAAATTCGGCCTGTTTATCAGCGAAATTCTGGAGCTGGTGACCACGCTTAAGCAGCACAACATGCTCGACTGCTTGGAACTGGTGCACTGTCATCCAGGCAGCCAACTGCAAGACATTCGCCGCGTCAAAGACGCAATCAACGAGCTGGCGCATGTATACGCGGAACTGAAGCTGCTCGGCGCCGGACTCAAGTACATCGACATCGGCGGCGGTTTGGGCGTCGACTACGACGGTAGCGGCACCAATTACGATTCATCGATGAACTACACGATTAACGAATACGCGAGCGACGTCGTGTATCGCATCGCCAGCGTCTGCAACGCGCGCGAGATCGATCATCCCGTCATCGTCAGCGAATCCGGTCGCGCAGCGACTGCGCACCACAGCGTGCTCATTTGCGACGTGCTGGGCTCGTCTGCGCTCGATCAATTTCGAGTGACCGAGCAACTGACCGACGATTGCGACGGCGACGACATCCCGCAGCCCGTTCAAGATTTGTTCGAAGCCTATCGCGGTGTGACCGAACGACGCTTGGTCGAGTGCTATCACGATGCCGTGCAGGCGCGTGAACAAGCGTTGCAGATGTTTAACCTCGGACTTTTGAACCTGAAATGCCGCGGCTTAGCGGAGCGCCTCTATTGGGCAACCTGCGCGAAAATTCGCGATCACTGTCGACGTACCGGCAAAGTTCCCGAGGAGCTCGATAAGCTCGAGTCGATCCTGTCGGACACTTTCTTCTGCAACATGTCGATCTTTCAATCGCTCCCGGATAGCTGGGCGATCGATCAACTGTTCCCCATCATGCCGATCCATCGCTTGAGCGAGCGGCCCACGCGCAACGCAGTGCTCGCGGACATCACCTGCGACTCCGACGGCAAGATCGACCACTTCGTCAGCCAGCGCGAAGTGAAACGCACGTTGGAACTACATGAACTGCGGCCGGGTGAGGAGTATTACCTCGGCATCTTCCTCGTCGGCGCCTATCAAGAGACTCTGGGCGATCTGCATAATTTATTCGGCGACACCCATGTCGTTCATATTCGTCTGCACGAAGAAGGCGGCTGGTGGATCGATGAGATCGTCAAAGGCGACACGGCCGCCAAGGTTCTCGGGTACATGCAGTACGACGCGGACCGGCTTTTCCCGCAGTTTTCCCGGGACTGCGAGCGAGCGGTCCGTGAAGGGAAAATGAGCGTTGTCGAGAGCCAAGCCTTGAGGCGGTTCTACGAACTCGAACTGCACGGCTATACGTATCTCGAGCCGGATTGAACGAGCGCGATCCAACGCCTCACCCAACGCCACACTAATCGTCCCCTCTTATCGCGTTGACCCAATCACGCGTATCCAGTTGAAGGGGCTCGAACCGGCGACCTTCAAGCCGAATTCTCGAGGCAAGGAGTTCCGGCAAGCTCAACCTCGCACCTTAGGTGTCTTTCCCCACCCGACAACGACTCGCCTCGCCTCGCATCGTGAAGGCAGCCTGCACTCTCCCGCCGGGTAGATTGAGTCCGACCTCGTTCTCGCTTTCCAACGATCCGTTGCATTCAAAAGGCATGCCCCGCAACCCTCGCCGTTGACCTTTTTCAGCCTATTTTTCCGCCCAATTGCCAGCTAAAAAAGCCGGGCGTAGTATCGGCCGCGGCCCAATTGGTGCGTGCTTTGGGGTGGTATTGGTTGTCTGTCTTAAATATTCTAAGAGTGATTAAAACGATGACGACGATCTATGTGGGGAATCTTCCGTTTAGCGCCACCGATAGCGACGTGCGCGCCTTGTTCGAAAAGCATGGGGAAGTGCAATCGGTCAAGTTGGTGAACGATCGCGAAACCGGCCGTCCACGCGGCTTCGGCTTTGTGGAAATGGCACCAAACGATGCGCAGACCGCAATTCAGCATATGAACGGCTTTGACATGGGCGGACGGCCGTTGCGCGTGAACGAAGCACGCGAGCGGGAAGCACGTCCCCCACGACAGGGCGGTAGCTGGTAAATCTCAGGCCTTTTACTGCGCTGCGGCTCGTTAAACGACCCGTAGCGCGTCCGGCTGTCCGCGATACATGCGTACGGTCGCATTCCTGCGTGCGCCTTCTCCAGTTCCGAGTACCCTGGCCGTTACAGTCATGACGACTTGGAACGGTTTGGGTTGCCCCTTCGTTGGCGAATGAACTGGAATCGCTCAACGGCGCATCCCTTTCTTTCAGCTTTTACTAAGATCGGCGCTAGAATCGCCTCGCAGAGGCCGCGTCAAAGATCTTGGGCGTTCGCGTACTTGATAGAAGTCGCGATGCCACCGGCCAGCGGTACGTACACTCACGGCGATCAATTATGGCCACAGCATTCGAAGACGCTTCGCTAAAAGGACTGAGAGTCCTCGTCGCCGACGACGATGACGTCACGCGCGCGCTGTTGAAGCAACTGCTTCGCATGTGCCACATGAATGTGATCGGCGATGCAAAGGACGGCAAAGCGGCGCTCGACAGTTTTCGCCGCTTGCGACCGCAAATCACTTGCTTGGACGTGCAGATGCCGGAAATGAGCGGACTCGAAGTACTGTCCGCGATTCGTGCCGAACCTCAAATGGCCGGAGAGCCTCCACCGGTGGTCGTCATGATCACCGGGACTACTACAGCCGCCATCGTAAAAAGCGCGATTGCTGCCGGCGCCGACGGCATCATCGCCAAACCATTCAGCGTCGCAAAGATATTCGAACAGATTAATCGTGGCGTGCAGATGGCCGCGAAAAAAGTCCAGCCGCCGACAACCTGATCCTCACGCGTCCGAATCCGAGGTCGATATCTCGACTTCGATCTCGCGCACGGCACGCTCAATCGTCGCTTCCCAATCGCGGGTCGTGTCGCACTCAATGACTACCCCCGGTAAGTTGAGCGGTAGTTGCCGCTGAGTGCGCAATTCCAGTTCGATCTCCGGCAAGCTCGCAGCATCGACATGCCCCGCGTGCCGCTGCCCTGACAAGGCGCGCTGTCGGAAGCGCTCGATGAGCAAGTTGGCGTCGGCACGACAATGCGCCTGCACGAATGTTGCTCCTAGCGCAGCCAGTCCGGCGAATCGCTCGCGGTGCGCTCCCTCGCGAAAATTGCCTTCCATCGCGAAAACCAGGCCGCAATTCGCTAGTTCGAACGCCTGCGCAAACATGATTTCGTAGGTGGCCACACTCAAGCGGCGCGACCAGTCGCGACCGCCGACGCCGACGCTGTCGAACAGCCTCTCCTTGATTTCGTCTTTGCAAAGCAACGGCCGTTTGCAGCGAGCGCGGAAGGCGTTCGCCAATTTCGTTTTTCCCGAGCACGGCAATCCGCCGATGATGACGATCTTCATTGACTTCACTCTGAGTTCACCGTGCCCACGCAGCGTCGTTGAGTCAACCGCATTGCGTGAGGGCGCAGGAGCGGTGCTATCTTCACGTCATCGTACGCGAGCGCCTCTGACGAAAAAATGACGAGAAAATCATGATCGAGAAAATCACGCCCATCTACACAGGCCGAGTCTTGCAACTGAACGTCGAACGCGTGCAATTACCGAACGGCACAGTCGCCGACCTCGAGATTGCGCGTCACCCCGGCGGAGCCGCAATTGTTGCCGTCGACGATCAGCGCCGCGTTTGCATGCTGCATCAATTTCGACATGCGGCAGATGGTTGGATTTGGGAGCTGCCGCCCGGCAAGATCGACAATCGCGAGCCGCCACTCAACACGGCGCAGCGAGAATTGGCGGAGGAAGGCGGCATGCACGCGACGCGCTGGGAATCCTTGGGGCACATGCTGAGCTCGCCGGGCGTCTTCACCGAAGTGGTCCACCTTTTTTATGCATCGCAATTGACTGCCACGCCAATGTCGCCCGAAGAGCACGAAGTTTTCAAAGTGGAATGGCGGCCATTCGAGGAGGTCCTGGCGATGGCCTACGACGGACAGTTAAATGACGCGAAAAGCCTGATCGGCATTTTTCGCGCGGCGCCGCTGATCTTGAATCGTCGTTGAAACTCCTGTTCCTCACATAATCCGGCTTTGTCTCACCTTTTTAGTGATGTACGTCACATTACATTTTGCTGCGGAGCCGATAGAATTGTCGCCATATAACGACGTAGCACCATGGGCGAGGGTGCATCTTGGCCAACAAGTCTGATTCCAAATCGAACGCTAACCAGTCAATCGAACTGGCTCAGCATGGTTTTGCCGAGCGACGCCAAGCTCGCGGTGAAACGCCGGGCAATGTCGCGTTCGATGAACTAGGCAATGCGAAGTACCAATGGAAGGACGATCGCATGCTGGAAGACGGCAAGGAAGGCGACACGCGTCGTCAACGCGCCTTATCTGTCGCGGCTCTCGGCCTAGTCGACGATGGACCACCGCCTGACATCAAAACCGCAGTCGAAAATAAAGTCGGAATGCGCTTGGGTTACAACCCGTACGAAAGCGGGCGCCTAGAAAAGCAGCAATATAAGAAGACGCGCGATCTGCGTGCTTTATCGAAGTGGATCGAATCGCAGCGCAAACGTCCTGAATTCGATTCCGAAGAATAGTCAGCTAGATAGCGGCGCTCACGCGGTTGCCCACTGTAGTTTCTCTCGCGCGTTAAGCCGATAAAATCGGCGCAATTCACCCAGCCATGCATCGGGCCGACAGCGTCGGCGTCGTAGAAATCGCTCGTCCAATTGCCGGCAAAAGCGCGCTGCCCAACGATTCGCATTGCGATAGCGCGTCAAACTCTCCGCATCCAAATCATCCCGGTACTGCACACGATCGAACAGTCGTTCATGCAATGCATGCGGATAGCGCCCTTCCTGCTGCGCCGTCAACAACTGCATCGCCGCCGCGTACTTATCGACTTCGGCTTGCAACTCGAGCTCAAGCAGCGTCACGCTCCTCTGTCGCGTCGCGCGCCAAGCAAGATAGTGAAAATGACTGACGCCTTCGAGCGCAGTGCAGTAATCGCTTAGGTTGTCATCGCCAAGTGCGCACAGCGGGCTATTGCCCGCTAGTCTTTCCAGGACGCGGCGCGCGATGTAGACGGTCACACAGACAGCATCGTCCGCTTGCATCACGAATACGTGTTCGTCTGTTGACGCTTCGATGCCTTTCGGCAGCGCTTCGCAATCGGTGACTAGAAAATCATCCACTGCATGCTCGCTGGGCACGTCATAGAGCTTTGCGAGCAACGATTGCAGCTGTCGCAGAATCATCGGCGTTACTGCCGGCGCAGACCGAGCGTTGCCACCGGTACCACACCCAGGCGGGCCAAAATTTCGCGAGCACGCGGGCTGCCGGTCTTCACGAAGATCTCGTAGAGCCGCAAAACATCCTTGTCCGAGTGTACGTGCGACATTTCCGCCACTTCGTTCAGAACATCGACGAGCCGTTGAAACTTGCGGGCCATCTCGGCAAAGACTTGCGCCAAGGCTTTCGCCCGCACGCCGTCCGCCAACGTTGCGTAGGCGCGACCGCCCATTGCGATGTGATAATCGACATCGATCAATTTGCGCGCGAACGTTTGCGCAAAGAATCCTGCGATGAAGAGCGATACATCGCCTAAGCGACGAAGCGAGTGCTGTTGCCGTTCACGCGAGGGCGCAGCTGCCGCGTCGGCAAACATGTGCGCCAGCGGGCGCAGCCGAAGTCCCTCCGGTGTGTGCTCGTACAGGTCGTCGGAGCGCGCAAACGTCGTAAGAATGTTGACGACGTACTGTTCCGTTTGCGTATCGACGTCGACGTGCTGTTTGCGCAGCGCGCTCTGCACCGAATCGCGAAAGAACTCACGCAACCCCGTGACTTGCAGAGGCGTGGTCTGCAATTCGCCATTCAGAACATCACTGGTCAACTGATCAGTGGGCTCCGTCTCCATCGCCATCGCATCTCGCTCGGCTACCATGACTTCGCACCTCCAAATCAAGCAGAGCAACATCCATGCCGCTATTAGCTACATCGGCAGGTTGGCTGTCGATTTGATGCTCGCCGATCGAGACTAGAGGATTCAGCGCTCATAACCGTGAGCAACATCTTGGTTTAGCGTTAGCAGCCGTGGAGCCTTAGTGCTAACGACACTGGAGCGGATGGCGGCGAAGGATGAATCGCACTGTTGGCGTGCAGGCGCGACCTGCGCAGAATCGTTGTTGTGCAAATAATGGACGAAGAAAAACCCCGCGCAGCTTTCGCCGTGCGGGGTTCAGTTCAAGTACCGGCTGTTTTCCTATTGTGTGCCGGTTTGCGTTCGAAGATTGCAGGCTTAAACGAAGCCTAACGGACAAGCGCGATCGGTTAATTGCCTCGCTGTTTACCAGCGACCACCGCCGCCGCCGCCGCCACCACCACCCGGACCGCGAGGGCCACGGCCGCCGCCGCCGCCGCCGCCGCCACCGCCACCGGCAGGACGTTCTTGCGCTTCGTTAACACGGAGCGGACGACCGCCCATGTCTTTGCCATTCAAAGCTTGAATGGCGCGAGCAGAATCGGCGCGCGGCATTTCAACGAAGCCGAAACCACGAGGACGGCCGGTTTCGCGATCATTGATGAGCGCGACGGATTCCACGGTGCCATGGGCTTCGAACAACTGACGAACTTGCGCTTCATCGGCCGTGAACGGCAGATTACCAACATAGATCTTTGTCATATAGAAACAGTCTCACTGAAATAGCCTCGAGCGCATTTCCTTGATCAGGAAAGCTGCAACTGCGAGGCCTGGTTTACGATCGGGCTCCGCCCGCGGTGCGCTCACGTCCGACAGAATTTTTTTATTCGTGTTGTCCGTCAGCGTCCCGGTTCAGGTCCCAGGCCTAACGTTCGCGGTCTCGTCGGATCTTTCAGGAGCTGGCCGATTTGTGGATCAGTGCGTGATCCGGCTGGCCAAACCAGAGAAAAAACACAGGCTAAGGCAACGAACTGCGCGGAGCGTACGCCAAACAATAAATCAAAGCAACGGGCCGCCCGCAACGCAGATCGCCTATAAATGCCCCGAAAAAATGCATATCTAGTGGTGATATCTGTCACGCGCATGGGGCGGACAAATGCCGTCGAACGCCCTCGCAGCCCGGCGAATTTAGTGCGCTACGGCAGACAGCAGTGGAGCCAATTCGCCAAGGTGCATCACGGTCAGCGGCCGCACGCCCAATTCGGCAGGCCATTGAGCGCCATTGCGGTTCACCCACAACGCTTGCAGACCGCTGTTGCGAGAACCGTGGACATCCGCGATCGGATCATCGCCCACGTATAGCATTTGCTCCCCCCGCAATCCGGTTGCTTCCAGGACATGCCGGAAGGCCGCCGCATCAGGCTTCAACGCGCCAATCTCTCGAGCGCTGTAACAGGACTCGAAGTAATGATCGAGTCCAATCGCGCGAAGATCGGCATTCCCGTTCGTCAGCGTGAGGAGTCGATAGCGGGTGCGCAAGTCATCGAGCGCGGGCCTAACGTCTCGATACAAAGTCACGTCGTTGCGTGCACGTAGGAAGACCGTCATCACTTCGTCCGCAGTTGCCGGCTCATAGCCGACTGCCTGGGCGCAATGACGTAGCGATGCGAGACGCAGGTACGTGAAGTCGTAAGCCATCGTCGGCTCGTCCAGCGCAATCCGGTCGCGCTCCAACCGCAGCGCCTCGACACTGTAGCGAGCGACCACTCGCGGAAAGCGATCCGCCAGGAACGCGTACATTAATTGCTCAGCACGGACGATGACCGGCCACACTTCCCACAGCGTATTGTCCAGATCGAAGCAAATGGCGGTGATGCGGTGCATTTCTTAGTAGGCGCAAGGTGCTAGTAACTAGGCGCTAGTCGGATTCAGACGCTTGCGATGCATAGTTTGAAGGCGTTAGTTGCGAGGCCCTAGGTGCCAGTCGGATTCAGAATCTGGCTAGTGCCTAGAGCTAGTACCTAGTACGTAGCGTAGGGCCTAGCGCGCATCCGCGCGCCTTCATCCCGCCTGCAATCCACGCAGGATGTCATCCTTGATGTCTTCCATATCTTCGAGCCCTACGGAGATTCGCAGCAGGCCCTCGACTATGCCCGCACGCTCGCGTTCTTGCGGCGTGATCCGCGCATGCGTCGTCGTGCAAGGATGCGTCAGAGTGGTTTTCACGTCGCCCAAGTTTGCAGTGATCGACATGAGCTTCGTGGCATCGATGAATCGCCACGCGCCTTCGCGTCCACCTTCGACTTCGACCGCGATCAGACCGCCGAATCCGCTTTGCTGCCGCTTCGCCAGTTCATGCTGCGGATGGGACGGTAAGCCGTTGTAGTGCACGCGCTTGACCTTCTGCTGATGCTGCAGCCACGTCGCTAATTCAAGCGCCGCTTGCGAGTGCGCTTTCATCCGCAACTCCAGCGTCTCCAGACCTTTCAGGAAAATCCATGCATTGAACGGACTCATCGTCGGGCCGACCGTCCGCATGAAGCCCCACACCTCCTTGCCGACAAATTCTTTCGATCCCACGACAGCACCGCCGACTGCGCGACCTTGCCCGTCTAGGAATTTTGTCGCTGAGTGAATGATCACATCGGCGCCAAACTTAAACGGCTTCTGCAACGCGGGCGTGCAGAAACAGTTATCGACGGCGAAAACGATCCCGCGCTCGTGAGCGATGTCCGCAATGGCTTGCATATCTGCGATGGCAGACAAGGGATTCGACGGTGTCTCTAAGAAGAACAGCTTGGTGTTGGGTTTACGTGCGGCGCGCCAGGCGTTCAAATCATCGAGTTTCACATACGTAGTCTCGACGCCGAACTTACCCAAGTAGCGCGTCAACAAGCCGATCGTGGTTCCGAACACACTTTCCGAACAGACAACATGATCGCCGCTCTTCAACAACGCCATACATAGCGACAAGATCGCGCTCATGCCCGAGGCAGTGCCGACACACGAGTCACCGCCTTCCATCGCGGCGAGCCGTTCTTCGAAGCAACGTACCGTTGGATTCGTGAAGCGCGAATAGATATTGCCGGGCTCTGCCTCGGAAAAACGCGCTGCTGCTTGTGCCGCGCTTTTGAAGACGAAACTCGACGTCGGAAAAATCGGTTCCGAGTGTTCGCCCTCATGCGTGCGGGCATGACCTGCGCGAATGGCGAGTGTGGCGAGCCGATACTTGGGATCTGAGGACATAAGGAATGCGAGCCGCGTAGAATCGAATTCGACAAGTATGGGGCGAGGTTAAAACGATGTCACTGCCTACCGCGAAACTTACCCTGGTCATCGGCACTCGCAACCTCTCTTCTTGGTCGCTGCGGCCTTGGCTTGCGATGACACACGCCGGGCTCGACTTCGAAACGATCGAACTGCCCCTGGATACCCCAGAATATTACCGACGCATCGAACTGTACTCGCCTACCCGACGTGTACCTGTGCTGTTAAACGGCCCGCAACACGTTTGGGATTCGCTCGCGATTTGCGAGTACGTCCATGAACTATCGGGCGGCAAGGGTTGGCCAACAGATGTCCCAGCTCGCGCTTGGGCGCGCTCAGTCAGCGCCGAAATGCATTCTGGGTTCCAAGCGCTGCGGACCTGTTGGCCGATGAATGCGAAAGCAAGAGACTTGCAGGTGGCTGCAACTCCGGACGTTTTGAACGACATCTCACGCATCGATGCCATTTGGAATGAAGCGCGTGCGACCCATGCGGATCGCGGTCCCTGGTTATTTGGCGACTACAGCATTGCCGATGCAATGTACGCACCTGTGGTGCTGCGATTCAACAGCTACGCGGCACAGGTCTCAATTGTCGCGCAGGAATACATGGCTACGACGCTTAGCGACTCCCACTTGCAGCACTGGATGCGTTAGCCGAGCGGACAAATAAAAATGGCGCGGGACG
>Ga0193752_1000742_pt1 | contig 29679 bp, 25 predicted proteins | sample H1c1metaG_FD_144924 | JGI IMG/M metagenome (GOLD analysis project Ga0193752, IMG submission 144924) | Soil microbial communities from a riparian zone of the East river system, Colorado, United States - H1c1 | ecosystem: Environmental > Terrestrial > Soil > Riparian zone | place: USA: East River... | reverse complement strand
GGCCGCATTGTTGGGGCCATTATTGGTTTGGCCCGGATTGCTGGGGCGAGCGGCATTTTGCCTTTCCAGCTGCCGACCGCTTTGTGCTGCAGGCCGATTGGCGCCCGACACGCGTTGCGCGTCGCCACGGTCGGTGCGAGCGGGACGCTGCCACAGTTCGCGATTGCTAACCGGACGGTTGTTGTTTTCACGAATCGCCGTTTGTTCCTGCTGGAACGACGCGCGCTGCACGGGAGCGCGATGGGTCGTGAGTTGGCGTTCGCGGTCCGCATTGAAGTTACGCGGTGCGCCGCGAGCGCCGCGCTCGCTGAAGCGGCTGTTGCGATCCGGCGCGATGGCCGGCGCTGCGTTGGTGACGCGCCAATTGCGGAGCTCGCGATCGTTCACGCGCACGATGTGATTGTTCACGGGACGCGCTGAAACGAATGTGTCGCGATGCACGACCGTAACCGAATTGCGCACGCCGCGATTCGCGTAGTTCACGTGCGAATTGCGATTCGTGTACGCGCGGTTGATGTAGATGTTGTTGACGATCACCGTATTGCCGTGATTCACGCGATGCCAGTAGCCGCGGCTGCTGTGATAACCGGGCACGAAAATTTCGTGCGGCGCGAGCGGGAACCAGCCGATGCCGCCTCCAAAGGAGATCGACACATTGACGCCAGGCGCGCCGCCGACCCAAGCGACGAGCGCGGGTGCATACACGGCACGCACATGCCGCGGACCCGGCACCCAGCACCAGCGATTGCGAACACTCGCCCAACGTCCGTAGTGAAACGGTGCAAAGCCCCAAGCCGAATTATCGACCCACGTCCAGCCCCACGGCGACACCCACACCCAATTGCCATAGCGATACGGTGACCAGTCGACCGCGACACGCGATGGATACCAAACCGAGCCGTAGGTCGGATCGTCAGCCCAATCGCCGTGACCGTCGAGGTCTTCATAGCCGATCACTTCCGGCGCGACGTGCTTCGCAGCGACGGCAGTTCCACGACGACCATTGCGATCTTGGGCCCACGCGTCGAACTCATTGCGCGGTTGCAGCGCTGCACGCACGCCGGCGGGCTTGCCGGGCGCGCCGAACGTGACCTGCTCTTTCGCGCCCACCTTGATCGAGCCGTTGTCATCGACGACTTCGGCTTCGCCCGCGTAATTCTTTACGAGTGTCGTGGCGCCGTCTTTGCTGACTGCGATGTGATAATCGCCCGGACGGTTAATGATCACCGCGGAGTGCGGCGTATCGACTTCGATGATTTCGTCTTTCTCCAATGCTCGCACCTGCAAATGAACGGCGCCTTCGGTCAGGCTCGCTTGCAGCACGTTGTCGTCCAGTTCGAGAAACGAAAAGCTGGTGTCTTGATCGAGATGGAGATTCGAATTGCCAAGCTGTAGCTCAGCGCGACCGTCGCCTTCGACCATCAGTTTGTCGCCGCTGGTGAGCGGTCGATTCAACGACGCATCCGTCCAATCTTGATTCGCGTCGTCGCCGCCGGCAGGTCGTAACGACACCGCGCCCTTCAAGAAGCTGAGGCGAGCGACTCGACTGGGCGGATCGTCACCGTCGTCGTCCGCGGCATGGGCCCGCGACGCGACCAACAGGACGAGTATCGATAGAGCTGCCCACACGAGCACTAGAAGAGGCCAGCGTGTGGCGGAGGCTTCGAGGGCTCTAGTGCGTTGAAGGGGGCGGGCAGGGGTTCGCATAAATCACCTTTTCTTGGGCCTATCGCTAGGAATCCAGGCCTAGCTCAGGGTCTCATCTTGGACCGTTCAGTGTGAACTCAAAATGAACAGATTTTGGCTTCGATTATGTAGGAGGGATGCGCATTTACACCCTTCGCCAGCCGGAGCCTCTTGTCGGTACGCAGCGTCACTTGAACCTCCCCTTAAAGGGGTTATTGTCACCAAGATAGAAGCGGTAGTCGTTAGGGTTAGACGTTAGCCAGACTAAGAGCACTAATTTCTAGTTTCCGCTTCTGGCTAACCACTAACGCCTTCTTCAAAGACGCACCATTCGAGAGGATCACGCCATATGGAGTTCCATTGGCCACGTGCCGCGCTAGTTTTTATGGCGGTGACCGGTCTGGCCGGTTGCCCGGGCCCAGATCCCGATCCAGGACCGGCTCCGGGTCCGCCTTCGACACCGCAATCACTGTGTGCCGCGCTCGGAAATCAAACCATCGCGACACCCGAAGGCGCTGCAATCGTGACGACAACGCAGCTTATCGCGGCAACCTCCGATCAGCCTGAATACTGCCGCGTGCCCGGATCAATGGCGCCGTCGCTGCAATTCGAAGTGCGGTTGCCCACGACCTGGAATTCGCGGCTGCTGTACTTGGGCGGCGGCGGTTTCGACGGCGCAATTCCGCAACCGCCGGGGTATCAAGCTTCGCTAGGCTACGTCACCGTTGCCTCAGATGGCGGTCACACCGCTACCGGCGATGAGAGCTGGGCCTACGATGCGGAGAAGCTCAACGATTACGCGTATCGCTCGACGCACAAGACGATGCTCGCGGCGCGTGCGCTCGTGCAACAACGATACGGTCGTGCGGCGTCGAGAGCGTTCTTCGAAGGATGTTCGAACGGCGGACGCGAAGCGTTGATTCAGGCGCAACGTTACCCGGAGGATTTCGACGGTATCATTGCGCGTGCGCCCGCTTGGAACTTCGCCGAATTAATGTTGGCGGGAAACAAGAACACCAAGCAATTTTTCGGCGCGCCGGCAAATGCGTTGTCGCCGGCGAAGACTGCAACGTTGAGCCAAGCGGTGCTCGCCGCATGCGATACGCTCGACAATGTCGCCGATGGCATCATCAGCAATCCCGCGGCTTGCACGTTCAATCCCGCAACGCTGCGTTGTACAGGTGCCGATTCGAACTCTTGCTTGACCGATGCGCAGATCGCGACGGTGAATACGTCCTACTCGGTTTATCGGTTCAGCAACAACGTTCCGTACTACATCGGCTGGCCGGCCGGCGGCGAATCCGATCCGGCAGGGTGGGCGGTATGGAATGCAACGCCGTTCGATGGATTGCCGAGTTTCTCGACACGCTTCATTCGCTCCTTCTTGCTGCAAGACCCGAACTACGACGTAATGAACTTCGTGCCGGAGAATCATTTGCCCATCATTGCGAATCGGGCGGCGCTGATCGACGCATCCAGTACCGACTATTCCGCGTTCCGCGCGCGTGGCGGCAAGCTCATGTTGTGGCACGGCACGAACGACTGGGCAATCAGTTTTAATAGCACAGCGCTCTACTACAACAATGTCGTGGCTGCGGCAGGCGGGCAGATGGCAGCAGATCAGTTCGTCGAGTTTTTCCCGGCGCCCGGGGTGCAGCACTGCTTCGGCGGCGCCGGACCGGACTTCGTCGATCTCTTGCCGGCGTTGCAGACATGGGTGGAGGGCGGTGCGCCGCCGTCGCAGCAGAACTTAAGCATCTTAAAGTTCACGCTGAATCCCTTCGCCATTACGAATGTGCGCCCACTGTGCAAATTCCCTCGCTACCCGCGCTACAACGGAACCGGAAATCCTGTCGCGGCGGCAAGCTATACATGCGCGCTGCCTTGATCGCTATTGTCGATATCCGTGCGGCTGCGAGGATTCCTTATTGGCTATAAAGGAAATTGCAGCGGCGTCCTTACCGCAGCGTCGCAGGCGGCTATCCGTGCAAGCGTTCGTTTAAAGTTATCATGTCCGGTTAGCGCCGCGCCTGCCGCCGGAAGATCTTGCCGGGACCGCGCGTGAATCGTCGCAAGCGACCCAGCCAAAGTGCCTGTATGCACTTTGGCGTTCGGCGGAGCAAAGCTGCGCTTTGCTGAAATCACCGTCTCACCCCTGGAGCTGCTCTCCCGAAAAACTTATTGGCTCTCGCTGTCCTGCTCCGCCGATAAGACCGGGGTTCGTTCCGTACGAACCCGCTCGACCTTTAGTCGGTCGAGCCCCTGTTTTATCGAGAGTCCCGGCAAGAACTTCCGACCTCCGACGCGCCTTTGGCTGCTCCGAACTTCTCGTTCTGACCAAAGCCTAGCGCCCAGAGCCTAGTGCCTGGCTTCGTCGCAGCCGACCTGTAGGCCACCTGTCGTCGTTGCCATCGCACATCAACGAATGAAGTCGCCACAAAAGGCCGTTGCGGTTAAATGCGAGGTGGTGCGGCACGTTCGTCCAGCGGCGACGCGAATGAAGTTCCACTGGCGGGCGCTTTCTCGTTGGACTTGAGCACGGCCCTCACAAAACAGGTGGGAAACGGCGACAGGTGGCCTGCAGGGCGGCGGTCAGAGTCGCGCTCCGACCTGTTTAAAGACCAACAAGGAATCCTCGCATGAGCGCGGATGATAGTTAGTCATATTGCGGCGGCCGACGCGGCCCAACCGGTTGGCACTATTGCGCGATCTGCGTTGATAGCAGTTCCAGAACTCCGGGTGTTAATCTGCATGCCCTCGTAAATCGTCCCGCCCCGCCATGGTGTCCGACCAAGCTTCAGCCGGCTCAATCTCGGCCAACCAAATTGCCGCCGAAATCGACGCGATAGATTACGCGGGGTTCAAGGTGCTGCCCGAATACATCGATGCCAATGGGCATATGAATGTCGGCTATTACACGTTGCTGTTCGACAAGGCGTTGGATTTGCCGTGGGAGAAGCTCGGGATTTATTCGGCGCAGATCATTCAAACGGGCAAGAGCTCGTTCGCGCTCGAGTCGCACATCACGTACCAGCGCGAGCTGCAGCTCGGCGATCCGTTGGCGTTTACGCTGCAGATGTTGGACTTCGATTCCAAGCGCGTGCATTACTTCTTGCGAATGTTCCACGCAACCGAGCGCTACATGGCGGCGACGTGCGAGCAGATTTCCATTTGCATGGACATGAAACTGCGGCGTAGTACGCCATGGTCGGACGAGCCGCTTGCCCGCATTACCGCGTTGCACGCCGCGCATCAATTGCTGCCGAAGCCGGTCGAGTCGGGTCGTGCGATTGGCATTCGTCGCAAATAGAGCTGACCGAAAATCGAACGAACCCAAAAATAGATCTAACAAGCCGAAGATCTAACAAGCAGAGCCAACAAAAAAATTGAGGAGCGCTCATGACCATCGGTCCTGCCAGCACGAACGACATTCTCATCGAGCATCGCGATCGGATTTTGATTGTCACGCTGAACCGACCCGATCGGCTGAATGCCATCAGCGGTCCGATGTTGAGCGAGCTGGCCGCAAAACTGAAGGAAGCGAACCGCGATCCGGACGTGCGCGTGGTGATTCTCACCGGCGCGGGCAAAGGCTTCTGCTCCGGCCTCGATTTGAAAGACACGCAAAAGCATATCGAGGCGGGCAACGGGCTCGGCATGACGCAGCGGCCTGCCACGCTGTTCGATCTGGATTCAAGTCCGATCACTGTGCTGTGGGAAATGGATAAGCCCGTCATTGCCGCAGTGAACGGCGCGGCGGCCGGCTTCGGTTTGGATATGGCGCTGCTTGCCGATATGCGCATCCTTTCCGAATCCGCAAAGTTGGCGGCCACCATGGTGAAACGCAATGTGGTGCCGGAGAGTGGCGGCACGTGGCTGCTGCCGCGCTTGATTGGCTGGGGTAAGGCGGCTGAAATTTTCTATCGGGGCTTAACGCTCAACGCACAGGAAAGTTTGCAGCTTGGGCTTGCGAATACGGTCGTTGCTCCCGATCAACTCTTGCCGACCGCGTTGCAATGGGCGCAAGAAATAGCGGATAACGCGCCGCTAGCGGTCCAGACCACCAAGCGCATGATGCGTTTCGGTCAAGACGGAAGCTTCGAAAGCAGTGTCGATCATCTTATGATGCATCTGCGAACCTTGATCGGGACCGAGGATTTCAAAGAGGCGCTGCACGCCTTCAACGAGAAACGACCGGCCAAATTCACAGGTCGCTAGTTTTTCCTCTGGTCGCAATAATAGTTCCTATCGACCTGTCTCAACGACTTGGAGAAGTCATGTGAAGCGGACTGCCGGGAGTTTATTTACGAGTCTTGTCGCAATACTACTGGCCGTGTCGGCGACTGCGGTGGCGCAGCAGCGCAGCGCGCCGCAACCCGCGCCGATGGGGCCACCGATCGATGCGCCGCGCGACATTCCCTACCCTGGCGTACTAACGCTCGATGTCGATGCCACGGACTTGGATCGACGCATCATGCGGATCAAGCAAACGATTCCCATCACCGCCGGCCCGCAGGTGCTGCTGTATTCACGCTGGATTTCGGGCGCGCATTCGCCGGTTGGTCCCGTCTACAACTTTGCCGGGCTCACGATCTCAGGCAACGGCAAACCCATTGCATGGAGTCGCGATCCGGCCGACGTGTATGCGTATCGATTGGACGTGCCCGCCGGGGTTTCGCGTCTCGACGTCGATGCGCAATTCCTGACGCCGACCGAGACTGCGCAGGGCGGCATCGCCATGACGCGCGAGATGATGCGCTTGAACTGGTACACCGTCGCCTTGTACCCGGCAGGTTATTTCACTCGCCGCATCGACATCGATGCATCGATCAGATTACCGGTGGGTTGGGAATTCGGTACCGCGCTGGATGTGGCGTCGAATACCGGCAACCTCGCCAAGTTCAAGACAGTCTCGTTCGAGACGTTGATCGATTCGCCGCTCTTTGCCGGGAAGTACTTTCGTAAGATCGATCTCGATCCGGGCGGCCGCTCGCGCGTGACGCTGAATGTGATGGCCGACGATCCGGAATTCTTGGTCACCAAACAACCCATGCTCGACGCGCACCGGGAGCTCATCCGCCAAGCCGATCGTTTGTATGGCGCACGTCACTACGATCACTACGATTTCTTGTTGTCGTTGAGCGATCAGTTGGCGGGAGCCGGAATCGAACATCAGCGTTCGAGCGACAACGGCGTCACCACGAAATATTTCGCCGGCTGGGATACGGCGTTTGTCAGCCGAGATTTACTCGCTCACGAGTACACGCATTCCTGGAACGGTAAATATCGCCGGCCGGCCGACCTTTGGACGCCGAATTTCAATGTGCCGATGCGCAACAGTTTGCTGTGGGTCTACGAAGGCCAGACTCAATATTGGGGTCAAGTGCTGGCGGCGCGCTCGGGCTTCCTGACCAAACAGCAAGCGTTGGACAGCTTGGCGTCCACGGCGGCGACCTACGATGTCCGCGTGGCGCGCGTCTGGCGCAATCTGCAGGACACCACCAACGATCCGATCATCGCAAGCCGACGCGCGATTCCGTGGCGGAGTTGGCAACGCAGTGAAGACTATTATCAAGAGGGTCAGCTCGTGTGGCTCGAGATCGATACGTTGATTCGCGAGCGATCGAAGGGCAAACGCTCGCTGGACCACTTCGCGCGTAATTTCTTCGGCGTCAACGACGGCGATTGGGGTCAACTCACTTACACGTTTGAGGATATCGTTGCCGAGCTCAATAAGGTCGAGCCCTACGATTGGGCGATCTATCTGCGCAACCGTCTGAATGAAAATGCTTCCGGCGCGCCGCTCGATGGCTTGGCTCGCGGCGGGTACAAGCTCGTCTATATCGAAAAGCAGGGCGACTACCAGAAAGCGCAAGACGCGCGTCGCAAGATCACCGATCTCACGTATTCGTTAGGCGTTACGATCGACAGCAAGGGCAAATTCACTGCCGTGCAGTGGGATGGGCCCATCTTCAAGGCGGGACTGATCGTTGGCACCGAGCTAGTGGCGGTGAATGGCGCCGCGTTCGACGCCGACCGAATGCTTGCTGCTGTGAAGGCAACCAAGGATGGCGGTCGGATGGAGTTGCTCATTCGTCAGAACGACACGTTTCGCACTGTGCGGATTGATTATCGCGACGGCGCGAGATATCCGGCGCTCGAGCGCATTGCGGGCACGCGGGCGGTACTCGACGAGATCTTCGCGCCTCGCAAGCAGTAACGTCGCAGCTGGATTGCCAACCATGCCCCATGCCGAACCTCTCTGGCTCCGTTACACGCTGTGGGTGAGCGCGGCGTTCAATGTTTTTGCGGCGCTTCTCTTCGCGTTTCCGGCGTCGCAGCTTGGGCAGCAGATCGGCTTGCCGGCGGATGCTCCGCTCATTTATCGGAGTATGCTGACTTTTCTTATCCTGCTTTTCGGGGGAAGCTATGCGTGGCTCGCCACGCAATCAGTGATTCATCGGCCCTTGCTTGCGTTGAGCGCCATCGGTAAGTTCGGCGTTTTTTGGATAGTGCTCGTCTTGTGGCTACTGGGTCAGGCGACACTGCGCGGATTCATTGCCGCCATCGGCGACTTGGTGCTGTCCCTCTGCTTCGCGGGGTGGTTGATCAGCACCTACGGTAAACGTGGGAGATCGATATGAAATGCCCAAAATGTAAGCTCACTGATTTGCGTGCGACGCGCATCGAAGAAGACTTACCCGCCGCCGGCTGCTCCACGTGTCAGGGAGCGCTGTTGTCGCTTCTATATTACCGCGATTGGGCGGAGCGGCATCGCAATGATCCGATGCAACCGTTGCCCCAACACGGCGAGGTCGACGATGCGCTCGATGACGTGAAAGAGACGAGTACGGCCATCATGTGTCCGAAATGCTCGCGACTGATGACGAAGTACAAGATTTCGGGCTGCATCGCGAATCGCTTGGACATGTGCCCCGGTTGCGACGAGGCGTGGCTCGACGGTGGCGAATGGGGATTGCTGAAAGCGCTCGAGTTGTCGCACAAAATGCCGATTGTGTTCACCGAGCAATGGCAGCGCAACATCCGGCGCCAAGTCGCAGAGGACACACGACGCGGCGTGCTCAAAAAGATCATCGGCGAACAAGCACTCGATCAAGTCGAAGAATTTAAAGGTTGGCTAAAGCGGAACGATCACCAGAGCGACATCCTTAATTATCTGCATGCCCAATGAGGCTCCGCTGACGCACGCCAGCGGTTAGCGGGTAGTGAGCGGCGGGTAGTAAAGATCAGAATGAGAGAGGTGAGAGGCGGTCGCGTCCAATGTTTGTCTCTTTACTACCCGCGGCTCACCACCCGCTACCCGCTTCTCCTCTTACCCACCCGCTGCTCACTCACCGCTAACCGATTCGGAAAGGTCGAACACGATTACTTCGGCGTCCTTGCCGTCGCGTAGGTCGAGTGCCGATGTCTGCGTCAATTTTAAAGCGTCACCGGCACTGAGCGGCGTACCATTCGCAAAGATCGAACCGCGCGCCACATGGACATACCAATTCCGATTGGCGGTGTTGAGCGTCGCTGTTTCTGCACCGTCGAACAAACCGGCGTAAACGCGCGCATCTTGGTGAATCAGGACGGAACCGTCTTCGCGTGTCGGGGACGCAATGAGTCGCAGGCGGCCGCGTTTGTCTTCCGTCGCGAAGCGTTTTTCCTCATAACTCGGTTCGAGGCCTTGAACATTCGGCTGAATCCAGATCTGGAGGAAGTGCACACCCTGGTTGGGTGACGGATTGAATTCGCTGTGCTGCACGCCGCGTCCCGCGCTCATGCGCTGCACATCGCCTGGGCGAATCGTCGAACCGTTGCCAAGCGAATCCTTGTGCGCCAATTCGCCTTCGAGAACATAACTGATGATCTCCATATCGCGATGACCATGAGTGCCGAAGCCCGCGCCTGCTTGAACGCGATCTTCATTGATCACGCGTAGCGGACCGAACTCCACGTGGAGCGGATCGAAGTAGCCAGCGAACGAGAAGCTGTGATACGACTTGAGCCAGCCGTGATCCGCATAACCACGCTCGGCACTGCGCCTGATTTCTTTCATGATGCCTCCGCTTTGGATGAGAATGGTACCTCGATGTGAAGGCTCTGGATGCGATTGCAAGTTGCCGATTGGTTTAGGCGCGACGCACTACGCACTTGGCACTTGGCACTGGGCACTGGGCACTAGGCTCTAGGTGCTAGCCAGAGGAATCGAAAGCGCTTCGAGCGCAAATTCGAGCGCAAATGTTATTCCGTTTATTTTCTTGCTAGAGCCTAGAGCCTAGAGCCTAGAGCCTAGAGCCTAGAGCCTAGAGCCCAGAGCCCAGAGCCCAGAGCCTAGGGCCTAGTGACTGGCCCCAAGTAGCCGCTACTTGGGGCCTTGCCCGCCTGCGGCGGGCAGAAGCACCGTCCACGCCTCAATGCACGTCTCGCGAAAGCACAATTGATCGCGCAGCTCCATCACTCGGACACGCTTGAGTTCGACGAAATCGTTGCGCGCAATGGGAGCGGCATCCAAGCCGTCACCGGAGTAAATAAAGCGCACGGCGAATTCATCGATGATTTGCTCCGCTTTGCGATGTCGCCGCAACGCCGTGAATTCTGGGTCACACATGCCGCCGGCTTCACGTAGCAAGTGTCGAATGACATCCTCCCGACCTACACAGAGAAGGCCGCGGGCCGGCGCCGCCCATTCCACGTTCGGCGCATACAGCCCACGTGCGTCCGCGACGAATCGCGCGTGTGCATCGACTCCGCGATCGACTGCAACGGCCAACTTCGATTGCGCGAAGGGGTTGGCAAGAGAGCTTGAATCGGTGGACATGGCTGTAACCCGCGCGGCGAACATCGCCATGTGCGCAGTCTCGGCAAAGGTCGTCCAAGCGTCGATACGCCAAAGGAGCCACGCGCGCGTAGCGCGCTCATTAAAAGTCGTTAGGGGTTAGCCAGACAGATTGGAAGTCGTTAGTCGTTAGGGGTTAGCCAGAGCGAGCTGACACATAGTGTCGATGCCAATTTCCGCATCATCCGTTCATCCTGAGTGGGTCGAAGGGCTCCTCGTCCTGATTGACGTCTGAGCAAGAGCCCTTGACCCACTCAGGGTGAACGGATGATGCACAACAGATCCGTTCCTGATTCGGAGTCTGGCTAACGACTAACCCCTAACCCCTAACCCCTAACGACTTCTATCTCGCCGGCTCGCCCCAATGCAAAAGGCCGAACGGATCGCTCCGTCCGGCCCTTCATGGCAAAGTTAAATCGGACGCTTAAGCGACGCGCAGCGACCAGAGGTCGGCCAGATCGGCCCACTTCGAGTCTTTCTTGATCGACTTAAAGACCTTGCGGGCCTCGTCCTTCGAACCCTTCTTGGCATAAGCAACGCCGAGGACAATGGTCGCTTCGTCGGCGTCGGTGAGCCCGCCTTTCTTGATCGCCTTTTGCAAAGCGTCGATAGCGGCATCGTAGTTGCGATTGCCGATTTGAATCTGTCCAATGCCAAGCAGCCCTTCGCCGTTCGTTGCAGCAGCTGCCTCGGACTCGAACTTCGGCATTGCCGCTTTCGTCTCGGTCGACTTGGTCTTGGCGCTTGCGATCACGCGATCATAGCGGCCTTGCTCGGTCGCATTTGCGCCCTTCAAACGATTGCTCTTGATGCCGGAATCCATGACCGCTTGGGCTTCATCGCCAGCACCGACGTCCATCGCGAGCTGCGCCATTTCCAAATAGTCTTCGGGTTTCTTGAGCACGCCGATGTCGAACATCAGGCGGTAGTAGTTCAGCTTGATGTCATCGCCGCGCATGCGGCTGCCGTAGCCATTCAACAGCAATTCCCAATCTTCGGGCTTTTGATAATTGCGGATAATCTTCTTGAGCACGTTCTGCATTTCCGTGCGGTTCTCCATCTTGTCGTAGGAGTTTTGCGCGATACGCAGCCAAGATTCCTGCGGAGCCTTGCCGCCTTTCTCGGCATTGTCGACCAGTGTCAACGCAGTGGCCGCCGCATTCTTATAGTCCTTCGTTTGATAGTAGGACTGCGCCACGATGACGTTGAGATCCTGCTCGCCGGGGTTCTTGTCGAGAACCTTCTTGCTCCACGTGACGGCTTCGGGGTACTTACCCATCGAATAGTACGTTTGCGCGATGGTCTTGGTCTGGCGTTCCACGTTGGCCGCCGGGAATTGCGGGGAGGCCAATTGGCGCTCGTACACCTTCACCGCCTCTCCATAATTCTTTTGCTGGTTGTAGATATACGCGAGCAGCGAGTCGAGCGCGTAGTTGTCTTTTGGCGTCTTGGCCAATCCTTGAGCGACCTTGATCTGCTCGAGTGCGCGCGCCCATTCTTGCTTCTTGATTGCTTCTTGCGCGGCACTCACAGGCTTGCCCAGTTCCGCGCTGACCGACTGCGCCATGGCAGTGCTCGTCATCGCGCCAAAGGCGAGCGCACAAGCTACGAACAATGCGTAGCGGGTGGTGCCGAATATGTTTCTCATCTGCATCGTAATTAACCCCTGGTAACCCCAATTAAAGCGCAACTCGTAAAAGAAGCTGAAGCGATCGGATTCCAACACACCGCACAAGAATCCGCCTGTCCCCAAGCCCTATATTAAAAACCAGACGTAGGCTGCATGCCAAGCATTAAGACGTTACGCCCTTTCCCTTAGAACGCCCGCCATCGAATTAGTTACCGCGACTGTACTCTGCGTTCAAAGTACGCGCACCATCATGTAGGAACTCATGACCCCCGACGGCATTTCTCCCCATTTTGGTTCAAAACTTTGCCCGCCAAGATCCGTCTGTTTGGCCGCCGTTCAGGCAGCGTGCTTCCTGAATAAGTCGGCGGCCTGTCCGCGCGACGCGCAGTCTAGCTTGTCCAGAATGTTTGCGATGTGGCGCTTCACCGTATGCAAGCTCAGCGCCAAATCTCGAGCAATATGCTTGTTGCCGGCGCCGACCGCCACTTGTTCCAATACCTCCCGTTCGCGTTCCGATAGGGCAGACAGTGGTCCTGTCACCACGGGTACCTCGTTCGGCGCCGGCCGCCAAGTGTCGAGCCGCTTTACGAGCGCAGCCATCGCATCGGTGCGGCGAACATCGACAGGCGCTAATGCTAGTAACGCTGCAACGACGGGGGTGGGTTCCAATAACAGCAATCCGACTGCTTGTTGTTCGGTCGCTTCTTGATATACGGGTGCAAATGTTTGCCATGCTTTGCGAGCCGCGCCGGACATCGATTGCGCATAAGCCAGCGCGATGCGCGGGTCTGCATAGGTCATTGGCATTCGGAATCGCGCATGCAGTGCAACGGCCTTGTCCAGCACATCGATAGCAGCGCCGTAATCTTTGTTCAAAATTGCGACATGGCCGCGTGCCGTTTCGGTGGCCGCATCGATGAACGGCCATTCCGCGGAGCGCTTCGGCCCCAGTAACTGCGGCAACAATATCGAATACGCTTCGGCGTCCATCGCGAGCCAATATTGGCGCGCGAGTCCGTGCAGGTAGCTTCGCTGCCAGGCGGCGCGATGGCCGCCCACTTCCATCGATTGCAATGACGCGATGATGGACTGGGTCAGTGCAATCGCCGCCGCGCTTTGACCGATTGCGCCCAAATAGAGTGAGCGAAATTGCAGCAGACGCTCTGCCACCAAGCGAATCCCACCGAACTGATGTTGGAGCGCTTCGCCGTGCTTTAAGAGCCTCTGCACCTCGTCGCGACGGCCGTGCCAGAAATGCGCCCAGGCGCCCACCGACAACGCGGCCAGTTTCCAAGGCGCGTTGACGGTCGGATGAATCTGTTCGACCAATGCGTAATACCGGTCGAAACTGTGTGCGACGCCCGGCAAGCCAATGCACACACAATGGATACGTTCGGCCGCGGCGGGACAAACGCGTAAGGGGTCTTGCTCGGCGTGCGTGACGAACTCCGCGAAATATTCGCCGACCTTGTGTGGTTCGCCAAGCGGCGCAATGTTCCAGGCTCGTTGGAGCGACAACTGCGCCTGGGCGATTTCGCCGAGTGGCAATCTCCCAATCTCATCGAGGATGGCCGTAGCGCCCTCAGCTTCACCGGATGAGTTCAGTGCATCCACGTACAAAAACATCGAGCGAATGCGCCGCGACACTTGGTCGGGCGCCGCCAGCCCGTCGATCGCCGCCTTGAACTCGCGTTTGGCGCGGCGCCAATCCCATCTCAGCCAGGCACAGATGCCGCGCAGATATGCAAGCAGCGGATGTTGTGCGCGCACTGCGTCCGGAATGCTGTCGATCCACCGCTCGAGCATCGCGTGGCCGCCTTCGATCAACAGCGGCTCACCGCTCTCGATAATGCGAGTGATGGCTTCGTTCCAGCGTTCCGCAGCCAAAAAATGTGCAATGGCGCGCGGCATCGAAGGTTCGGCGCGACCAGCTCGCTCGTGCAATTCGTGTGCAAGCCCTGGCCGACGGCGGTCGAGTTCGCCGGCCAGAAAATCACGAAACAAATCGTGAAATCGCAGCACCGGTAATTGCTCGTCGATAGCGGTTAGAAACAAGTTGCGTCGATACAGGATCTCGAGCACCTCGCGCGCATCGCCGCGGCCGGTGACGGCCGTGCACAGATGCGGATTGAGTTCGGTCAGCACCGAGCACTGCAGGACGAATTCGCGCAGATCTTCTGTCAGATCCGCGAGCACTTCTTGTGCGAGATAAGCGTAGAGATGCCGATCGCTCGCTTCAGTGCTCGATGCGTCTTTTGACTGTGTGGCGCGCGGAGCAAGACGCGACTGCAATACCAACGACAATCCTGCCGCCCAACCGTGTGTACGGGTGAGCGCATCGCGGACAGTGGCTGCTGCTGGCGCGGCACTCGACTTTGCAGCAGCCAACGACATCGCATCGTCCATTGAGAATTCGAGGTCCGTCGGCATGAACTCGGCCAATTCGCCATGCATGCGCCAACGAGGCAGCGGCAGGTTCAGTTCGACGCGCGTGCCGAACAGGAGCGAGACATGATCCGGCAATCGTTCGATGAGCGACTCGATCAACTCTAAGGCGGGCGGCGATTCGATGCGATGAAAATCATCGAACACTAAGACGATGCGCTGCACGCTGGTCGTGCAGAGTGCGTTGACGAGCGTTGCCAACGCCGCGCGTTGCTGAGTGCCGGAGCCCGTCGCGTTGGCGAGTAGATCGTGCGGCGGTGAGTCCCACACCAATTGCAATTGTTCGAGCGCACGGAGCAGGGATGCGAAGAGACGATTAGGATCGTTATCGTCGCTGTCGATCGCCAGCCACACGATGCGGTGAGTGGGGCTCGCGCTCAGCTCGGTTGCCCATTGCGCGAGTAGCGTGCTTTTACCGTATCCGCCGGGCGCCGAGACAATCGTGACGGGATGCGCATCGATCGCGGCATTCAATCGAGCTTGCAGCGATGGGCGCACGACTGCGTCGCGGCGCAGTCGCGGTATCCGAAATTTGGTAAGCGGAGTGCCGCCCCAAAAGGCGGTGTCCGATGTTGTATTCATTATGTAGTCAGAGCGCGGACCGTCGTCCTATTTTAGCGGTAGATCATCCTCCTTGTTTGTAAGGGTTTGCAGAGAGCGCTTGGTCGGTTTGCCGAGCGATGGGCCGACTTAAAGGCCGAGTTCGGCTTCCAACGCGGCCGCGCTGCGGCTGTCCTTCTGTTGCGCTCGCGTCTGTTCGAACGACTTATGCATTGCTTCGGCCTGCTCGCGTAGGGCTTGGACTTTGGCTGGGTCGCTGTATTGCGCTTGAATCTGCGCCGCCTGTTTCTGCATAGCGTCGAGGGCCGGCTGCACCTGCGCCATCGCCGATTTATTGAGCTGATCTCGCGCCGCCTGCCGCTTGGCGTCATCGCCGGCGACATCGAAATAGTCGGCCGCGAGGATGAAGCGCCGCTTTGCCTGGGCCTCGTCGCCCAGCTTCAGCGCCAACGCGCGGATTTTCAGCACGCGGGCTTTGGATACGCCAGCGTCGAGCTGCAGCATGTGCACGTAGTCGATGGCGTTCTCCAGCAGATCGGGCGCGCCGCCGTAAAGCTTCATTAATGCATCAATATGGTGCTCGAGCCGACGCGCGTATTCCTGTTCGACGGTGTTCCTGAGTGCCGCTTCTTGCGTCACAGATCCCCACTGACGGAGTGTCCCTAACGTTGCGCGTGATTGCTTCAGCAAGTCGTCCGGCCATTTTTGCTTGTAAGCCGCAAAGGTCGACATGGAGCGCTGCGTGGCCGCCATGTCGGTGACAGAATCCGTACGATTCTGAATGACCTGCACGGTCTCGCGCAGATACGCATCGTTGAATTCCACGGCTTCGCGCTTCAGTGCCCGTGCGACGCCCGCGGCAGGCATCGCCTGCACGTCCGCAACGTGTTTGACATTGACCTGGTACGCGCCGGTGATTTTCAGTCGTACAGCATCGTTTGCTTTGAACGCGGGAGTCGCGCGATTTTCGAAATGCGAGCGGGCCTTCTCGAACGCGGGCGGACTATCCGGTGCGGCGCGAATCAGCATCATCAATACCTCATCCGCCTTTGCATAGTGACCGCCGTGTTCGTAGATGCGAAAGGCATCGTCCAAGTTGCCGCGCTGTGCCTCAGCGGGAGCAAGCTTCAATGCCAGCGCCGCCGCGCGGGTTGCCGCTTCGACTTCATAAGGATTCGTTTCGCAAATGTATTCTTGCGCGCCTAGGTAAGCATTGAAGGCTTCGAGTTGCTTGCCTTGCGCGTCGAAGCTTTTTGCCGATGCGTAGGATTTCTTCACGTCGATGAGCGAGCCACCGGCGCAATCGGCCTGCGCCGATGGATGCATGAGCGCGGCAAGCAGCGCGGCAACGATGAGAAAGGGATTGGCGATGTTTTTCATGGATGTCTCTGTGAGAGCGTTTGGCGGTTAACGAGTACCGAAGCCATTCATGCCGGCCATCGAAGGCATGGGGCTATAGCCGCTAGGCAACTCGAAAACACTTGCGTCTCGCGGACCGATCTTCAGATTCTTGAGCGTCATCGTGATGCGGGTCTTCTTACCTTCGCTCTTGCTCAGCATGTCCATCTTCACGGCGATGCCTTGCTCGGTGATCCAGATGAAGCCGCCGGCGCTGCCATCCTTCATCAGCATTTTGTATTTCGTTGACGCGAAGCCTTCGACTGTTTCTTGCGCGACGATATCGATTTGCACTTCGTCTCCGGGCGCGCCACCGCTTTGCTTCTGCGCGCGCGCGAGGTCGAGTGTCTGATACATGCGATGGCTCGGCATCAACATCCAGCCGAGCTGTTTGTCGCGACGCGTGATGGTGACGGTGGACATGCCTTTCATGGCCATCTCGATTCGCTCCTTGTCTTTGGCCGAATACACCTTGCCCTCAAAGTTGCCCATCTCGGATTCGATGACGCGATCCGCCGAGTACTCGACAGTCGGCGCCGGCAACGTGGCTCCCCTCGCCATGGGTGCGGCCAAAGTGGTAAACGCAATTGCTAGTGCACGGAAAATTCGGACCATGGCATTCCCCATTTGAAGTTGATCGCCTGAAGTTGATCGCCGAGGCGGCGTTGTCGATGAGTGCAGTGTGGAGATCCGGTGGTTAAGTCGAATCGCTCGGAGGAGCCATCGGCCAAATCTCAAAGAGCCATCCACCAAAGCCCCGTCTATCAGTGTGTTACGGTAGGGTTGGAGGAAGAAGTAATGGCGGAAACCGTTGTGTGTGTGGGCGCAGTCGTAAAAAGAGGCGCGCGAGTGTTGTTGGTTCGGCAAGCGGCCGGCCATTCGCTTGCGGGTCAGTGGACCGTTCCATGGGGTCGTCTCGAGCAAGGCGAGTCTCCATCGCTTGCCGCACTTCGTGAAACGGCCGAAGAAGGCGGGATCATTGCCGCACTCGAAGGGATGCTCGGCGTACAAGAATTGCCGGCGCCATGGGCCGGTTGGATTGCGTTGGTGTACCTCTGCCATCACGTAAGCGGTGAGCCGGCAGCCGACGGAGTGGAGACGGATGCAGCGCGGTATTTTTCTCGCACGGAATTCGATGGGCTAGATGAGCCGGTGGAAATTTGGACGCGCTGGTTGGTGCAGCGTCTGTTCGACGGCAAGACGACTATCTTGCGAGGCCACAGCGACAATCCATTCGGACAGCAGGGTGGGCATCTGTAGTGGCTCCGGGCGAACTCGAACGCTACTTGCACGATCACATTCCGTTGTCGCGCGCGATGCAGGTTTTCGTTTTATCGATGGGCGATGACCATGTCGAGTTAGGTGCGCCGCTCGGACCCAATATCAATCATCGCGACACCGTCTTCGGAGGGAGCGCGTCGGCGCTAGGCATTCTAGCCGCGTGGTCTTTGTTGCACGTTCGACTGTGTGCCGTAGGCGTTGAAGCTCGGCTCGTCATCCAGCGCAACACGATGGAGTACGAACTGCCGATTGCTGGGACGTTTTCGGCGCGTTCGAAACTCGATGCGCCGCATGAGTGGCAGCGCTTCCTCACCATGCTGACGCGCAAGCGCAAAGGTCGGATTTCCGCGAGTTCTGTGCTGGCCTATCAAGGGCAGTCTGCCGGCCTCTTGGTTGGCGATTTCGTCGCGTTGCTGCAATAGGCTTGGCTCAGGTTTCGCTCTCAGTTTGGCGTCGAGGTGATTCGCGTTTGGGTGCGAATTCAGTGCGCCGAGCCATTGGCTGAAGGGTGTCGAATCGAGCAAAAACACCGACTCTGCCACCCGCTTTTCGGTCTGGGGCGTTTGTTCCGACTTACGCTAAATTCATTCGACTAGGCGTGGCGTCAATGACCTTCGTATACTGGTCCCCGAGCCTTCTGTAACCTTGCAAGCAAGGGTTACCGTCGCCACACGACGACAAGGTATGAGGGGTCTTAATGGTCCAAGTCGGAACCGAGCGCCGGACTAAAGAGTCTCTTGAGTAGGCCTTAGGCTAAGGGTCGCTGGCAGCCATTGCTTTGATCGGAGCTTTTACCGGTCGATGGGTGCTTGGCGATAGGCGATTTTTTGTGGACAACCGAGGGGTAAACATGACGACCAAGCTTGAGAAAGAACTAAAGCGAGAAATTCAAATCAACGAAGAGCCTTACACCGTGACGCTTTCGCCGGTGGGTTTGAAGTTGACGCAGAAGGGCAAGCGCAAGGGTCAAGAGCTCGCGTGGAAGGATATTGTGAGCGGGAACACTGCGGCCCTCAGCAGCTCGCTGAGCGCCTCCCTCGATCAAGACGCGTAACCTCTTGGCTTAAAGCGATGAAGAGCGCTCGCGACACCGGAGGGCGCGAGTTTGTAACAGGGTGGTGGGCGCCGCGCGAGTCTCAAAGACTTCGGGCGGTGGCCACGACGACTGCCAGCATGACTACTTGGATGAAAGTAGTGTTTGCGGTAGGCATCACGGCCGGGACGCTGAACCTCGCGCGAGCCGACACCACTCAGTCTCCCGATGGCATCCGGATCACGTACGAAACGCACGGCCAAGGAACGCCCGCGATTGTCTTTGTGCACGGCTGGTCGTGCGATCGAAGTTATTGGCGCGGGCAACTCACCGAGCTTGCGCCGCAATTCAAAGTGATTGCGATCGACCTTGCCGGGCATGGCGAGTCCGCTGCCGGTCGCAATGTTTGGAGCATGACGGCGTTCGGCGGCGACGTCGCGGCCGTCGTCGAAAAACTGGATCTCAAGCACGTTGTGCTCGTCGGTCATTCAATGGGCGGCGATGTGATTGTGGAGGCGGCTCGCCGCTTGCCCGGCCGTGTAGCGGGCCTCGTCTGGGTGGATACTTATCGACAACTCGGCTCGCCCCGTACACCTGAGCAAGTCAAAGCACTCGTGGCGCCATTTCGCGCGAACTTCGTCACTACGACGCGCGACTTCGTGCGCAGTATGTTTCCCGCCAATGCCGATGCAGCGCTGATCGAGCGCGTGGCGCTGGACATGTCCGCGGCGCCGCCGGCCGTCGCACTCGGAGCATTGGAGTCCGCGCTCAATTTTGATCGCGAGATTCCTCGCGCATTGCAGGAATTAAAATTGCCGGTGGTAGCTATCAACGCGGAACATCCGCCTACCGATGTGCAATCCATGAAGCGTCACGACGTCGAGGTCGTCAGGGTTCCCGATGTGGGCCATTTTTTAAATCTGGAAGATCCCAAGCGCTTCAACGCTGCGCTGCGAAAGGCGATCGCCCAATTCGACAAGTAGCGCGTCGGTCTCCCCTCGCACAGCAACAGGTATTGCCCCTACAGCGAATTTGTCCTTGTGCGGTATTCTTTAATCTGAAGGAGAATAACCGTGCTGGTCAAATTCAGTTCGAATGCGACGGAATCGATCACCATGTTTGGTGACGCCGCCACGCAGCTCATCCGGATGATGGGAGCCACCGGCAACATTCCGGGTGCCTTGCGCGCGGAAGATTTATCGTCGGCAATTACGTCTCTGCGAGCGGCGCTTCGTCGAGTGCAAGAGACCGATGAATCCCACGATGCAGTCGAAGACGAGCAAGAAGACAGCCCGCCGCCGATAGCGCTGTCGACACGAGCGATGCCGCTGATAGGCATTCTCGAGCGCGCAGCGGCGAAAGGGACGCCGGTAATGTGGGAGCGGGCGTAGCCCGCGGAGGCTGACCGGCCAACTGGCCGCTGGTAACACGGCCAGCGAAAAATCGATCAGTCCATGCGCTCTTTCTCGTCTCTTAAATCGTAGTCTGGTAAATCCTAGTCTGGCCAGATTAGCAGCGGCCAGTAAGCCAGTCGGCCGCGCACAGCGCACTCAGTTCCCCAGCGCGCTCCCAGCCGCTTACAATCGCGATCACCCCTATTCGCGAGTAACCGTGTGCGCTTCCACAAATACCAAGCTCTCGGCAACGACTATCTCGTCATGGAGACAGGCGGGCAGGCGATGTCCCCCGCCGCCGTGCGTAAAGTATGTGACCGCCATTTCGGCGTGGGGTCCGATGGCGTGTTGATCGGTGTGGCGATGCCGGATAAACGCTTTTCATTGCGGATCTTCAATCCCGATGGGTCCGAGGCCGAGAAGAGCGGCAACGGTCTGCGGATCTATGTCCGGTATCTTTGGGATAACCGTTTGGTCCATGACGAACCGTTCGAGGTTGTCACTAAAGGCGGCATCGTGCGCTGCTTGGTGCAAGACGCTGGACGCACGATTACTGTCGACATGGGAACCGCCAGCTTCGACAGTCAGAAAATTCCGGTGAACGGTCCGAAGCGCGAAGTCATCGACGAGCGCATTGAGATCGATGGACAAGCATTCAAGTTCACGGCTGTGACCGTTGGCAACCCGCACTGCGTGATTCACACCGACGATGTGTCGGCCGCAATCGTCAAGCGATTCGGTCCAGTGCTCGAGACGCATGCGCTGTTTCCAAACCGGACCAACGTGCAGTTCGTGAAGGTGATCGATCGCGGCCGAATACAAGTCGAAATTTGGGAACGCGGTGCAGGCTACACGTTGGCTTCCGGCAGCAGTAGTTGCGCGGCTGCCGCGGCATCCGTGCGTCGCGGGTTCTGCGACGGCGAAGTGCAAGTCACGATGCCGGGTGGTGAACTCAAGATCGAGGTATCGCCATCGTTTGCGGTACGCATGACGGGGCCCGCTTCGAAGGTAGCGGATGGCGTGGTTGCGCCTGAACTATTGTCCGAATTGGCCGGTAAGACTTAGAGCCTATCGGCCTTTGAATTGCGGCTCGCGCCGCTCGCTACTAGCGCGGGTGCCTTCTTGGAAATCTTCGGTAATGCGAAGGCGGCTTTGCGCAATTAGCTCTCGATCTGTCGCCGCGGCAACGCGATCCGCTAAGCCCAACCGAAAGGTCGCGCGAGTGGCAATCACTGCGAGCGGTGCGGCGGCGGCAATCTCACGCGCAAGCTCCACGGCTGCGTCGCGCACTCGATCTTGCGGAACAAGCGAGTCGGCAAGTCCCAAGCGAACCGCTTCGTCGCCTTTCACTCGGCGTCCGGTGTAAAACAAGAGTGCAGCAGGATTACGGCCGATCAGTTCAGGCAGCGTGACGGTCAATCCAAACCCTGGGTGAAACCCGAGGCGCGTGAAGTTGGCGCTGAACGTTGCCTCAGCGCAAGTGACGCGAAAATCGGCAGACAGCGCTACTCCCAATCCGCCGCCGATGGCCGGACCGTGAATGGCTGCGACGATCGGTTTGCCTGTGCGAAATAGGCGCACTGCTTCGCGATACAGCGCAGCGACGCTTTCGTCACGCTTACCGATCTCGGCCGATGCATCGTTGCCACCAAAGTTTGCGCCTGCGCAGAAAGATTTTCCTTGCGCGGCCAGCACGATCGCGCGGCACTCGTCGATGGCGTCGAGTGCTTCATAGGCGGCGGCAATGTCGCCGATCATTTGCGCGTCGAAGAAATTATGCGGCGGCCTGCGAAGCTCGACGATCGCGACGTGGTGATCGAGGGAGACACCGACAGTTGTGAGGTTTTGCGGAATGTTCATGGGTTGAACTCGGGTTAATGTTCAGCGAAGTCCAAGGCCTCGCGCAATAATGCCGCGCAACACTTCGCTGGTGCCGCCTTGGATGGTCAATTTCGGCACCACCGTCGTCGCAAAATTCAGCAACGCGTCGAAGTGCGCTCGATCGATCGTGTCGCCATCCACGAATGCGGTGAGCTCACGAGCCTTGGGCGGCAACTGTTGTTGCCAGATAGTGCCGAGGTCTTTGACGATCGAACCTTCCAGAACGGGCTCTTTGCCCGCTTGCAACATGCCATTCACCGAAACCGACATCCGGCGCAGTGTATGCAGTTGCGCGACGAGTCTGCCGATCCCTGCGGCCGTATGCGTGTCGGGCGAAGGCCCCAGCACCCGCAATAGCTCGAATAGCAAATAAGACGTTTCTAGGAATCGCTCGGGGCCGCTGCGTTCGAATGCAAGCTCGCTCGTCGCCTGCTTCCACGCCATATCGATTTCGCCGAGCGCATGATCGGCCGGAACAAACATGTCGTCGAAGACCACCTCGTTGAATTCTCGCCGGCCGCTGATATCGAGAATCGGCTGCACAGTGATCCCCGGTGTCTTCATATCGACCAGAAACTGCGTGAGACCGTGGCGTCTATTTTCCTTCGTCGAAGGCGACGTTCGGAACAACCCGATCATGTAGTCGGCGTGATGCGCACCGGTTGTCCACACTTTTGTGCCGCGCACTTTGAATCCGCCTTCGCAAGACCTGGCGCGTACGTTGGCGGCGAACAAATCGGAACCGGAGTTCGGCTCGCTCATGCCGATGCAAAAGCAACATTCGCCGCGCACGATTCTAGGCAGGATGTCGTTCTTGATGCGATCGTTACCGTACTTGAGCAACATCGGACCGCTTTGACGATCCGCGGTGAAGTGCAATCCCACCGGCGCGTTGGCCACCCTGAATTCCTCGGTCACGACATATCGTTCCAAGAAGCTGCGCTCTCCACCGCCAAAACGCTTCGGCCATGTCATCCCAATCCATCCCTTTGCGCCGACGCGACGGCTGAAGTCGGGATTGAAATTGGATTCCATGAAAGCATTCCGTGGATCGAATGTGCCCGCGGCAATTTCATCTTGAATGAACGCGCGGACTTCTTGCCGCAATGCTTGCGCGGCGGAAGACAATCGAATCGGGTCGAAATGGATGGCGCTCATGAAGAACTAGCGAGCCGCCAACATCGGCCACAGCGCGTCCGCGCCTCGGCCCGCAACGAGCGTTCCAAGCCGTACTGCCCACAAGCTTTCGCTGCCGAAATCATCGCGCCACGCCCAGAGTCGTTGCGTGTATCGATGCAGTGCGTGCTCTCGCGAAAAGCCGATCGCGCCATGTACTTGGTGTGCGATCCCCGCACCCACGGTGACCGCCTCGCCGACGCGAATCTTTGCGGCAGCGACTTCGAGGAATACCGACTCGTCGAAGGTCTTTGACGTTTGAATAGCATCTGCGGCCGATCCGGCAGCAGCAATCGCGGCGGCCACTTCACCCGCGAGCTTCGCGAGGGTGTGCTGAATGACTTGGAATTTGCCGATGGGCTTCTCGAATGCGACCCGCTCATTCGCATAAGCCACCGACATATCGAGAATCGATTGCAGAGCGCCCGCCATTTGCATCGCGCGCACTGCCGCGCCCATCAGCATCAACGTGTCAAAATCAATGGCCGACAGCTGGCTGGCTATAGGCAGCGCGCGTCGCAGCTCGACAGCATCGCGAGGCTCGCCGGCCACATTGCTGGCGGGGTCGACCCGCCATTCTGATTGGGCCACTAACGCGACAGACCAATAAGACGATTGCTTGGCCAAGACGGCGAGATGCGTGGCCTCGCGAGCGAACGGAACTGCGCGAGCACGGCCGGATAGAGCATCCTTCAGCGTGAACACGTCTCGCGGATCGACGGGAGCAATCGTGAGTAAACCTTGGGGTGTCGCAATACCTGCTTGCATCAATAGCCAAGACGCGAGCAGTGATTCTGCGATAGGAACCTGCACGGAAGATTGCGCGGCAATGCGAATGATCTCGAAGCCATCGCTCAATGTTGCGCCCGACCCGTCCAGTGACTCGGGCGTCCAAGCGCGTGTCAGTCCCGCGTCTTCAAGTGCTGTCCAGAGTTCGGCGCGCACAGCATCGACGCTTCCCGATCCTACGTCGCGAAAGGTTCGGTGCGTGGTATCGGCGATCAGTGGGTCGTGCATGGCGCGCTCGTCTAGATTCGGTATACAGGATACAGATTGAAGCGCGTGTCCCACGACGAATGACGTCGCAGGAAGAATTGAAGGCGCGCTGCTGCGTCTTGGGCGAACTGCGCATCCGCGAGTTTGCGTTTGAATTCCGCGGCAAGCTCGCTGTCTGCTTGCAGCATCTCGCGCGCAATCTGCTCGGCCACATACGGCTCGATGTATTCCTTTGCTTCGAAGCAGCCGTTGAAAAAACCCCACGACGCCAAAGAGTCCGGCGCCTGCGGTTCTAGTAATCCCATCAATAGTCGCACCCGTATTTGTGCGCTAGGCACCAACAACGATCCGGATGGCACATCGATCTTCTCGGTTTGCCATTCGCCCTGCAAAGTTGCGCGCATGCGGCCCTCGAAAGGCGTGGCGGAAAATTGCACCGACGCCGCGCGAAATAGCTGCGCATCGATGCTTTGCGCATCGAACGGTTCGAAAGAAATTCCATGAAACGCAAGTTTGGCGCCGATTTCCTTGGCGTATCCGGCTGGGACGATGTAGCCGCGACCGGGTGCTTTGCAGACGAGTGCCGGCGACGTGTTCTTGCGGAATGGTACGCGCCAGATTTGCGGCGTGCTGGGGTCGTAAGTCGTGACGAGATCGCCGGAGATCTCGGAGCGTTCGCGTTTATATGCGTAGCCACGAAAATCGATGGTCGTGGTGGTGCTTGAACTGTTTTGCGAGCGCTCCACACCTGCGGTAGGTTCACGCCAGCCCGTCGCAAAGTCGAGCACAAATTCTTTGCCTGCTGCAGTCAAGCCGGCGCGGTCCGCGGCGTGCACCAGCTTCAACCAGTCGCGGCCATGCGCGGCAGTCAGCTCAGCCAAGCCTACGATTGTGTTGCGAGTCACGCGCACGCGCGTTGCATAATCCTTCCAAGAATGTGTTTCTACGAGCACCGTGAAACGATTTCGCGCCGGGTAGTAGCCCGTGGAGAAGCGTGGCGAGTACACGGTCAACAAAAAACCCGAAGAGGGATCGTCGATCTCGTACAGATCCGGATAGAACGGTAACGGGAGCGATCCTTCCGTCGCCAGTTTGTCGATCAATCGATCGCGCAGTTGTGTGGCGCTTTCGAATAACGACGGGTCGCCCTGATGAATCGGTTCGACTTGAATGGATACATCGGGCTCGAAGTCCGCGCCATCCGTGACATGCATGTCCGAGCAAATGAGCGGATCCCATTCGTTCAAGAGCTGTAGCATCGCCTGCATTTCAGGCGCGTCGGCTTTCATATAATCGCGATTGAGATTCAGGTTTTGCGCAGTGGTGCGCCAGCCCATGGCTTCCGGTCCCACTTGGTTCGGCCGATTCCACGCACCGAATCGTTCATGGCCGTCAGTATTGAACGCGGGCACGAATAAAACAGCGATCTGCTCCAAAGGTCCTGTGCCCACTGCGCCGCTCAGCATGTCTCGTAGCGTCATGAAACCTGCATCCTTGCCGTCGCTTTCGCCAGGATGAATGCCGCCCTGCAGCATCAAAATAGGAATGCCTCGCGATTGCAGATCGCGCGCGCTGAGTGCGCCGGTGCGCGATACGATCAATGCGCGGAGCGGGCGATTTAGGACAGAGCGTCCGTATTCGAAACTTCGAACCGCGTCGGGCCAGCGTTCGGCCAGTGCAGCAGATAGACGCTCGACCTCGTCGATGCGGCCGGTTTGCTTGAAAGCCGATTGCTCGGCAAGCGTCACTAATTCTTTGGCAGGCGACATGGAGGCATAGTAGGCAATCGACTGTCGCAAGTCATCTACGCCGAAGTGTCGAGATTCGGGACTCGAGATTCGAGATTCGGCAGATCCTGGAATCCGACCAAGTCTCGAGTCTGGAATCTCGAATCTCCAGCTACAAGTCCCGAATCTCGAGTCTCGAGTCCCGACTCACTCGCGACGCGTCGCATCGCTCGGCGCTTCTCCCTCTCCATACGATCGCCACTCCTTGCCGACGATGAGGCGCGCGCCGCGGTTGAACGTCACATAGGACCACGCCCAATTGAGCATGACCGAGAGGCGATTGCGAAAGCCGTTCAAGTAATAGATGTGTACGAGGAGCCAGAACCACCAGGCAATCCGTCCGCCGAGTTTGAGACGACCCATTTCGACGACGGCCCGCGCGTGGCCGATGGTGGCCATCTTGCCCTTGTCGGCGTACTTGAACGGTACGCGCGGCTGGCCATTCATCTCTTTGAGAATGACCTGGGCCACGTGCGTGCCTTGTTGAGCGGCGACAGCGCCGACACCGGGCAGCGGTTTGCCATCCACCCCTGCGCAGCGCGCCATATCGCCGCAGACGAAAATGTTTGAATGAGTGGCCAGCGACAAGTCGTCTTGTACGAGCACGCGGCCAACCTCATCGACTGGAAATCCCGATGCACGGCCAAGCTCGGATGCTTTCACGCCGGCCGCCCAGAGCACGGTGGAGGCGGCGATGTGTTCGCTGCCGATCGTGACGCCTGCCGCGTCGATCGCAGTCACGCGAGCCGATGTCCACGTTTGCACGCCCAGCGATTCCAAATCGCGCATCGCACGTGCTGCGAGGTTTGCATCGAATGCCGGCAGGATGCGCGGCCCTGCCTCGACGAGAATGACGCGCGTCTGCCTGGGATCGATGCTGCGAAAGTCTTTCGCGAGCGTGAAGCGGCTCATTTCGCCGATGGCGCCCGCCAATTCCACGCCGGTAGGTCCCGCACCGACAATCACGAAGGTTAGATGCTGGCGCTGTTTGTCGGGCGCAGTTTCACGCTCCGCTGCTTCGAACGCTTCGAGCACACGCCGACGAATCTCCGTTGCTTGCGGCAATGTTTTAAGGCCCGGCGCGTTTGCTTCCCACTCGTCGTGACCGAAGTAAGTGTGTTGCGCACCGCAGGCCAGCATCAGGAAATCATACGAATATTCGCCGCTATCGGTGATGACCACTCGCCGCTCTGCGTCGACGCGCTGAGCGGCGGCTTTGATGACGCGCACGTGTCGACTGTCGGCCGTCAAGCTGCGTACCGGCACTGCGATGTCTGCCGGGCTCAAAGCGGCCATCGCGACTTGGTACAGCAGCGGCTGGAACAGATGATGGTTTTCACGGTCGATCACCGTGACGTTGAGGTCCTTCGCTCGCGCCAATGCGCGAACTGCATTCAAGCCGGCAAAGCCAGCGCCCACGATGACTAAGCGTTTGGCGTCCATGTCCCTATTGTGTCTGGCGGCTTGACCCTTGTCAGGCGGAATCTACCTAGGAAGCGGGTAGCGGTGAGCGAGTGGCGGGTAGGAAGAACATTAGGCACCGCGCATACTACGTGTACGAATCTGAATCTTTACCGCCCGCTAACCGCTTCTAAAGCGATCGGAGCTCTCATGCCATCGGAAGTCCTGACTCGGCGCGAAGGCGACATCGTCACGGTCACGCTCAATCGACCGGACCGACTCAATGCGATAACGATCGAGCTGTTGGCGGAGTTGCGTGCCGCCGCTGTGGACATTGCCGCCGACAAATCTATTCGTGCGGTCATCCTGACAGGCGCGGGTCGAGGCTTCTGTGCAGGGGCCGATTTGAACGCACATCAAGCGCCCGGTGATCAGACTCGCGGTCAGCGCACTCGCGAACGGCTCGACAATCATTTCAATCCCACTGCTCGGGCTTGGTATGAGTTACCCGTTCCGGTCATTGCCGCCGTCAACGGAGTGGCTGCCGGTGCGGGCGTCAGTTTTGCGCTCGCGGCGGATATTGTCGTTGCTGCTCGCTCCGCCAGCTTCATTCAAGTGTTCGCGCCAAAATTGGGATTGGTCCCAGACGCCGGCGCCACCTTTCACGTGCCGCGCTTGATTGGCGCCGCACGGGCAAAAGCACTGGCAATGCTGGGTGAGAAGCTGAGCGCCGAACGCGCCGCCGAATGGGGTCTTATTTGGGAGTGCGTCGACGACGGCCTATTGATGGGTAAGGTGCAGGAATATGCGCGACTGTTCGCGACCGGTCCCACGCGCGCCTTTGCGGCCGTCAAACAAATTTACAATTCACCCCCAGGGACACTCAGGGAACAGATGGACATCGAGGCGCGTAATCAAGGAGAGCTCGCGGATTCGGACGATTTCGCCGAAGGCGTGGCCGCATTCCTCGGCAAGCGTCCTGCGCTGTTCAAGGGCCGGTAGTTTTGAAAGTTCGCAACGTAACCCCGCCAAGCGTTGGTAGTCGTTAAGGTCTTCAGCTCTCATTAAGATCCTTGGCTCATAATTGAGCACAATCGCCACTCGCTCTATTTCGAAGGAACCGCGCATGCGTTCTGCCTATTTATCGTTGATGACCGCGGCCATTCTGGGCGCAGCCAGTTTCCATGCCACTCAAGCAGCCGAGGTATCGCTCGATGGTCAAAAACTTTCGCTGACGATCTATAACGCGGATTTGGCGCTGATCCAAGATACGCGGCCGCTCGACGTCTCATCGGGCCGCACGCATCTTGAATTCAAAGATGTATCGGCCAGCATCCGGCCGGAGACTGTCGTGTTGACGTCACCGGGAATTACCGTCGTCGAGCAGAATTTCGACTTCGATTTATTGACGCCCGCGAAGCTCATGGAAAAAGCCATCGGCCAGCAGGTTCAAATCGTCCGCATCAATCCGGGAAACGGCGAGCAAGTGACTGAAACCGCAACCGTGCTGTCCGTCAACGATGGCGTGGTGTTAAAGATTGGCGATCGAATCGAAGTATTGCGCGCCGATAGCGTGCCCACCCGAGTGATCTTCCCGAAAGTGCCGGACAACTTGCGCGCGCGCCCAACGTTGTCCGTCAACGTGCAGAGTTCGCGTGCGGGCCGTCGCGATGCAACGCTCAGTTACCTAAGCGGCGGACTCTCTTGGAAAGCCGACTACGTTGCACTGTTCGACGAGAAAGCCAACAAAGTCGATTTGCAAGGATGGGTGACGCTGACGAATCAATCGGGCACGACGTATACCAACGCCCAAACACAGCTGGTTGCCGGCAACGTGAATCTTGTCAACGCACCGCAACCGGATTGGCGAGAAATGCAACGTCGTCAGACGATGCGCGCGGGCACCGAGGCGAGCGCGAAGCCTACGCTGGCCGACTACTATCTTTATCCACTATCCGAAAAGACCACCGTCGCGGAAAATCAAACGAAGCAAGTGGGCTTTGTCGATGCGACGGGCGTGACTGCTAACAAGGCCTATCAGTATCGGGCCAACTGGTTCAATTCTTTGCCGGAACCTGCGCATGCGGATGTGGTGGTGCAATTCGCAAACTCCGAGCGCACGGGCCTCGGATCGCAATTACCAGCCGGCATCGTGCGCGTGTACATGC
>Ga0193752_1000741_pt1 | contig 29699 bp, 25 predicted proteins | sample H1c1metaG_FD_144924 | JGI IMG/M metagenome (GOLD analysis project Ga0193752, IMG submission 144924) | Soil microbial communities from a riparian zone of the East river system, Colorado, United States - H1c1 | ecosystem: Environmental > Terrestrial > Soil > Riparian zone | place: USA: East River... | reverse complement strand
TGGGCCGGGAGATAGGCGGAACTTACACGGCGTATGGCAGCGAAGAGAAGATCGAGTCCTATACAGGAGCATTAGCCGAGACCGAATCGAAACTGGCCACAAATTCCAACGCTTCGGTTCGTGCCGATCGGGCCATGAACAAGGCGCTCAACCGCGATGCCTATAAGGGCGATCTTCTGCAGGACATCGAAAACGGGAAGACCGATTTGGGTAAGATTAAAGAAGAGGAACTTCCGGCCGATCTGAAGGCAATGCCTTCGCCTGATCGCGCGAGGGAAGTCGAAAAACGTCTCGGCGACCGGAAGAAGGTCCGCGAGGAAATACTCAACCTTTCCAAACAGCGGGCCGAGTATCTTAAAGAAGAGCGGAACCGTTCCGGTAAAAAGGCCGGTTTTGACGCCGCGGTCGGTGATGCTCTCGGCCAGCAGCTAACTTCGAAAGGCATCGACTAAATGCAGGGCAGGGTTTTACCTTGCCCAATTTTTTATTAGCTTGTAATCTTATCCTCGTAAGCATCTAATTTACGGGGAAAGATTCTATGAGAAACATTTTTGTCCTGCTTCTCCTTTTCGTTGTCGGTTTCGGGGCGTCGTCTTGCGGCAGCACTACTGAGGCTAAACGGGAAGGGTGTAATATTCGTGTCGGCATAGTTTTTGACATTGGCGGAAAGAACGATCGGTCCTTTAACGCAGCCGCCTGGGAAGGCGTAAAACGCGCTGAAAAAGAGCTGAACATCTGCCTTTACGACGTCGAGCCCGGAAATCCGACCTCTATCGAACCCGCGATGCGCGCCTTTGCCGAGCGCAATTTCGACCTCGTCTTCGGCGTCGGCTTTGCCCAGGGGCCGATCATGCAAAAGGTCGCGGCGGATTACCCAAATATCAAATTCGCGATCGTCGATGGCGTAATCTTCGAAGCTGACGGCAAAACCCCGAAAACAAACGTAGCCTCGCTCGTTTTTCGCGAGCACGAAGGCTCGTTTCTCGTCGGGATGATCGCGGCCTCGAAATCGAAGACCGGCACGCTGGGTTTCCTCGGTGGCATGGACATACCGCTTATTCACAGGTTCAAAACGGGTTACGAGGAAGGCGCCCGCTCGGTGAATCCTAATATCAAGTTTGTCGGGAATTTCGTGGGCGTTACCGATGGCGCGTGGAACAACCCCGGCAAAGGCAAGGAACTGGCGCTCTCGCAGATCGATAAAGGCGCTGACGTTATCTTTACAGCGGCGGGAAACTCGGGGCTCGGAGCATTCGATGCCGTCGAGCAATACGGTAAAAACGCGGAGGGCGAAGCGAACAAGTTCGTGATCGGGGTCGATTCTAACCAGAACATGGTAAAGCCCGGGTTCGTTCTGACAAGTATGGTGAAACGGGTCGACAACGCCTGTTTCGACGTGGTCAAAGAGGTGCTGAATCACGATTTTCACGGCGGCTTCCACGTATTCGGCCTGGATAAGGACGGCGTGGCTTACGCCATGGACGATAACAACAAGAAATTGATCCCCGATGACGTCATCAAAAGGGTGGAAGAATCACGGAGCAGGATCGTAGCTGGCGAGATCAAGGTTACGGACGCCATGGCGAACTGATAAGATCTATAATCTTTCATCTACTCCAAAGAGAATTTACTAGAAACTGGGCAACGTGTGAAAGAAATACGCCTTATCCGGCACGCTGAAAGCCTCGCAAATGTTGGCGGCACTACCTCGACGCCGCGTGACATTCCGCTTTCCGAAAACGGCCATGCCCAGGCAAAACTCCTGGCCGATTCGATTACCGACCGTCCCGAACGCATAGCTCTTTCGCCTTACATTCGCACGGCCGAAACAGCCCGCCCGCTAATTGCCCGCTTTCCGGATACACCAATTGAAACCCTCGCGGTACAGGAATTTACATATCTTGCCATCTCGCGCTGTCGCGAAACCACCCATGAACAGCGCCGGCCAATGGTCGAGGAATACTGGAAACGCTCCGACCCATTCTATTGCGACGGTGACCAGGCCGAATCGCTGGCTGACCTGGTTTACAGGGCCCGTGATCTTCTGCGTCGCATCCAGGGGATGGAGGGCGAACTCATTTTCGTCTTCACCCACGAGCAATTTATCAAAACGGTTATCTGGGAAGTGCTCCAGCTCGGGCCGAATATCGACGCTGCATTTATGGCCGGCTTTTATAAATTCAGCACCTCGTTTACAATTCCCAATACCGCTGTGTTGAAGATGTTTATAGAAGATGCGGAATACAGGATCGGAAAAATCGATAGTTCACATTTAACAAACAATGCTTGAATTAAAAAACATAACCAAGACATTTGGAAGCGTTATCGCCAACAACGATGTCTCGATCAAGGTCGAGAAGGGAACGATCCATGCGATCGTCGGATCGCGTCGTGCGGGTAAATCGACTATCATGCGTATCGCATACGGTTTTTATAACGCCGACAGCGGCGAGATATGGGTCGATGGCAAAAAGGCCGATATAAAGAACCCTCACGACGCGATCGCGCTCGGCATCGGCATGGTGCACCAGCACTTTATGCTGGTCGATACGATGACTGCGGCCGAAAATATTGTCCTGGGCGCCGAGACGGGCAGCAAGGTCAATCTGGATATCGACAAGGCCAATAGAGATCTTCTTGCGCTTTCAAACGAGCTGCGGCTGGGCGTCGATCCGAAGGCGTATATCGAGGATATGTCGGTGGGGCAGCAGCAGCGCGTCGAACTTCTCAAAGCCCTTTACCGCAATGCGGAGCTGCTTATCCTGGATGAGCCGACGGCGGTGTTGACGCCGCGAGAGGTGGAAGAGTTTTTTAGCATCCTCAGAAAAATGAGGGAGCAAGGCAAGACCATCATTATCATCACCCACAAGCTCGAAGAGGTGCTCGCTATTTCTGACGAGGTCACGGTTATGCGTGACGGCCGTGCGGTCGGGCACGTTATGACGGCCGAAACCAACAGCAAAGACCTGGCGCGGATGATCGTCGGGCGCGATGTGCTTTTGAGGGTGGAAAAGGATGATGCGCAGCCGCAGGGGACGGTATTGGAAGTAAAAGACCTTTCGGTGACGGGCAAACACGGCGAAGCAGTGAGACGTGTTTCGTTTCGCGTTCACGCGGGCGAGATCGTCGGTATCGCGGGTATCGAAGGCAACGGCCAAACCGAGCTGATCGAGGCTTTATCGGGCTTGGCAAAGACATCGGGCGGCACTATCGAGTTCCAGGGAAGGAATGTTACGGGCATGAACGCCCGGCGTCTGAAAGAGCTTGGCATCGCCCACATTCCCGAAGATCGCCACAAGCGCGGCCTGCTGCTCAACTCCGACCTTGCGGAGAACTCCATCTTAGGCGTGCATTATCGCCCGCCCGCGGCTGCTGCATCGGGATTGATGAACAGCGGCGCTATCCAAACCCGTGTCCGCGAGATCATCGAGAATTTCGACGTCCGGCCGCCGAATCCCGACCTGCCCTCCAAAGCCCTCTCGGGCGGTAACCAGCAAAAGCTGATAATCGGCAGGGAATTCGAGCTTAATCCGAAACTCCTGCTCGTATCCCAGCCGACGCGTGGGGTCGATATCGGCGCTATCGAATTTATTCACCGCAAGCTTATCGGGCTTCGCGATGCCGGAACGGCCGTTTTGCTTGTCTCGGCCGAACTTGAGGAAGTGACGGCGCTGGCCGACCGCCTGCTCGTTATCCGCAAGGGCGAGATAGTTGGCGAGGTCGATCCGAAGGTGACGTCGAATGAAGATATCGGGCTGATGATGACCGGTGGTAATTAATATGGCTGAGAAGGCGAAATTAAACCAGGTAGCCCCTTCGTTTATCGTCGAGGACGTGGTCAAAACGGCAGAGTATTACCGCGATATGCTCGGATTTAAGATCCTCGGTTATTTTTTTGAAGATCCTCCGGTTTTCGCTATGGTCGGCCGCGACGGCGTCGAGTTTCACTTCGGCAAGGTCGACGATGGTCAGCAAATGCGGGTTAATACGGAGATCCGGAAGGGTATCGGGCACGACGCGTATATCTTTGTAGATGATATCCAAGCGCTTTTCGAGGAGTTTAGCGAAAAAGACATTGAGATCGTCGAAGGCCCGGTAAAGCGCGTTTATGGGTGCATCGAACTAATAGTAAAAGACTGCAACGGCTTCCAGTTGGTGTTCGGGCAATAATTATCTGGTTGTTTAGTTTTTTGTCTTAGCATAGCCACGTCGTTTACGGCGTGGTTTATTTGCGATCCGCGTTACCACTAATGCCTTCCAAAACTGCTTGTCAGTTTCGGAAGACATTAGGTGTTTTTTAGCCCGCGGCTTTCCACGCGCTAAACACGTGGCTATGAAAAAAATCGGGGTCCTCTCAATATAACTCGTCATTTTCTGTCCCTATAATAAAAATACAGCACTATTCCAAAGATACTATTTATCACCAGCAGGCCGTTCGTCACAGTAAACACCCAATTACCAAGCAGGATACTGTAGACAAGAAATCCAACCGACGCCAGTATCTGCCCGATAAACAAGAACATCGAGATACCTTCGGACGTCCTGTCCTTCCATTGCTTATGGACCTGTTTGATCAGCGTGAGAAGGAGTATGAGCGAGCTGGCCCATCCGATAATTTCAGTCATTCCCGGTCCTTTCCAAGATTTCTACAATTTAGAAGCGATTTCGCGCGTTTCGTCCCAGCCTGGAACGCGGGACGAAATTATAACTAAATCCTTTATTTTCAATAGTAATAAGATGCCAATCTTGTCCCATTTCGGGACAAGGCGGGACAGGAAAATCTGTTTTTTAGACGACCGTCGCCTTTGAGGTAAACAATTCCTTCATCCCGGCGACCGCATTGTGAAGATTTTCCATCGACGTCGCATATGAGATACGCAAAAATCCCTCATCGCCGAACCCCGCGCCGTCCGTCACCACCGTGTGCGCGCCCAGCAGAAGGGCCTCGGCCACATCGGCCGACCTTTTGTAAAGATCGCCTAGCGCATCACGAACATCGACGAAAGCATAAAATGCACCCTGCGGCATCTGGCATTTGAACCCCGGCACCTCGTTCAGAGCCGGGATCAGCCACTCCCTGCGCCGGGCATATTCCGCCAGCATATTATCCACGGCGTCCATCGTCATCTGCGGATTTTGCATCGCTTTTGCGCATGCGTACTGTACGAATGAGGTCGGGTGCGTCGATGAATGGCTTTGCAGCTTTATCATTTCCCTCGACCAATCCTCATTAGCGATGGTGTAGCCGCAGCGCCACCCGGTCATTGCATACGTTTTCGAGAACGACCCCGCGACGCACACCCACCGCCGCAACTCGGGCGGCAGGCTTGCCGATGTGAAAACCTCGGATGGCGGATAGACGAAGAACAGGTAGCATTCATCCGTAAGCACGAAAACGCCGTTTTCCGCGCACACCTCGACGATCTTTCGCATTTCGTCTGCCGAGGTAACGCCCCCGGACGGATTATTCGGCGAATTTATTATGAGAAGACGTGTTTTATTTGTGATCGACTCGCGAACGCGCTCCGCCGACAGCGCAAACCCTGTATCCCCGGTTTCGATAAAGACGCTCGTTGCCCCGCAAAACGTTACTATCTCGGGGAAAGTTACCCAGTAAGGCCTCGGCACGAGTACCTCGTCACCTGGGTTGAGCAGCGTGCAGGCCGCGTTAAATAACGCTTGCTTTCCGCCGCCCGACGCGACGATCTCACCCGGCGAAACCCATGCGTTAAAGCGCCATTTATAAAAATCCGCTATCGATTCGCGAAACATCTTGAGCCCGGGCGTGGGCGTGTATTTGGTCAAGCCCTTCTGCATCCCCTCGATCGCGAAATCCTTGATGAACTGCGGCGTGTCAAAATCGGGCTCGCCGAGCGTCAGATCGATCACGTCTACGCCCTGGTCACGCAGCGTTTGTGCGGCCTGCGCGGCCTTCATCGTGGACGACATATGCATCTTTTGAACGTTATGCGACGGGGTAAACAGGCTCATACAGGCTATTTTGCCACAGGATGGGCATAGAATACGAAAAGGGAAGCGGAAAAGGATCGTTTCGTGTTAATTCGTGTGATTTCGTGGTCTTAAAGATTTTATTTTCAAGAATAGCCACGAAACAACACGAAATATCACTAAACAAACACGAAACGGATCAAGGTATTCGCTCTAGGAATTCGACCCGATTGCCGAACGGGTCGCGGAATTCGAAGCGGTTACAGCCGGGAATTGGAATACCGTCGAGAATCGTGATCCCTTGCTCTGAAAGCTTTGCACGCCAGCCTTCAAGGCCTTCTACCTCGTACGCGACATGGGCTTTGGACGTGCGGCTGCGGTCCGATTCATCCTCGATCCCGATATGCACCTGGAAATCGCCCAACTGGAGCCAAAATCCGCCGCGGCCCTGGAGCGATTCAGGTTTCGGTACCTCTTTAAGATCTAGCAGTCTGCAATAAAACGCGCGCGCCGTATCTTCTTCGCCGCGTGGCACGGATATTTGGGTGTGATGCGCATGCAGGATCGATGGGCTCCCGGTCATTCGCCCTCCCCCAATTTCTCCCGCATTTTTTCCGCAACCACTGCGGGCACAAGTCCATCGACATCTCCCCCGAGCTTGAATACCTGTTTCATAAGGGTAGAAGAAACGTATGAATATTCCTCGTCCGCCATGAGAAAAACGGTCTCGATATCGGGTTCGAGGTGCCGGTTCATAAGCGCCATCCGCAACTCGTATTCATAATCACTGACCGTGCGGATCCCGCGGAGGATAGCCGTCGCGCCTTTATTGCGGGCGAAAACGGCGGTTAGGCCCGAAAAGAAATCGACCGTCAGCAGGCAATTCTCCGTGGACATCGGCAGAACGATCTCCTGGATCATATCGCGGCGCTCTTCCACCGTGAACATCGGATCTTTATCCGGGTTTCTTAAGACAGCGATAATGATCTCGTCGAACAGCGGCAGGCTGCGCTTGATGATATCTATATGCCCGTTGGTCAGCGGATCGAATGAACCTGGGAAAAGTGCGCGTCTCATAATTTCGGGTTAGAAGCGTGTGTCGAGCATTTTCTTTGCCGCCGCGACATCCTGGTTATACTCGGGTATGTAATCCGCGTTGGGTTTCATCTTAAGAAGTTCGTCGAGCTGTTTGCGGGCTTCGGCGTCTCGATTTACCGCAAGATAAGCATCCGCAAGATGCAGGCGTAAGCTCGTGTTGTCTTTTTCTATCTCTACCGCCTTTTCAAGATACTCCACGGACTTTTCGGCCTTTCCGCCGGTCAAGACGGTCTGCAACTCGATCTGGGCAAGCGCATCATAAGCGCTCGCATTCTGGTAATCGGGCTGAATTTCGATTACCTTGTTCATCGAGGCCTTGATCTCACCTACCGATTTCAGGCCGATCGTGATGGGATTCATACGGGAAAGTTCGCCCAAGTTTGCGGCGTACCAAAAATGGCCGTCAGGTTTGTCCGGCTCCATTCGCACCGCGATCAGGCCTGCTTCTCTGCCTTTCTCAAAGGCGGTCGTTTTTTCTTTCTCATCATCGGTATGCCGGCCGAGAAAATAGTTGAATTTCGCAAACTTCCATTCGACCTCGAAGTTCCGATTGTCGGACATTCTTGCGCCCGCAAGCGTTTTAATCGCTTCACGGAGATTCGAGATATCGGTGCGCTGTTTAAACAGGGCGTCTGCCTTTTGAATGACCTCGGGAATGGACTCGGAAACACTCGGAGCCGAGTTAGATTCGACTTGTGCTTTGGGCCTGCATCCAAGATGTAAGCACAATGTAAATACAATTGTAATGAAAATGTAAAAACTTCTCGTTTTCATTGCATTTAAGATTACCAAAGAGGGTAAAGTCTGGTATATTCTAAGTCTTAAATTAATATTGTTTAGGTGGATAACGATAACACAGAACATGCCCAAATGAAAAAAGAGGGACAGGCAGCTGCATTTTACGATCTTGAAGGCACATTGGTCAGCACCAACCTGGTGCATACGCTGGGCTTTTACGCGCGCAGGCAGCAGGGAATTTGGCAGACGGTCAAGAAAAGCGCGTCGACATTGGCGAAATTGCCGATGTTCGGCGTAACCGATCTTTATAGCCGGAATGTGTTCAACGAGTTCTTTTTTCAGAGCTACAAGGGCGAATCGACCGACCGCCTTCGTTTCTTTGCCGAGGAGCTCTTTGAGGATGTTCTGAAACCAGCGATCTATGCCGGAACGGCCGAACTGATCGCGCAGGGTAAGAAGATAGGGCAGCGGCAGGTGGTGCTTACGGGCGCGCTTGATTTCACCGTCGAGAAAATGATGGATCACCTCGGCATCGACGACTATGTGGCCAACCGTCTGGAATTCGTTAACGGTTATGCCACGGGACGCGTTTTGCCGCCGGTGATGGCCTCGGCGACCAAGGCGAAGTGGATACGCGAATTCGCCGAGCGCGAGAATATAAACCTGAGCAAGTCGTACGCCTATTCCGACAGCATCTCTGACCTGCCGATGCTCTCGATAGTCGGGCACCCAGTGGCGGTCCACCCGGATTTCAGGCTGAAGCAGACGGCTCTGCAGCACGATTGGGCGATATTGGATTTGAAATAGTTGGTGTGGGTGGTTCGTCGGAGGTAATTTGATGAATGAGAACGATAAGATAAATGAGAGTTCACAAGCGGAGTCGTTGCTTGAGTTTCTAAAAAATAGTCCGCTCGACAGAATTCTGCCTTTTTTGGATCGTTCTGATGATTTGCCCAGGGATATTGATTTCTCAGACGTATGCGCGGTGGAAGAGAATGAACAGAAAGGTGAGAACCGGGGAGCGGTAGCGACCGGGTGTCAGTAGCCGTCGCGTAAGCAAGGGCGCGGCTTTGTCAGCACCACCTGCGGTAGCGGTGGTTGAACTCGAATAATCCGGTATTTTAAGAGGTTTTTGTTAAATGTTCATTATATATGGGCATGAACCAAAATGTATGAAGCTTATAATTGGGACTTGAGGGATGTAATTAGCCATAGTATACACAAGTCAGAAAACGGATGAAGATTTGCGATTATGAGTATTTACCTATATGCCCTTGATCTCGGATTCTCTGAGTGTTTTTTGGCTTTAGTTTTCATTGCGATCTTTCTTTTCATAATCGTGCAGGTTTCTAATCTTATAAAGGAATTTCGCGAGAACAAGAAAAGAAAAGTCGTCGCGAGAGAGCCTTTATCCAATGAAAAGCTAGCCGAACTTCGAGAACACCGTATTCAAAGAGAGAATTTACGCGTCGAAAGGCGGGCCATTGAAGTAAAAGAAGCCAGAGAGAAAGAAGAAGAATTGGCGCGGCAGAGAGTCTTTCTGAAAGAGGAACAAACAAGAAAGGAAATCGAGCGTAAACAGGAGGAGGAAAGAAAAGAAGCGGAGCGACACTCATATTTCGCGCAACTGAAAAGTCAGTTTGTTGAGAGTCAGGATTATAAGTTAGTAAGGAGTTTTGTAAAAAAATACGATAATAATGAAACGGATGACGATCTATTTAGCTTGCAATTATTGCTTGATCGGCGAGGATGGGTATTTTCCTTCGATGAACTAAAGGACCTTATATACGGTGAATATTGGCGAAAATTATGCGATTTGTTATTAAAACGTGTTTTTGCGAAAAGCCCTGCCACTCGCGAAGAGGCTATTCGGGGATTTTTAGAACAATTTAGATCTGATGATCGGGAGAAAATTAACTGTTTCACATACCTTCTGAAAGAGCATGGATTTAGTGAATTCAATGCAGGTGAGATTAAGAAGGTAGAACAAGAAATAGAGCTGGAGAAATTTGAAAAGCGACTTTCTGAATCGGATGAAAGGGTTAATCTCCACACTATCGATCAACTTACGGGCTACGAGTTCGAAGGACTTTTAAAAAAATTGTTTTCTAAAATGGGCTATGACGTAGAACAGACTAGATTGTCTGGAGATCAAGGCGCGGATTTAATCATCGTTAAATTTGGTGAAAGAAAAGTTGTTCAAGCCAAGCGTGCCATTGGAAAAGTGGGAAATAAGGCTGTTCAGGAGATAGTTGCCGCTATAAGCATGTACAGATCGCATAGGGGTATGATTGTAACGAATAATTACTTCACGGCGGCAGCGGTTGAATTAGCGAACGCGAACGGCATTGAATTGATCGATAGAGATGGGCTGGAGGAGTTAATTGACCAGTATTGGTAATGCTTAGCGTTAGAAAGCGAAGAACTCATTAGAGGAAGAACTCATTAGAGAATGATCGAAATTTGGGTCGAGCAAAAGACGACAAGATGAACGTCCGGGTATTTAAAAAACATTCAGAAAGAGACGTACGGATACAAAGCGCCATTACCGCAATTAAAGCGATCCTTCCGCTAGCCCTGTATCCGGCACACAAAAAAGAGCTTATCGGAATCTGCATTTGGAAGATGACGGAGGCCGACGGAAAATTCAACACACGGTATAGAAGTCTTGGAAGTCTAGAGTCTGAAAGAGGCGTGAAACTCCAACATGAACACGTGTTGGAAATGAAAAAGCTGATTGCGGATCTTATTGAACGCGGTGAGGATATCGAGTCCGTAGTTGCAAAGGCGATAGGTTGTGTTGTTACCAGGGACGAGCATTCGATTCTGAGCGCCGTTTCGAAAAATGAACCGAATCTTCATGGGTGGGAACGATATAAACGCGCTGGCATCCGGGTATTCGATTTAGAGGAGCAGCGGGAACTTTAGCGACTTGAACGTTGAACAAATTAAACATTGAACAGATGAACCATTGAACGTCTTCTTCTCTTGAACTTGAACATATAGGTTTACATTTTTATGGCCCTACAGCTTCGCAGAAAAACACACGAATCGATCGTGTACATTGATAAAGACTCGGCGCCGCGCATTATGCCGTATGGTGAGGATTTTATCCTTGAGGACCTGCCGGTCGGCACGCGCGTGATCTACCCGAACCCGCCGATCAAGGGCCTGCCTAATCGCGAGGCGGCGATACGCTACGCACTTAACCACCCGCTCGAGACCGAGCCGCTCTATGCCCAGCTCGAGCCCGGCATGCGCGTGACCATCGCGATGGACGATATCTCGCTCCCGCTCCCGCCAATGGCGACTCCCGATCTGCGACAGACGATGCTCGAGGTGATCCTGGACCTCTGCGCGGCAAACGGCGTGGACGACATTCACTTGATCATTGCCAATTCTCTGCATCGCAAGATGACCGCGTGGGAAATGAAGCGCATGGTGGGGAGTGAGATATTCGACGCCTTCTACCCCGACCGCTATTACAACCACGACGCCGAGGATGACGAGAACCATGTAACCATCGGGCATACGAAGCATAACGAGCCGCTGCGTCTGAACCGCCGAGCTGTCGAGTGCGATCTGCTCATTTATGTAAACATCAACCTTGTCCCGATGGACGGCGGGCATAAATCGGTCGCGGTGGGCTTGTGCGACTACGAGAGTTTGCGCGCGCACCACGAGCCACAGACGATCCGCGATTCGCATTCTTACATGGACCCGCCTGCGTCGGCACTTAACCACAAGGTTATCCGGTTGGGCAAACTCGTCGATGAGCATTGCAACGTTTTCCATATCGAGACGGCGATAAATAACCGCATGTTCCCCGAGGGGTACGATATTTTGACCCGGAACGAGGACGAGTTTTCGTTTGCAGATCGCCTGAAATGGGAGGCGATGAAACGGACGTTTTCCAAATTGCCACGCGTGGCGCGGAGAAAGATGCTGCATGCGATACCGGCGGCCTATGAGCTTATAGCGTGTTACGCAGGAAAGACCGAACCGGTGCATGAAAAGATACTGGAAAAGAACTACCAGCAGTACGAGATACCCGTAAAAGGCCAGTGCGACATTATGATCACGGGCATCCCGGACATATCGCCGTATAACGTTTATTCGACGCTGAATCCGATACTTGTACAGGTGATGGCGCTTGGTTATCACTTCAATATGTACCGGAACAAGCCGCTGCTTAGGAAGGACGGGGTGATGATAATCACTCACCCGTGCTTTGACGAGTTCGATCATAAATTCCACCCGTCGTACATCGAATTTTTCCACCGGTTGCTGCCCGAATCACGCGATGCATTCTACCTGCGCGAAAAATATGAGCGCGAGTTTGCGACCAACCCCGCGTATATCGAGATGTACCGCCGCGGCAACGCCTATCACGGCGCGCACGCGTTTTTTATGTGGTACTGGGGCGAGAACGGCCGCCAGCACGTAGGCAAAGTGATCGTCGCGGGGGCCGAAAATGCGCACGTACCGGAAATGCTCGGATGGGAGCGGGCAGATAATCTCACGGACGCGATAGCGATGGCGCGCAGCTATATGGGCCGAAACGCCGAGATAACGATGCTGCACCAGCCGATAATCGGGCTGTGTAACGTAACGGATTAGGCAATAGCGAGGCAGAATGCATATGAAGAAAGAAGTGAGGAATTCTTTTTTGGCGTTGATGTTTTTGACGTTGACCTGCGTTGCAGGAGTGTCCGCGCAAACCGTTGAGCGAATTTCAGATCCGAAGCCACTCGTAAGCGAGCCTTTAGCAAAGCTTGAGGGGGCTGTTACATGGAAAAAGTATGGCGGCGAATGGACCGACAAGGCTCCTGAACCGTCTTACCTGGAACTTCGAACGATCGAGATTGACGGTGTCAAGCAAATGATGCTGATAACACAGACCAGGAAGGGAGCGTTTGAATACCCGGCGATCCAGGAAGGTTACTACAGATACACCGCAAGCAATTACTTCCTTTTCGACAAGAAGATCCTATCTGCGATAGTTTCCGAAACCCCGGAATTTAACAAATCTTATGGGGTCGATTTCGAAGTATCGCTTTCGACCCAGGCGAGAGTAGTGACAAGCGATGCGAAGATTATCGCTGATAAAATTTATAGCGAGATCAGTTTCCTTGAATATTATAAAAAGAACCCACCAGCCATACCTGTGAATGGCCTCCGGATAGGTGTTTTCCCGGTAATTTACGAGGGAAAAAAGAAAGTTAGATTTGTTTTCAGAGAAGGCACGTCGCTTGCGGATCGTGAGTATAAGGTATCCGAGTTCGAGGCCCAATACTTCGAGATCGAGTTTGACAAGTTTTATAAGTTTTTCCGGTTCGATGAACCGGCCCCAAAACCCGAGGCCGTGGCAAAACCGGAGCCAGCGGCGAAACTAAAGACAAATTGAGCCAAGTAACGAGGAGATGTTATGGAAAGCATGAAAATGACCGCAGAAATGGAGTCGTTAAAATCGAAACTGAGAGCGACATGGATCGCCGGGGATTTTGGCGAGATCGCTAAATCGATAGCAAAAGGGGGCGAGGAGTTTGTCGAGCGATTGGAGCTCAAATCCGGGATGAAGGTGCTCGATGTCGCATGCGGAACGGGTAATCTGGCTATCCCTGCTGCGCGGGCAGGTGCGACGGTAACGGGGATCGATATTGCGCCGAACCTTATCGAACAGGCAAAGGCGAACGCCGCGGCTGAGGGGCTCGATACTAGGTTCGAGGTCGGCGATGCCGAGGATCTGCCATACAAAGATGGTGAGTTCGACGTAGTGATAACGATGTTCGGAGCGATGTTCGCCCCGCGTCCGGATGTGACGGCGGCGGAATTGAAACGGGTCTGTAAACCCGGCGGGCTTATCGCGATGGCAAACTGGACGCCGAGAGGGTTTACCGGGGATATGTTCAAGACGGGCGCAAAGCACGTACCGCCCCCGCCGGGAATGGCGCCGCCGTTGCTTTGGGGCGACGAAAACACTGTGCGGGAGCGTTTTTCAGACGGGATTTCGGAGTTGACGATGACGAGACAGCGTATAGACATGACATATCCGTTCGGGCCTGCGGAGGTGGTCGAGCACTTCAAAAAGTATTTTGGCCCTACGCAAAAAGCGTTCGAATCGCTGGACGAAGCAGGGCAGAACGCTCTTCAGTCCGATCTGGAGAAGCTTTGGGCCGAGAATAATCGGGCCGATGACGGAACCACCGAGGTCGAGAGCGAATATCTAGAGGTGCGAGCGGTCAGGGCGTAGGCGGAAACGCGAACGGAAGCGAGCGTGTTCTTGTCAGTACCGCCTGCGGTAGCGGGTGGTTTTACGGGACTTTACAACCACTGAGGCACAGCCTCCGAGAATTATTTGGAGCTAACGGAAAAGCGAAGCTTTTCCGCAAATCGAGCGGCGTAGCCGTATGTCAGTGATTGCCAAAAAAGTGCAATGAAACTATCACCAACAGAAATATTCAAGGGTAAAAATATCTTCTTTATCGGGGGAACGGGGTTTGTCGGGAAGGTGACGCTCTCGATGCTGCTCAATAATTTCCCCGATATAGGGAAGGTATATACCACCGTTCGCGCGCGGGACATTAACGAATCGACTATCCGATTTTGGACGAGCATTGTCACTTCGCCGACCTTCGACCCGCTTCGCGAAAAATACGGTGACGGCTTCGAGGCTTTTATCCGCGAGAAGGTGGTGCCGGTAAACGGTGACGTTGGGAACGAATATCTCGGGATGACGGAAGACGAGGTGCGCGAGATAATGCAGGACACCGACATTATCATCAACGGCGCGGGAAACGTCACCTTTAACCCCCCGCTCGAGAGCGCCCTGCGGACAAATGTAGTCGGTTCGAATAACATCCTCAAAATGGCGCGGATGATGAAGCGCCCGACCCTCGTTCATGTTTCGACGTGTTTTGTTGCCGGAAAGCGGAGCGGGCCGATCTGGGAAAATGAGCCAGTCGTGGGGTATTTTCCGCGCAAAAATGAGTTGGTCGGCACGAAATTCGATGTAAACAAGGAGGTCGAGGACTGCGCGCGGCTTTCGGAGCAGGCGCGCCAGGAGGCAGACGACGCGGTTCAGATCGCCAAGTTTCGCGAGCAGGCTCGCAAACGTTTTGAGGAAGAGGGCCGAGACCCGGATGACGAATCCGAATTGAAGTCGGCCATCTTTCGCGAGCGCAAAATGTGGATCCGCGAGCGCACCACCGATCTGGGCGCCGAGCGCGCCGAATACTGGGGCTGGACGAATATCTATACGTATTCCAAGTCTCTCGCCGAGCAGATCATCGCCAGTCAGGACGATATAGTTAAGACGCTGGTTCGACCGTCGATCGTCGAATCGTCCAATCAATACCCGTTTCCGGGTTGGAACGAGGGCTTTACGACGACCGCACCGCTTATCCTTATCGCCCTGCGCGGTCAGCCGGTGATCCCGGTCAACGAAAAGCTGATCCTCGACATTATCCCGGTGGATATGGTCGCGGGCGTTATTTTGGCGGCGGCGATGAATGCGCTGGTCGATGACAATCCGCCGCTTGTTTTCCAGTCGAGTTCGGGAGATTCGAATCCCAACGATATGAAGCGTATCGTCGGGCTCGTGGGCCTCTACAAACGCGACCATTTTCAGCAGAAGGAGACCGGAAACGCGCTCGTCAACAAGGTAGGCGCGATGATCGAGGCGATCCCCGTATCGCAAAAATCGTATGACCGGACCTCTGCTCCGATGCTCAACAAACTTGCGAAACGCGCGAACAATTTGCTTGAAAAAGCGCGTCCCGAATGGGCAGGCGGGCGACTCGGCAACATCGTCTCCGACCTGAAAAAATCGGTCAGCGCGTTCGAAGCGCAAACCGCCGAGACGATGGGCGCGTTCGAGATGTTCAAGCCCTTTATGATCGACAATGAGTATCTCTACCGCTCGGACAACGTGCGTGCGCTGATCTCGATGATCAAGGAGAAGGAAAAGCATCTGTTGCCGTGGTACCCCGAAAAGCTCGACTGGTACGATTATTGGCTAAAGGTACACTTCCCGGGCATGCGCAAGTGGGTGCTGCCGACGCTGGAAGAAGAATTGAAGGCGCAGGAGCGGCGCGCCTATACCTACAAGGACCTGATGGACCTGTTCGATACGGCCGTCAAGCGTTACCCGACGCGTGTAGCGATGCGTATCGAGCGCAACGGGCGCAAGGAGCAATATACCTTTGAGGACGTGAAAGAGCTTACGCTGCGCGCCGCGGGCTTTCTCGCCTCAAAAGGCATCAAGCATAACGACCGCGTAATACTTTACTCGCACAACATGCCCGAGTGGGGGATGAGCTATTTCGGAATCCTGAAAACCGGCGCTACGGCCATCCCGATCGATCCGGCGAGTTCAGTTGACGAGATCGTCAATTTTGCGCGCGCGGGGGAGCCGTCGGCTATCGTGATCAGCCAAAAGCTGGCGGACGAAAATCCTGACCTTGCGGAGCGGTTCAAGGAAGAAAAGCTCAATGTAAATATCTGGGCGTTTGAAGATGTTTTCGATATGGTATCCGAAACGGAAGAGGCCCAGCGAAGCGCGCTGCTTCCGCCCAAGGTTGTGGCAAATTCGCCGGCCTCGCTGATCTTCACTTCGGGAACCACCGGCACGCCGAAGGCCGTGATGCTCTCGCACAAAAATTTCACGAACATGGTGTCGATGCTCTCATCGGTGCTCGATATGGACATCACGGACGGTGTGCTGTCCGTGCTGCCGATGCATCACACGTTCGAGTTTTCGGCCGGGTTCCTGACGCCGTTTGCCAACGGCACGCAGATCACCTATCTCGACGAGCTTTCGGCCGAAGAATTGGCGCACGCCATGGAAAACGGGCATGTGACGGGCATGGTCGGAGTTCCCGCGCTGTGGGAGATGCTGCACCGCCGGATCAAAACCCGCCTGCGCGAGCGCGGCGATTGGTTTGCCGATCTGGCCGATTCGGTAATAGATTTCAATGCGTGGATCCGTGACAACACACCATTCAACCTCGGGCCGATCATCTTTTTCCCGATCCACGAAGGTATGGGCGGCAAGATGCGCTACCTGATCTCGGGCGGCTCCGCCTTGAGTGCTCGAAGGGTATGGGCTGACGGAGAGCTCCCCGGTGCTCACGGTGTCGCGGCCGGGCAATAAACTTCTCCGCGGAAGCGTCGGCAAGCCGCTTCCGGGGGTCGAGGTAAAGATCGACAACCCGGACGAAAACGGCGTCGGCGAAGTGCTCGCGCGCGGCCAGAATATAATGGTCGGCTATTACAATAATGACGAAGCGACCGAGTCGGTGCTGCAGGACCGCTGGCTAAAAACCGGCGACCTCGGGCGGCTGGACGAGGACGGGCATTTGTTCATTGTCGGCCGCTCGAAGGACGTTATCATCGACAGCAACGGCAAGAATATTTACCCTGACGAGATCGAGGACATTTACGGCAAGTCGCCGTTTATCAAGGAGATGAGCATCGTCGGACTGGCGGATGACGACGGGGGCGAGAAGATCTCGGCGCTCGTTGTGCCGGATTACGAGCACGATATCGCCCTCAATCGCGGCGAAGTAAACAAGGCGGTTGAGAATCATTTTCGTGAGGTTTCCGCGAGCATCCCGTTTTTCAAGCGGGTGAAAATTCTGCATCTTACACCCTTCGAACTGCCGCGGACGGCGACGCGCAAGGTCAAACGCCGCGATGTGGTCGAGATGCTCGCGCTGCTTGAGACGAAGTCGAAGAACAAGACCAAGGATATCGTCGAATCGAAAGGCGACGACAACATTCTCTGGATAAGAAAGATCGTCGCATCCGTTTCCAGCCGGCCTCTTTCGGATATCGGGCCGGATGACAAATTGACCGACCTCGGGTTCGACAGCCTGATGTTTGTCGAGCTGCAGGCGGCGGTCGAGGATGCGGGCGGCAAGATAATTTCACCGGACAATTTGAATGAAGTACAGACGGTGCGTGAGCTTTTAACGGCGCTTCAGCGCATCGATAAATCAAAGAAACTGGTCGATGAGCCGAAGGCGGAGGAAAAGAAAGAGGACGAGATATTTATCCCGTCGCTGGTCCGCCAGATCGGCAACCGCATCATCGATTTTGCCCAGGATACGCTCTATGAGGGTATTCTCGATACGCGCATCGAGGGCGAATCGAACGTGCCCCAGCATGTGAATTTTATCGTAGCGCCGAATCACGCTTCGCATATCGATACGGGCCTTGTGAAAAAGGCGCTGGGCAGCGGTGTGGCGGAGCAGACGGTGGCGGTGGCGGCGGCGGATTATTGGTTCGATACAAAGGTTAAGCGGGCGTATATGAACAACTTCACGACGCTCGTGCCCATCGAAAGGTCGGGAAGCCTGCGGCAGTCGCTCCGGCACGTGACGCAGATCCTAAACGACGGATACAATGCGCTTATTTTCCCTGAGGGGACGCGGTCGACCACTGGCGAGATCGCGGAGTTTAAGCCGATAATCGGGTATCTTGCGCTGAATCAGAAGATAGGAATCTTGCCGATATATCTTTGGGGAACGTATGAAGCATTTCCGAAAGGAATGACGATTCCGGGAAAGGGCAGCCTCGGCGCGAAGATCGGGGCCAAGGTCGGGCAATTCCTTTCATATGAGGAATTGGCGGCGATGACCGACGGTGTGCCGAACACCGAGGCATATCGGCTGATAGCGGCGCGCGTGCAGCATGAGATAGAGAATATGCGCGATGGGAAGCGTGAAAAGTTCGATGTGGCTGCGGTAAGGAAACATTGGCGGGCCGAGCGGCGTAAAACCCGTAAGCAGGAACCTGTCATCGACGAATAGCGGCAAAAAAATCGATGGAAACTGGCAGAATTTGCCCCGGAGCGTTCCATTTGCGGAACGATGTGGAACGGGCAAAAACACGCCGTAAGCCTTGTTTTGACAGGGAATAAGCCCTTCCGGACCCGTTCCGCGTTTTGGAACGATTTTTACTTACAACTTATAAACCACCGGAATACATACACTAATATGAAATTTGTTAAGGTTATCGTTCTCATCCTTTGTCTTATACTCCCGATCTTTGCTCAAAAACCGACCCAACCGACGGTTTTCAAGGTCGATTTTCAAAAGTTCACCTTGCCGAACGGGCTCGAGGTCGTTTTTCATATCGACCGCTCGGACCCGGTTGTGGCAGTGGCCTTGACCGCACACGTCGGGTCGGCGAGAGAAAAAGCCGGGCGCACGGGGTTCGCGCACCTGTTCGAGCACCTGCTGTTTCTCGAATCGGAGAATCTTGGCAAGGGCGGGCTCGACAAAATGAGCGCGCGCATCGGCGGCTCGGGGGCGAACGGCTCGACCAGCCGCGACCGCACGAATTATTTTCAGACCGTGCCGAAGGATGCCCTCGAGAAAATGATCTGGGCCGAGGCCGATAAGCTGGGGTGGTTTATCAATACGGTTACCGATCCCGTACTGGCAAAGGAAAAGCAGGTCGTGAAAAACGAGAAGCGCCAGAGCTATGACAATAGCCCTTACGGCAATACGTCATATGTGATCAACAAAGCGCTTTACCCGGCCGACCATCCTTACAATTGGGAAGTGATCGGCTCGCTCGACGATCTTCAGAATGCGACCGTGCCGGACGTGCAGGAGTTTTTCCGGCGGTGGTATGTGCCGAATAATGTGACGCTCGTCATTGCCGGCGATTTCGACCCCGCCCAGGCAAAGACGTGGGTGGAAAAATATTTTAACGAGATCAAACGCGGCGAAGACGTCAAGCCCATGGCAAAGCGCGCAGGCTCGGTAAAAGAGACGATAAAGCTATATCACGAAGATAATTTCGCCACGCTGCCGGAGCTTACGCGCACTTGGCCGACAGTGGAACAATATCACCCGGATTCTTACCCGCTGGCCGTTCTCGCGAGCTACCTCTCGAACGGCAAAAAGGCGCCTTTTTACAACGTTTTGGTCGAGGACAAGAAGCTGACCTCGGATGTCGGCATGTCTAACGACAGCTCGGAACTGGCGGGAGAATTCAGCCTTTCGGTAAGGGCGTTTCCGGATAAGGACCTCGACGAGGTTTCGAAGGCTGTAGACGACGCCTTCGCTAAATTCGAGAAAGAAGGTATTTCGGACAAGGACCTGACCCGCATCAAGGCCGGGCAGGAAACGCAGTTTTATAACTCGCTTTCGAGCGTTCTCGGTAAGGGATTCGGTCTCGCCCAGTACAATATCTTCGCGGGAGATCCCGGGTTTATCGAGAAGGATATCAAGAACATCCTCGCGGTTACGCCCGCCGATGTTACACGCGTCTACAACAAATATATTAAATCCAGGGCCTATATCGCGACCAGCTTTGTTCCGAAAGGGAAGGTTGCGCTCGCGCTGGATGGCTCGACCAAGGCGGAAGTCGTTGAGGAAAAGATCGTCCAGGGGGCCGAAGATGCAGTAGATCCGACGGCGCAGGCTGAATATAAACGTACGCCGTCGAGCTTCGACCGCAGCGCCGAACCGACTTATGGAACCGCTCCCGAGGTGAAGATTCCGGCCATCTGGGAAAACAAGCTCGCCAACGGGCTGCGCGTTTATGGGATCCAGAATACCGAGGTGCCGCTCGTTCAATTCGAGATCGTTATCGATGGTGGACAACTACTCGACGACATGAACAAGGTCGGCGTGGCCAACCTGATGGCCAAGATGATGACGCAGGGGACCGCGAAAAAGACCCCCGCGGAGCTCGAGGATGCGATCCAACAGCTCGGCGCGGTGATCAACGTTAATGCGGGAACCGAGGACATTCGCATCGGCGTCAACACGCTTGCGAAGAACTACGATGCGACGCTAGCGCTGGTCGAGGAAATACTATTCGAACCGCGTTGGGATGCAAAAGAGTTCGACCTGCTCAAGAGCGGAACGATCAGCCAGATCCGCCAACTGCAGGCCAATCCGAACGCGATAGCTCAGAACCAATATAACCTGCTGATCTACGGCAAGGACAACATCCGCTCGCGCAGCATTTTGGGAATCGCGGATTCGGTGAACGCGATTACGCTCGACGATCTGAAGGCGTTTTATGCGAAGAATATCTCGCCCTCGGTTGCGCGGATGAATGTGGTCGGATCGCTGGACAAGGCGAAGATCAATTCTTCGTTGGCAGGAATAGACGCCAAATGGAAGGCCAAGGCTGTCGAGGTCCCGGTGTATAAAGTGCCGGAAGCGCCCGCCAAATCGACGATCTATTTTTACGATGTGCCGGACGCGAAACAATCGGTGGTACGCTTCGGTTACCCGGGGCTCGCGCAGACGGACAAGGATTTCTATCCCGCCTCGGTGATGAACTACATCCTCGGCGGCGGCGGATTTGCATCACGCCTGACGCAGGAGCTTCGTGAGACAAAGGGGTACACCTACGGGATCACGTCGAATTTCTCGGGCACGAAAAGCGCGGGCGCGTTTACGATCCAGAGCGGTATCAGGACCAACGTTACGCTGGAAGCCGCGCAATCGATCAAAGCTATTTTGAAGGACTACCCTTCGACGTTTACGGATAAGGATCTCGAAACGACCCAGAGCTTTTTGATCAAGAGCAACGCGCGGGCATTTGAAACGGCGGGCGCCAAACTAGGAATGCTCGAGAATATCGGTAAATACGGCTGGAAATACGATTATGTAAAGGGCCGCGAGCAGATCGTTAAGAGTATGACCGTAAAACAGATACAGGACCTTTCGGCGAGGTATTTAAACACGGACAAGATGATCTGGCTGGTTGTGGGAGATGCGAAGACCCAGTTGCCGAGGCTGAAGGAACTGGGATTTGGGGATCCGATATTGCTTCAGAAATAGTTAGGGAAACGCTTGGCGAGCAAAATATGAAATATAAGCAGAAGTCCACGAATCAACACGAATCAACACGAAAAAAAGACCTATTCGTAAGGTTTGGTGTGGTTTCGTGGTTTGTTTTATTAGCGTTCCTGGTTACGCCGCCGCTATTCGGTCAACCGAAACCGAAGGTCAACCGGAAGCAGATGGCCGAGCGGGTGAAGGCTGAGTTCATGCACGCCTGGAACGGTTATAAGAAATACGCCTGGGGGCATGACGACCTGATGCCGCTCTCGAAAAAGCCCAAGGATTGGTACGGCCAGACGCTGCTGATGACGCCGGTGGATTCGCTCGATACGCTTTACCTGATGGGGTTTAAGGCGGAGGCGGACAAGACGCGGAAATATATCACGGATAATCTGAGCTTTGATAAGGATATATCCGTTCAGAATTTCGAGATCACTATACGGCTTTTGGGCGGGCTCCTCTCGAGCTACCAGATGACTGGCGATAAAAAGCTGCTTGCGCTGGCGGATGATCTCGGAAAACGTCTTCTTCCGGTGTTTGAGTCGCCGACGGGACTACCCTATCGCTATGTAAACTTACGGACCGGCAAGGTGAAGGGCGAAGTCTCCAACCCGGCCGAGACAGGCACGTTGCTGATCGAATTCGGCACGCTCGCAAAACTTACCGGAAAGCAGATCTATTACGACAAGGCAAAACGCGCGTTGGTGGAGACGTACAAGCGACGGTCGCCGATCGGCCTGGTTGGGACAAATGTCAACGTCGAAACTGGAAAGTGGACCAAGACCGACAGCCACATCAGCGCCGAGATCGATTCCTATTACGAATACCTTCTGAAATGCTGGCTGCTTTTCGACGACAAGGATTGCGAGGCAATGTGGAAGGACAGCATCAAGGCGATCAACGAATTCCTGGCGGACGAGGTGCGCGGCGAGCTGTGGTACGGGCATGCGGATATGAACACCGGCGAGCGAACGACGCCGACATACGGCGCGCTCGATGCATTTTTCCCGGCAGTACTGGCGCTATCGGACGATATCGGCCGCGCTCGCCGGCTTCAGGATTCCTCGATGAAAATGTGGCTGCGGCATGGTATCGAGCCTGAAGAACTTAATTACAAGACCGGCGAGGTTGTCCACGCGGGGTACCCGCTGCGGCCCGAGATAGTCGAATCGACCTATTATCTCTATCATTACACCGCGGGGTTGGAGTACATGGACATGGGCAAGGTGCTCTTCGACAATTTCGTGGAGCATTGCCGGACGGACGAGGCTTACGCGGGGTTGAAAAGCGTCGTGACCAAGGAAAAGGCGGATACGATGCAGAGTTTTTTGTTTGCCGAGACGTTCAAATATTTCTACCTGCTCTATTCGCCTAAGAGCACGTTGAATTTCCAGGATGTGATATTCAATACCGAGGCGCATCCGATCAGGAGAACTTGGAAAAAGCAGTGACGCGGAGAAGCGGAGACGCGGGGACGCGGAGGGAATTAGCTATGCCGAAAAAAGCGCCAGCAAAAATTCAAAAGAAAATTCTGATCACCGGGGGGACCGGTTTTTTGGGCACGCATATCGTTCAACAGTTGCTCGATGCGGGTGAGAAGAACCTGCGGGTGATGGCCTCTACCGTGCCCGGTTGGATGAAGGATGCGGGTGTCGAGGCGGCGGAGGGGTCGGTTACGAACAGGGAAGACGTTGCGGCGGCGGTAAAGGATGTGTCGCTGGTCTATCACCTGGCGGGCAAGGTTTCGCGCGACAACTCAGACGCGATCGCGATGAACAAGATCCATGTCGAGGGGACGCGGGTTTTGTGCGAAGCTGCGAAAGAAGCGGGTGTGAAGACAATGATCCTATCTTCTTCGAGCGGGACGATCGCTGTCTCGGAAACCGAGGAGGTAATGGAGGAGACGTTTCCGCAGCCGGTCGAGATCATTTCGCGATGGGCCTATTACATCTCGAAATATTACCAGGAACGCACCGCGCTTGATAATTTTAACGACAAAGGGCTGAAACTCGTGATCCTGAACCCATCGCTGCTGCTTGGGCCGGGTGATGAACGGCTAAGTTCGACCAAGGTGGTGCTGGATTTTCTTGCCCGCAAAATACCCTATACCCCCGGGGGCGGATTGAGCTTTGTAGACGTGCGAGACACCGCGGCGGCCTTTATAAACTCGGTCGAGACGGGGCGTCACCAGGAGAAGTACCTGTTGGGCTCGGCGAATATGGGATTTAGCGAATTTTTCGGGAGGTTAGAGCGTCTTTCCGGGGTCGCGGCGCCGATGTTGAAAGTACCGAAAAAGCTGGCGATGGTGGGGTCGGGGATCATCGACTCGATATTCAAGAATCTCAATCGCTCGTCGCCGATCGAGCCGAAGGAGGTCGAGCAGGCCGAATTTTTCTGGTATTTCGATTCGGATAAGGCGACGGAAGAGATCGGCTTCGACCCGCGCGACCCCCAGGAAACGCTGCAGAGCACGATAGGATATGTGAAAGAGAATTTTTTGGGTGCGGGAGTTTTTAAATGAGGATCCAGAGTTAGAAATCTGATTCTGACAGAACGAACCACCTCCCGGCTAAAGCCGTACTCCTCCTTTTCCAAGGAGGAGAGATTTGGATCCTGCGCTCCCAGTTTATACTCCGCAGCCGATAGAAAATTCTTTCATCTCAACCGGTTTCCCGCCGACCATTTGGTAAGCGCCAGCGCCTTCCCCCTCGTAATAAGCTCCATACATGACGATCTCCATTTTACCGTCGCCATTGAGGTCCGCGATAGCGGTTAGCTCGAATTGGCTGGGTGCGCCGAACTCGATCTTCTTTTTGATGTATTCGCCGGCAATCTCGTAAGTCTTGACGGTCTTCCCGACGGTTTTTCGCAAGATCATCGTGGAATAATCGCCGACCGAGGCGCTCGAGGTTAGGCCGTTCTTATAATTTGTGGCGACGATTATTACCTCGTCAGTTCCATCGCCCTCGATGTCGACCCGGTAGGCCTGAGTTATTTTGATCACGGGGCGTAGGATGCCCTTTGTTTTTAGCCAGTCACCCACCACCTTTTTGTACGTTGCATTATCGAGCGCGATCTCCTGCGGAATGCGAGGGACGAAATTCCATTTCGCGTCAGAGCCGATGGCAATCCCTGTTTTCGATTCCAGATCGAAGTCTATCGACACAAGATCCTGGCAGATATCGGTGGACTGGGGCTGCTTTGTTCCCCAAGAGACGCCGCCTTCCTCGACCCCTTTCAAGCTAACAAGAACAAATTCTGTTTTCTCGGCCAGTTTTGCCCGATCGGGAGCTAACCACTTGCCGCCCTGCGCGCTGCCCATCAAGCCGCCGACCCTCATATCGGCGATCGGGATACGTTTGACCTGCGCCGAGACCGTCAAGGCGAGGGCCGAAAGGGAGAGCATTAAAGCCACCAACGATATTTTTTTCATATTGTCCTATTTTTTATCGGGTTTGAAGAAAAAGAAGAAAAAGGCCGCGGCGTGCTCCATTCTTACCCCGTCGGCATAACCGATCGTGCTGCGTGAGCTGTTTTCCACCGTTCCGTTCGAATTAACGTACCCGATGGTTGAGCGGCTTGCGTTTTCGATCGTGCCGTTCGAATTGATGTAGCCGATTGTCGAGCGGCTCGCGTTTTCGACGGTCCCGTTCTTGTTGATATAGCCAATGGTCGAACGGCTCGAATTCTCGACAGTGCCGTTAGAATTGATGTAACCGATAGTTGAGCGGCTTTTGTTTTCAACAGTTCCGTTGTCCGAGATGTAGCCGATTGTCGAGCGGCTCGAGTTTTCGATCGTCTGCGCCCAGCAGGAAACGCCGAGGGCGATCACAGTAAGAAAAGTAAAGATCAGTTTTTTCATAATTCCTCCCCGTCGTTAGAACGTGTGTGGGGAGAATTCTTGCCAAAGATACGATATGCGAAGTACAAAATCAACCCAATTCCTGCGAGGATCACGACCGTCAGGCCTTCCTTTCGATAATCCACGTTAGTCAGCAGCCATATCGTTAAAAGAAGCGAGAGTACGGCAGCCGCGACCCCGTATGGGGCCTTGAATCCTGCGGGAGGGGAATCGGCGCGCGAGCGGAACACGGGTAGCGAAGCACAGGTCGCGGCGTAAACAAGGAGCCGGACAATCGTGCTTATTGTTAAAGCACTGATAAAGGACGACTGGACCGTGAAAACTAGCATAAACACCGCCGTGACGAGCACGGAGATATAAGGGGTCTTGAAGCGCTTGTGCGTCTTCCCGAGCGCTCGCGGCACTTCATTTTGCTCGGCCATTGCAAACGGCATCCGTGATGCGGCGAGGAATCCGCCATTCAGATTGCCTGAGATCGAGATCAATGCACCGATCGTTATAAAGGCCGCGCCGAAACTGCCGAGAAATTGTCCGGCAGCGTCTGCGAGCGGTCTCTCCGACACCGCGATGCCCGGCAAGGTCCCCATCGCGACGATCTGGATAACTATAAACAGAACGGCGACGATCCCCAGCGCAGTAAGCAAGGCGAATGGAACATTCTTCCCGGGATCGCGCGTCTCGCCAGCGGGTATGACCGCGGCCTCAAACCCGACAAACGCGTAGATAAGTATCAGGATGGCCTCGGAGAATTTGCCGTAGCCCGGCAGTTCACCCAAGGTGAAGTTAGCAGGTTGGATAAAGAAAATGCCTACGGCGACAAATATTAGCAGCGGAAGGATCTTTCCTACGGTGAAAATATTCGTGAGAAACACCGATTGGCGGACACCCGCAAAATTCACTGCCGTTAGAACAAGAAGGACCAGCGCGACGAGCAAAATTCGGGCGGTTCCCTCCTTTGCCGACGGATAGAAGAATGCCATGTAGGCGAGAAGGAGATTAGCATTTGCGGCGAAGGTGGTTACGCGGACGACCCAGTAGAGCCACCCGACCTCGAACCCGACTATCGGGCCAAACGCCTCGCGGGCATAAAGATACATACCGCCCGTATCGCGAAAACGGCTGCTTACCTCGGCAAAACAGAGCACGATAAAAGCAATAATTATCGCGCATACGATAAGCGCTATCAGGCTGTAGCCGCCGATAAGCGCCGCAACTTTGGAAGGCAGGCCGAATATGCCGGCCCCGATGATCGTGTTGATAGCGATCGCCGTCAGGTCCCAGCGGCCGATACCCCGAACAAGTTTATCCTCTTTCATTTAAGTCGTCTTTGGGAGAGAGTTCGTTAAAGTTACCCCAAAAAGCGGCGGCTGGCAACATTCGACCTCGTAAGGTGGTGGATCAGTTAGGAATAAATATTGAGCCCTTTGGGTTTTTAAGATAAATTATCGGCACTTTCCATTTCCATCGATAAGGAGGTCGGTAACCAAATGCCGGTGCCAATTAAGTCACGCAAAAAAAGCCAAAACAACCGTCTTCCCACTACAAACGCGAGAATAGTCAGTTCGGAACGAGAAAGCTGAACTTCCGTTAACTCCACGGCGGAAGTAGCGCGGGTCCCGGCGACCATGCGAGAAAGCAGCGGAAAAATCCGGAAATCTGGAGAAGTGGAGGTGCGAAAACGGGCGGCAAAAAGGAGAAAACCATATGATAAAATCTAAGATAAAGTACAGGACAATTATAGTTTTGTTTACGCTTGCTGCTATGACCGCAGCGAGCGTTTATGTTTTTCGAAACAAAGCTTTGGCAGCCGGCTTTCATGGCAAGATATTTACGACGACTTTCGACGGGCAGACTGTCCCCCAAAACCATTATTCAAGTAAGATGCGGTTTATCTTAACGGCGGCCCGCAGAATCAAAATCACTCACTCCCCGACGGTTCATATTATTTCCAGGTAACGGGGCCAAGCGGGAACGATCTGCTTTCGACCGACCCGGCGGTTTGCCGGCAGTTGATCGTGGCGGGCGGTGTGATCGCCGGAGCCGACGGGCCGTCTTGTCAGCATCTGACCGGCATTCCGGATCTTTCAACCGGCGCGACACCGGTCAAACTGATGCCTTTTAACGATACGCCGAACCCTGGCGGTAACTACAAAGCCTGGTTAATTGCTAAAACTAGTAACACGAACGTCGCCGCTGACGGCATACATATCAATTTCAAAAACTCCGATGCAAAATCGGAGATCTTTAGAGCCGATTCCGGATCCTGCTCCAATTGCAGTCCTACGACCGTGTTAGCCGGTAGAAAATTCTACGATGCAAATGCAAATGGGTTGCTTGACGAGGGCGAAGGTGCGGTCGCTGGCGTGCAGATCTTGATCCTCGCTGATTCAACCGTAACCATCGTCGCAACGAGCGCATCGGGTGTCTGGAGTACTACAGTGCCGACGGGTTCGGAATATCTGGTTCTCGAGATACCGCCCTACACGGGCCCTGATGGCGAGCCCGGCTCTTATTGGCAGCAAACAGCGCCGGTAATCGACAACGAGGGACTTCAGAGTTACCGCGGAACCGCCACCGCAGATCAAACCAATCTCGACTTCGGCAATATCTGTTTTAATCTTGACGGCGAAGGGAACCCGGTTGCGTCCTCGACGCCGTGTCCCGTTAGCGATGTGCCGCCGCCTGATCCAATGCCCACGCCCACGCCAACCCCATGCCCGGATTGCAGCCCGACCGCGGTGTTAAGCGGAACGAAGTTTTACGATGCGAATTTAAATTCGTTGTTTGACATAGGTGAAGTTCCGGTTGGAGGTGTGCAGATCGCGGTTATTCTTACTACCGGTGAGGGCACTACCCTAACGTTTGCGACGACCGACGGATCCGGTAATTGGAGTTTGACCGTGCCGGCCGGAGCGCAATACATAATCAGCGAGTATCTGCCTGATACCGATCCTGAGGTCGAGCCAGGCGGCTATTGGGAGCAAACGGCGCCCTTACCTAACGAAGAGGGATTTCGCGGTCACAGCGGAACGGCGAGCGTGGATCAAAGCGGTTTGAACTTTGGGAATATTTGTTTCCATACCGACTCCGGGGGGAATCCGTTTTTGTCGGCAACGCCTTGTACCGTTCGGTATCCGGCGGGACTGTAAGGAATTTTGTGTAAACGTCCAGGGATGCCTGATAATGGCAAGGGAGGAAAATGGACAAAGCACAGAAAGAGAAGTTTCGTGAGATGGCGCGGGAGATCGGAAAGGATATCAAGTCGGCAGAGGATCTGAGCGGGTTGATGTCGGAGTTTTTGAAGATGACGGTGGAATCGGCGTTGGAAGCGGAGATAGGCCATCATTTGGGATATGAGAGGCATGCGGTTGAGGGACGCAACAGCGGTAACAGCCGGAACGGATTTACGAGTAAGACGTTGCGTGGGAAGCACGGCGAGGAGGTTATCCGGACACCGAGAGACCGGCTTGGAACATTCGAGCCTGTGATGGTGAAAAAGGGGCAGACGCGGATCACGGGAATGGACGAGCAGATCAGGTATCTATACGCGAAAGGCTTGTCGACGCGGGAGATATCGGAAGTGTTCGAGGAGATGTACGGGGCGGAGGTTTCGCCGGGGCTGGTGTCGCAGGTAACGGCGGCGGTGATCGAGCAGATACGGGAATGGCAGACGAGGCCGCTGGACGCGGTCTACCCGATCGTTTACCTGGACTGTATAACGGTCAAGGTGAGGACGGGCGGCAGGGTGATCAACAAGTCGATCTTTCTGGCGTTAGGGGTCGACATCGACGGGCAGAAGGAACTGTTGGGGATGTGGATCGCCGAAACGGAAGGGGCGCGCTTCTGGCTTTCGGTTTTAACAGAGCTCAAGAACCGGGGCCTCGAGCATATCCTGATCGCCTGCGTCGACGGGCTGACCGGTTTTCCGGAAGCTGTCGAGGTGGTCTACCCGAAAGCCAGGGTCCAGCTTTGCATCGTCCATATGGTGCGGAACTCGCTGCGGTACGTAGCCTGGAAGGATCACAGGAACGTAGCTGCCGGCCTGAAAGATATCTACCGCTCGGCGACCGAACAGGAAGCTCTCAAGGAGTTGGACCGGTTCACCGAAGCGTGGGACGGCAAATACCCCCGTATCGGAGCCTGTCAGGAATTTTGTGTAAATTGATTGTCGTTTAGGCCGCGAATAGGCAGCCGGTCACCGAAGATTATAGCGAATTGGTTCATGGTCAGGCTCC
>Ga0193752_1000740_pt1 | contig 29726 bp, 27 predicted proteins | sample H1c1metaG_FD_144924 | JGI IMG/M metagenome (GOLD analysis project Ga0193752, IMG submission 144924) | Soil microbial communities from a riparian zone of the East river system, Colorado, United States - H1c1 | ecosystem: Environmental > Terrestrial > Soil > Riparian zone | place: USA: East River... | reverse complement strand
CTCTTACCACACCAACACTGTTAGTATTGGTGATCATGATGGGGCCTTCCAAAAAACCTGACTCAGTTATCCACGTGGTGCCCGTCATTTCGCCATTACCATTTAGAGAATACCAGTTACCAAAAACAGGGTTGTTGTTTCTGCCCCTGGGTAAAATGGCTGTAACGCCTGTTCTTACAGGCCCTTTGCCACGAATGTTTTTTCCCTGGCCGGAGATGATGGTGCTGTAACCAACTTCTACACCTTTTACATCAGTGATGGCGTTAAATTTTCCCGGGGTGCCATTGAATGGGATACCGATTTCTCTTGCCCGTGGTTTTTGTGCGTAGCAGGTGTACGAGTACATAAGTGCTGTAAGTAGTAGTAACTTCTTCATTTTTTTAAACGATTTATTTTTTACAAATAACTCAACCACCATTTTTCTTTATGGTTGGTTTTATAATTATCATACCACTTGCAAAGTGGATACAAAGCTGCTACCACCAGTACCCATATTACATAAACAATTCCTAAACTAACACCTTCGCCCGGCACGATAAATTTGAAAGGGAAATTGGGAGCGCCATTAACCCCTTCTGCAAAACTGTGCCCTCTTGATAAAAAGACAATAACGGCTATGATATGCAACAAATAAAAATGAATGATATAATAGAAAAAGGGCACCCTTCCATAAACCGACATGATCTTTGCAATACGGCCCGATGTATTTTTTACCAGCGCCAAAAAGATAAGTGCCGGGCCAATGGTGGCACACATGAATAACAATGAAGGCGGATATTTCTGCACATTCATAAATGAAAGAAAACTGCGGAATACATTTTTCTGTTCAGTCCACCCAAGCGGGTCCCCGTAAATATCTGTTGCACGCAGTGCTACAAAGAATAACAATGCACAGATGCCCATCCAAAGCAACATTTTATTTCTTTTTTCTGCTTCTATATCGCTGAAAATTTTTCCGCAGCAATATCCAAGCATCATTAAACCTGTCCAGGAAAGGAAGGGGTAAAATATGCCCAGCGCATGATTGTCCCAAAGCGGAACAAATCCCGGCCGGTGCAGAAGTTGCCACCAAACCGGGAAACTGGTGCGGCCAGCTTCGGCAAAGTCGATGGCATTGTGGCCGAATACGATCAGGAATCCAAGGAGTAATATAATGTTGAAAGGTAACCAGATGGCCAAACCCAATATTACCATGCTGATACCGATGGACCAGATGGTTTGAAGGGCAAAGAGGCTGAAATGAATATCAGCAAGTATACCGAAAGTCATCACAGTTAATTCCATCAGTATTAACCAAAGCCCACGTGTAATTAAAAAACGGCTGAGTTCTTTTTTACTCTTGCGCCGGCTTTGCAGCCAGGCCGATGTTCCGGCCAGGAAAACAAATGTTGGCGCACAAAAATGAGTGATCCACCGGGTGAAATATAAGATAGGTGTGGTGGTTTCCGGATCAAGCGGGTCACCGGTGAAAGCCCCTTTATGAAACAGGTCACGGGTATGATCCAAAGCCATGATGATCATTACCAGTCCACGAAGCAGGTCGATGGACTCAATTCTTTTTGATGCAGTTAGTGATTGTTGCATGATGGTATTTTTTATTCCAGGTGATATTTGTTTTTTAAATAGTCGATCAACTCCCTGCCATTTTGTAATAATTCCTGTTCTAAAGGAACAATGGAACGGGTGGTTCCATTCATGTAAACAATATAAATTCCAAATTCTTTTAACAGTTCAACATTGGTTGTTCTTAATTGGGGATTATTGGCTTCCCTGCTGATATCGCCATTTGCTTTTTCCATTGCCCTGAAAATAACCGGGTCAAAAAGTTTGGCTACCATGGTTTTGTAATATGCAAACTCGTCAAAATAAAGGGCTTCTAATTTAATTATCAGTGGAAGCTTATTGTAATATCCCATTATCCGGTTAGCTGTTTCATTACTTCTTATTAATCTAAATCCACCGGAATTCTTTAATTGTTCAAAGGTTTTATTGTTGTTTGTCAATGGCAGAATCCGGGGCCCAACCCTTGCCATATAATAAGCGTCATTTCCGCCCTTCTTCAACAATTCCGGCCTGCTTATAATATTAAGAAAGCTGTCCATTACGTCTATCCTCGACCTGTTAACGCTGATGTTCTGTTGTATGGAAGTTTCATCATCCTGCAGATCAGCAACCAGGGATGTTATGAATTGCAGTTCCCTGTCATGTTCAATCTTATGTTCTAATTGGTACTCTGCCAAAAATCCGCAAAACACAGCGAGGAACAACATTAAAAATTCCCAGAAATAAGATTTCCAGTTTTTCTTTCCGTGTGAGGCGTGGGTGTGGTGGTGTACTTCCATATCATCGGTTTGTGGTTGGTCGTTTGTAGTTGTTTGTTGTTCAACAGCGACTGTTTCAGTTTCGGGCATAGCAGTTTCATCAGCAGTTACTATTTCTTTGAGAATATTTTCTGCAGGCTGTTCCGGTTCTGCCTTTTTATTTTCTTCACTCATATTTTTCTATACCGGTTTAATTTTTAAGATATCTGAATAAAAATGCCGCGGTAAACCCAATGATCAATACGATACTTCATTTTTTTTCTTTCCCTTATTGTTTCTTCATTTCAATTTTATCGCCGTTGCCGATGAACCATGATTTTATGACCTTACCCGCTTTATCAATTTCAAATTCAATAAAGCGATCGGAATTATCTGCATAGAAGAAACGGGTGTTTGATTCAGGTTTTAGTTCTATATCCGCTCCACCATCACGGTGGCGGTATAACTTTCCATCTTTTTTAATGAGTTCAATAGGACCGGTAGCTATATATTTCCCTAAATAATTATCCAGTATGGTAATATCTATTTTTACTTCTTTTGGGATGTACGGAATTTGTACCGGTATATCAAACATGATGGAAGAAAGCGCAATACCCAACTTAGTTGAATTGCCTCCATTATTTGAAATAATGGCAACACAAATATCATCATCAGGAAAATAACCGAGGTAAGATGCAAAGCCCGGAATGCCACCATTGTGTGAGATACGGCGGTGTGTTTTTAAACTGTCGATCCCAATGCCATAACCATAGCCATCCTTATAAGGCGTAAACATTTTTTGAGTAGATGCAGCAGAGATCACCTGGTTGTTATGCAGGGCTTTTGTCCAGCTGTATAGATCATCAACAGTTGATACCATGGCACCTGCGCTATAAGGGCCTTCCATAGAGATGAACAGGGTATTTTGCCAGCCACCATCCCTGTTCTTACCATATCCTCTTGCCCGATAGGTTAAAACGGAATCAAGGTTGTCCATAAAAGTATTTTTCAACCCAATTTTTTTAATAACATGCTCCAGTAAATAATCGCTGAAGTTTTTTCCGGATGCTTTTTCTACGATAACACCCAGTAAAAAATATCCGGAGTTACTGTAGTTCCATTTGGTGCCCGGAGAAAAATCGAGAGGTTTATTTTTAAATAAAGCGATCATGGAATCTGTTGAGAGTGGCAGGGCAGCTTTGGGCCAGAAAGCAGGTATGTCGGTATAATTTTTAATACCCGATGTATGATTGAGTAACATGTGTATGGTAATGCTATCGCCCCTGGGATAATCAGGAATGTATTTACTGAGTTTATCATCCACGCTGAGTTTGCCCTGCTCAGCCAGTTGTAATACGCATACAGCTGTAAACTGTTTGGTAACAGAGCCAATGCGGTATTTTGTTTCATTGGTGTTGGCAATATTCCATTCCCTGTCGGCCATGCCGAAAGATCTTTTGTAAACAGGTTTTCCTTTCTGCATCACCAGCACAGTGCCGTTAAATTCCTTGATCTTAAATTCGGCCTGTACATATTCATCCAGCAATGCAGGATAATTCTTTTGTGCTGCAATTGAAATGGGCAATAATAGCAGGAGAATAATTTTTTTCATGATGATAGTTATATGAATTATGTTATGCTTCTTTGATTTTTTTTCTCATCGGCTGCCATTTTTTATAAGTAGCGCTTCGCCATAACCATTCCACAGGCCCGTAATTAAAATATTTTAACCAGATGGTGCTTACAATTATTTGGAATATAAATACAATGATCCCAAACAGTGTATAATAGACCGGGCCCACTTTCCACATATAACCCAGCCCTGCACTGAAGAAAACAAAATTCCCGATCAGCGACTGCATGATATAATTGCTGAAAGCCATTTTGCCGGCCGGTGCCAGGAAACCCAACATTTTTTTTCCTGCTCCTGTTTTAAAGGCCAGCATGAACATTCCAACATAAGCAAGCGCCAGTGGAACAACCCCCAGGGTATAAAAGATAGTTTGGTAAAGCCCGTTTTGTTTCAGTTGAAAATAATTACCCATGTGGTCCTGCATCTGCTTGGCAAGAAAATAATTGGCAGGTAAACCAATGAGCAATCCTGCAGCGATAATGCAATAGACCAGTTTCCGGTATTGTGCAAGGTTCCTGAAGAAATCTGTACGCCCGATCACATAACCGATCAGGAACATACCAAGTACCTTAGGTACCCGGCTTACCAGCATCAGGTAACTAAAACGCCCGAATGCACCGGCAATATTGTTTTTCAAAACATCCCACCAGGTAACTTTTTTCAAAGCTTCTACAAGGCTTTCACGGGAATTTACCTCCTGGAACTCGGGGAGTAAAACTTTGCTCAGATGATCATTTATTTTTCCCAGCTTGTCAGCAGGATAATTGAGTGTCGGCCAGGTCATTTTTAACCAATATAATAAGACAGGCGACAGGATCAGTATACAGCCTGTTATCAATAATGTTTTGTTAGAGAATTTCCTTAGTGGCAGCAGGATAAAAGCCAATACCCCATAAAAGAAAACGATATCACCGGTCCATATGAGTAAGTGCATAGCACCCAGCAGCAACATGAAGAACAGCCTTCTTCTCATAGTTGGTAAAGGGTTTATGCCGGCATCCATTCCCCTTTTTATCTGCAGGGCAATGCCCCAGCCAAACAATAAACTGAAAATAGAATAGAATTTACCTTCTATGAACATATGGTGCAGGAAGCTCATTGTTTTATCGGCCGCTGGTAAAAGGTAAGGAGCAGGAGGCAGGCCCTCTTCATAAAAGCTAAAGCTGTTGAGGTTTGCAATAAAAATACCCAGTATGGCAAAGCCCCTGAGTACATCCATGAATATTTCTCTTTCAGCAGCCTTTACAGGTGACAGTGTTTGCATGCAGTTGAATTTTGGGTAAATTACCGTTAGACCGGAATGTTTCTTAAAGAAAAGCATTTACAGGCAGATTGCAAAAGGAAAAATCTTACATTGTTTACTTAACTTAGATAACAGGTAAACATTCCTCAGACAAATTATTATTTATGAAAAACACACTTAAATTTTTGTTGATCGTTTTGTTGCTGCAGGCCAATAACGGTTTTGCACAGAGCAAGGATTCTCTTATTACTGCAGCTATCATAAAAGAGGCTACTGAAAATTCTCAGCTGGAGATCCTCGCCAATGAATTAATGAATGGCATCGGGCCAAGATTGGTGGGCACACCAAAAATGCAACAGGCCCACGATTGGGCAGTTGCGAAATATGCTACCTGGGGAATAACAGCCCGCAATGAAAAATGGGGAGAGTGGCGTGGCTGGGAAAGAGGGATCACACATATTGATATGATAGAACCCTGGATAAAAACGCTGGAGGGAACGCAACTGGCCTGGAGCCCCAATACCGGCGGTAAAACGGTTACAGCCGAATTGATCATCATACCCGACCTGGCAGACTCAATGGCTTTTCAGCAATGGTTGCCTAATGTTAAAGGAAAGTTTGTAATGATTTCTATGAAACAACCTACCGGCAGGCCGGATTATAACTGGATGGAATTCGGAACAAAAGAATCGATGGAAAAAATGAAAAAAGCCCGTACAGAACAAACAGAGGCATGGGCTAAACGGATAAATAAAACAGGATTGAATGCGAAGAACCTTGCATTGGCATTGGAGAAAGCCGGGGCCGTTGGTATTGTTAGCTCTCTCTGGTCGGCAGGTTTTGGTGTAAACAAAATTTTTGATGCTAAAACAAAAAGGATACCTACGGTAGATATTGCACTGGAAGATTACGGGCTTTTGTACAGGCTGATCGAATCCGGTAAAAATCCAAAGATCAGCGTTCGTGCCGATTCAAAAGAACTGGGCATGATGCCTACATTTAATACCGTAGCAGAAATAAAGGGAACTGAAAAACCTGATGAGTATGTGATGATGTCGGCCCATTTCGATTCATGGGATGGAGCTACCGGCGCTACAGATAACGGCACAGGAACACTGGTGATGCTGGAGGCTATGCGGATACTCAAAAAAATATATCCCAATCCTAAACGTACTATACTGGTTGGCCATTGGGGAAGTGAAGAGCAGGGATTGAATGGTTCCCGGGCTTTTGTTGAAGACCACCCCGAGATTATAAAGAACCTGCAGGCATTATTTAACCAGGATAACGGAACAGGCAGGGTAGTAACTTTAGGTGGTGCAGGATTTTTGCATTCTTATGAATATTTAAGCCGCTGGCTTACGAAAGTGCCCGCCAATTACAAGCAGGCGTTGGAGACAAGGTTCCCGGGCTCGCCTGCGGGGGGCGGTTCAGATAATGCTTCATTTGTTGCTGCCGGTGTTCCTGCATTCAGCCTGAGTTCCAACAGCTGGCTGTATGGAAGCTATACCTGGCATACCAACAGGGACACTTATGATAAGATCGTTTTTGACGATGTAATGAACAATGCTATCCTTACAGCGATATTGGTGTATATGGCCTGCGAAGACCCTTCAAAAACACCACGTGACAAAATTGTATTGCCTGCAAATGCACGTACAGGAGAACCAGGTAAATGGCCTGAACAAAGATCGCCTACAAGAAAAGGCGGAGTTGATTAAAAGAAAGCCGGGTTGATATAGGGATAGTCCTGATTACTGGTTCTTAGGTTTGTAATCAAACACCAATACCGCATTCTCTTCCAGGCTGGCGCTTGCAAATAATTCGTATCGCTTGGTGCCCGCGGTAATAACTATCAGTGCGGTATTGGGTGGTATGCTGCCGAGGTTTTCGGCAAATAAAGTTATTTCGTGGCGGCTTTGGTTTTCGTCAAGCTCTATATTCAGTTCAATGCCTTTTTCTGTAAGCAGTTGATGGGTTAATAGCATTTTCCCATTGTACAGGATGCTTACGGTATCGCCATCCATGACGGCATTATCGTACACTTTTAAATTAATGGTCTTTACATTTATCTCCAGGCGGCTTTGTTCTTTATTCTTTCGCTGGGCAATTGTTTTAGGAACCGCAATAGTATCTGCTTTTTTAACAATGGGCGCTACAACAACCGGTGGCTCAATAACCGGCGGTATACTGTCTTTGCGCTTTTCGGGTGTGATGATCTTTACAACCGGTGGCAGGCTGTCTTTTTTGGGCGGAATAACTTTTTTTACAACTGTATCAGTTTTCTTTTTATCACGGGCAATGCAATCATTCATCAGGTCGATTAACTCGTATGGCTGATCTGCAACTTTTTTTATGTAAACATATTGCGAGGAAGTTTGTGACTGGAAAGGGTCATCATTGGAAAACCCAAACCCTCTCATCATATCTGAAAGCATTCTCGCAGGGCTTGGCCTGTCTTCCAGAACTTCCACACCTTTTACCGTTCTATAATTCAGGCTGAGTCTCATTAATACATGGCTGCCTGAGTTTTGCAGAAAATATTTACCATCAATGGTCAGTATCTTTCTTTGCTTATCATAACGGCCTTCAAAAAAAGCCTTGCAAAAACTTCTCTTATCTGTTTTTACACGGTCATAGGTATAACCACATATCTTATCACCGGTTTGTATGATGTTCAGTTGAAGGAACTGGTCACCACCCAGGTCGCCTTCCCAGGTACCGGTTAGATTCTGGGCAGTTAAATTAAATGCCAGTAAGACCAGTGTGAGTGAAATGATATGTTTTTTTGCGGGAAACATGGATGACTAAAAATAAAGCAAAAAATGCAGATAAAATGTTAATGATTTGCCGCAGATTTTGCAGAATCCGCAGAGCAAATATTCTCAATCAGCGACATCGGCGAAACTTGCGGGGATATTATGCATTCATCAGGTCAACCAGTTCATTGATGATCCTTGTCAATTCTTTCTTACGGGCTTTCACTTCTTTCATGTTTTCAAAATACATCATCCGCCTGTCTTTGTAATCGCCTTCCAGTAAGGGGGACTTTATTTTTACTATGGCAGGATGATGAAAAATGACATGAACATGTTGTTTTGCTTTTACATGAATGGTAGCCAGGTCATCAACATAAAAAAAGCTGGGGGCATTCCATTTTACTCTTTCGCAAATTTTTGGGTTTGCTTTAATAATAGCTCTTACAGCTTCTATCTCGGCATTTAGCGGATGCGCAAGCTCAAGCATAAAAGCATTTACATCATCAGTTTTATTCTCGCTGTTCATTTTATTTGATGTGTGGTAAAAAAAACTCCGCTGCTTTTTTTAATTTCACTTTAAAGTAACGCTTTTATTTAAAGTTAAACTATCAATACTGTAGAAATTTTAATTATCTTAACCAAAACAAAACTAACATGCAAAAAATAATTATTCCTTTCCTGGCACTCACAGTGCTCATGGTATCGTGCAATGAGCCGGAAGCCCGTAAAGATGTAAAGCAATACAGTGCAGAGCAGCTATTTAATAATAAAAGCATTGGTGGTGGTGCTTTCAGCAGTGATGAATCAAAAATACTCGTTCATGCCAATACCACCGGTATTTTTAACCTGTACGAGATAAGCATTGCAGATACCAGTATGAAGTCCCTTACCAGATCAACAAAGGAATCTTTCTTCTCAATTGATTATGTGCCAGGCACCAATAAATATTTATACAGTGCTGACCAGGGTGGTGATGAGAACACCCATATTTACCTGCAAAGCCCGGGCGATACCAGTGCCAGGGATATTACACCCTGGCCTAAAAGTGCCAACAGTGTGTATGGCTGGAGCGATGATAAAAAATCGTTGTTTATTACAAGCAACAAGCGTAACCAAAGCTATTTTGATCTGTGGAAGGCTGATACAACAGGTTGGAATGCAACTATATTTTACCAGAATGATTCGGGTTATGATCCGGCCCTTATCAGTGCAAATGAAAGATATATTGCGTTAACGAAAAGCATAACTACCGATAAAAATGAGATGTATTTGTATGACCGGAGCAATAAGGTGATGAAAAAGATCAGCAATGATAATGAAGCTACCTGGAACCCGACAGGTTTTGAAAAAAATGACAGTATATTCTATTATATCACCAACGATGGAAGTGAGTTTTCTTACGTGGTTAAGTATAATTTAAATACCGGCAGTTCGTCAAAATATTTCAGCGATGAGTGGGATGTTAATTATATGGCCATTAGTGAGCATGAAAAATATCATACCATTTTTATTAATGCCGATGGTAAGAATAAAGTGTTGCTCTTTGAGCATGCGACAAATAAGCCTGTTGATTTCCCGGAGATAAAAGACGGGGATGTGAAATCGGTAAATATTTCATCAACAGAAAAAAATATGTTGCTTACCGTTGGAAGCAGCCGCAGCCCGGATAATTTATACAGCTATAATTTTGAAACCAAAACCTTAAAGCAGCTCACGCAAACACTCAATAAAGAAGTAGATCAAAATGACCTTGTAAGCGCCACTGTGGTACGTTTTAAGTCATTCGACGGGAAAGAGATTCCGGCTATTTATTACAAGCCGCTTACTGCTTCAAAAAGTAATAAAGTGCCGGCTTTGCTTTGGATTCATGGCGGCCCTGGCGGCCAGTCCAGGATTGGCTTTTCCAACAGTATCCAGCATTTGGTTAATCATGGTTATGCGGTGCTGGCGGTTAATAACCGGGGTAGCAGCGGTTATGGTAAAACATTTTATAAAATGGATAATAAAGATCATGCCGGTGGCGATCTGAAAGATTGCATCTGGGCAAAAAAATGGCTGCAGCAACAGGATTATATTGATACAGCAAAGATTGGCATTGAAGGTGGCAGTTATGGGGGTTGTATGGTTTTGGGCGCATTGGCATTTCATCCTGATGAATTTAAAGTAGGTGTAGATCTGTTTGGCGTAGCCAACTGGCCACGTACATTAAAAAGTATTCCGCCTTATTGGGAGTCGTTTAGAAAAGCTTTGTATGATGAATTGGGGGATCCGTTTACAGCAGATTCGGTTCACCTGAAAAATATTTCACCTTTATATAATTACGAAAAGATCAAAAAACCATTGATCGTTTTTCAGGGCATGAATGATGTTAGGGTTTTGCCAATAGAAAGCGAGGAAATTGTTGCCGGTGTTAAAAAGAGTGGTGTGCCGGTTGAGTATATTACTTATCCAAATGAAGGTCATGGTTTTGCAAAAAAAGAAAACCAGATAACCACTTCTAATAAAACGCTTGAGTTTTTAGATAAATACCTGAAAGGGGATGGTTATATACCGAATAAAAAGCAATAGCTTTAAAAAGATAAAAAATGCCGGAGAGACAAATCCGGCATTTTTTATTTAAACAACTTCGGCCAGTTTATATCTGCATTCTTTTTGAGGGTAGTTTTGTTCTTATTCCAGTCTTTTTAAGGTATTGGTATAAGTGTTAATTAAACTGAATAAGTATTTCATGATTTGTTATATTTAAAATACAAAATTATAATTTGCGATATACATATTCTGCCGGGTGGCTGACATGGGTTAAACTTTACAATTAATTAACGGCACTCCAAAACCTTTACAACGGTATCTACGTAAATTATGCGTTAAAGTTCTGTTTATTTGATGTATTTATTTTAGTGATGTCGTATAGCAAACAATGTAATTTTAAAGATCAGGCTAAAATTGCATTTAAAATATTCTAAAATGACTAAAACTATTTTTACCTGGATCTTACGGATCGTTGCAGCAGCTATACTGATCATGACCTTATATTTTAAGTTCACGGCTCATCCGCAATCAGTAAAACTTTTTGACATGCTGGATATGGAACCATGGGGCAGAATTGGAACCGGCGTATGTGAATTGATAGCTTCGATATTGATCCTTGTACCACGTACCACATTGCTGGGAGCTTTAATGGGTTTGGGCCTGATGGGCGGCGCAATTTTTTTCCATGTAACCAAATTGGGTATTATCTTTGACGGAGATGCAGGATTATTTACTTATGCAGTAATTACATTTTTGTGCTGCCTGGCATTAACCATCATCGATAGAAAAAACATATCACAACTTTTAAAATTCAAGTTTTGACAAGCGTATTTAATAAGTCGGTAGAAGCATTGAACAGCCTGGCAGATGCATTACAACAATTGCCGGAACAAAACAGTTATAGCAGTCCCTGCGAAGCATTAAGCAATGCAACCATTGGTCAGCACACACGTCATATCATAGAACTGTATCAATGCCTGATAGGAGGTTATGCTGACGGAAAAATAAATTACGATGACCGCAAACGCAACCCGCTTTACGAAAACGATATACCAGCTGCTATTGAAGTGATCAGGGAGATACAAAAGAACCTGAAGCAGCCCGATAAGGAAGTGAATATTTTTTGCGGAACAAATGATAATTCTGTTTGCATCGAATCAAATTATTACCGGGAGGTTTTATACAACCTGGAACATTGCATACACCACCAGGCATTAATCAAAGTGGCCCTGCTTTCTATAAAGAATATCAATATTGCCGACGGCTTTGGAGTGGCTCCTTCAACATTACAATACCGACAGGAATGTGCACAGTAAGTTTTGTACGGGTAAATGATGCCGTAATTATTACTTCAAACAGGGATGAGCATATACAGCGTGAAAATGCTGCTGCACCCGATCTTCATCAGCTACAAAATAAAAAAGTGATCTTTCCTAAAGATGCAAAAGCAGGGGGAACCTGGTTTGCTGCAGCCAATAATGGAATAGTTGCTGTATTGCTGAATGGTGCTTTCAAAAAACATATTTCAAAACCACCTTATCGTAAAAGCAGGGGTTTGATTTTGTTAGAGATCATAGAAGCAGATGAACCATTTTCTTTTTTTAAAACAATTGGCCTGAATAATATTGAGCCTTTTACCATTGTACTTTATCAGCCGGGCTCATTGCATGAGTTAAGGTGGGATGGAAATAATAAGCATGAAAAGGTATTGGATATTAATGGTAATTATATCTGGTCATCGTCTACTTTATATACAGATGAAGTGATCGGGTATCGTAAAGATCTGTTTGACCGGTTCATTCATTCCACTGCCGAAATTACATCGCAAACAATTCATGATTTTCATGCCAGTAATAATGGTGACAAAGAAAACGGTTTTGTGATAAGCCGGCAAACCGGCATGAGAACATTCAGCATTACACAGGCTGTTGTACAAAACAATACAGTTAATTTTTTGCATGAAGACCTGTTGCAGGAAAAGCGCTATACCGAAACCATGCATATCAATCAAGCTGCAATAAAAAATTAAGTGAAGAAATTCAAACTTTTTATTCATAAACTTACACATTGGGAGTACTGGCCATTTGATGTGGTTTATATACCCATGTACTTTGTATGGTTTTATTATGCAGCCAAAGCGAGATCTTTTTTCTTTTTTAATGCAGCCAATCCACGTATTAAAAATGCAGGATTCCTCATGGAATCCAAGAAAGAGATCTACGATATAATTCCGGCCCGATACATTCCCAAAACATTGTTCTTTAAAAACAGAACTGCAGCAAAAGAGATCCTTGAGTCAGTTGCAGCTTCGGGCATTTCGTTTCCCTGTATTGCCAAACCCGATATCGGCGGAAAGGGCAGGGGCGTGGAAAAGATCTATGCAGCGGAAAACATTGCTGTGTATGCCGGTAAAATAAATATGGATTTCCTGGTGCAGGAATTTATTCCTTATCCCGAAGAAGTAGGTATATTCTATTGCCGTATGCCTGGTAAACCTGATGGGTTCATTACCGGCATTGTGGCTAAAGAGTTTTTAATTGTAAAAGGAGATGGTATTTCAACATTAACGCAACTGGTTGAGAAAGACCCACGCTATCATTTTCAACTAAGTGCTTTGCAGAAAATATATGGCGATGGGATGAATGAAGTACTTGGAAAAGATGAAGTGAAGAACCTGGTGCCTTATGGCAATCATGCCCGTGGTGCCAAATTTATTGATGTGAGCCATTGGGCAGATGAAACATTTACGAAAAATTTCGACCATGTTTGCAAACAGATACCTGAATTTTATTTCGGCAGGCTTGATGTGATGTACAAAAATGCAGAAGATCTGAAAGCAGGAAAAAATTTCTGCATTATTGAATTGAATGGTGCCGGCAGCGAACCCACACATATTTACGATCCCGGCCATTCATTGTTCTTTGCCTGGAAAGAAATTTCCCGGCATTTTAAATTACTTTGTACTATCAGCATCATGAACCATAAAAGGGGCTTTAGATATTTAACAGTTAAAGAAGGTATGCAGATGTTTAAAGAAAACAAAGCCGTAATGAAAAACCTGGATCAATTTTAATGCGGTAATCAATGACTGGTAAAACAAAAAGGAAATTGAAAATAAGCTTTCTTATTTTTTTGACTTGCTGGATAATTTTTGCACAAAGTTGTATGAAATTCAGGATCAGCGATAGTAAAGCAAAGTCAGCGTTTGCTCAAAGAGGTTTACAAATAAGTTTTCATTATACGGATGTCAATGAAAAGGGCGTGCATTATGCAAAAGCGGGGACCGATAGTTTACCAACGTTATTTTTTGTGCATGGTTCACCGGGCAGTTGGGATGCATTTAAGATCTACATGATGGATACATCATTGCTGAAGCATTTCAGGATAATTTCGGTTGACAGGCCCGGCTTTGGATATACGGATTTTGGGACGGCTTTGAGGCTGGAAGAACAATGCCTGCTAATTAATAAAGTAATTGAAAAAGAGAATAATCAAAGACCGGTACACCTGGTTGGGCACAGCATTGGGGGACCGGTGATTATATACCTTGCTCAGAATCATCCCGGGGAATTTGCGTCATTGACCATACTGGCAGGCTCTATCTCACCATATGAAGAACCTAAGGAGTACTGGCGTTATCTTTTTATGTACACGCCTTTAAAATTACTCATGCCCGGCGCTTTCAGGCCATCCAATGATGAGATCATTTATTTCAAGAAAGATCTTTACCATATTGATACCATGTATGCAGCATTAACAATGCCTGTAACCTTTATTCATGGCGATATGGATAAATTTGTAACTGTAAAAAATGTGGAGTATGGTAAAAAGAAACTCGCAAACAACCCCAATGTGAAAGTGATCATTATTCCCGGCGCAAATCATTTTATACCCTGGGAACATTTTGATCTTATCAGAACACATTTACTTTCACTTGATTAGTGCATGATTAACACTTGCAGAGTTGTTTCTTTCTTTCAAAAAGGCCATTTCATGTAGACTTGAACTTTAAGAACTCGTCAGATTGTAAAAATACGGTCATTTTAATCGTACGTTTACTATTGATTTAATGTAATTCAGGTTCAGTTTGTTTCTCTTTTAAATTATATTTTAATATCTTAAAGTGTGTAGAATATATTCTACCTTCATATAGCTTTAATATCTCTATTTTTACCTGTACCTAAATCCATGTAAAGCAAAAATGAAAAAATTTTTACTTGTAGACGATCATGAAGTAGTACGTTCCGGAATAAAAACGATCCTGACAGATATCTATTACCCCTGCGAGATACATGAAGCCATCAATGGCGATACTGCTGTAGCAAAGCTTAAGGAGCATGCCTATGACCTGATATTGCTTGATATACAAATGCCGCAAACCGGCACTTTCGGGTTAATGGAATATATACGCATTACTTATCCTGAGGCAAAAGTGCTGATGTTTTCCATGAGTGCTGAAAATATTTATGCCAAACGTTTTATGAAAGCAGGTGCTTACGGATTTATTTCAAAGGAAGCACCGCTGGATGAGATCATAAGGGCAGTGAATATTATTCTGAGTGGAAAAAAATACATCAGCGAATCGTTGGCTGAAAAATTAGCCGAAGATTCTTTCTCAGGAAAATTGGGCAACCCGTTCAATGAACTTTCACCAAGAGAATTTGAAATTGTTTTTTTATTGCTGGAAGGAAAAACTGTAACTGAGATATCTCACACACTGAATATACAGGTATCCACGGTGGGTACACACAAAGCCCGTTTATTTGAAAAACTCGGTGTTGATAATATTCTTAAATTAAAGGAACTGGCTACCAGTTATAACCTGTAATTACTTTTTTATTCAGCGGCTGATCCCTTCGTTTTTTAACAGGACAGAAGTACGTTTATCTTTTTACAAAAAAAAGCGAAGCGGAGTTCATACAATAGCGCAGGCCGGTTGGTTTGGGGCCATCGTCAAATACATGACCTAGGTGTGCACCGCAACGGCTGCAGTTAACTTCTGTTCTTTCCATACCATAGCTGTTATCAGTAAGTTCTTCCACATTTGCTTTTTTAATGGGCTGCCAAAAGCTGGGCCACCCGGTTCCACTTTCAAATTTTGAAGCAGAACTAAACAATTCCTGGCTGCAGCATACACATTTATAAATTCCATTCTGGTGGTTGTCCCAATAGGCTCCGCTGAAAGCACGTTCCGTCCCTTTTTTGCGTGTCACCTGGTATTGCTCTGCTGTTAATTGTTTGCGCCACTCTGCATCGGTTTTTACAACCGTATATTTTTGGTTTTGTGCTGATGCGCTAAAAATACTGATCATTACTGCAATAACTGAGAGTATATATTTCATGGTTTTATTTTGTTTGAGATACGGATATTAAACTTGTTGAGTTTTAACTCTGATACCCTTTAACAAAAAATTGGAAATAAAGTTCAGGGACAGGTCTTAATAAAATGACGGGCATCTTACTTTGTTTAAGGACGAATTCTCGCTCTTGGTAAAGCCTTTATAAGAAAGTGTCACTTCAAAAGAACCCTTCATTTGCGAAGCCGATTTTAGCTGCCCTGTGTTAACATCATAGGTAAATCCTAAACCCAATTTGTTGTAATCAATTTTAAGCACAGGTATAAATGCATCTTTTGAACGATAGAACAAGCCTCCCGTCAATGAAATGTCCTGGGTTTCATTGCTGGTCAGGAAATCGTGGCTTAACATTACTCCGCCTTGTAATAGCGTAGCGCCGCCTTGCATAAAATAATCCGCATACAGTATGATCTTATTTACATCATTAAGTGATCTTGATAAACCTCCATTGATCACAAATTTTTGGTTCAAAACAACATCGTATTGTTTTTGAAAAGCAACTTTTGGCTTTAGTATATGGAACATACCTGCTCCCAGGTAAAATCTTGTATCTGCTCCCACAACACTACTAAAAGTAAGGCCGGCTGTAAGGTCCCAATAAGTAAAACCGGTATTTGTAAAAACCTCCCTGGTAGGATTTGTTGAACTGAATGAACCATTAACAAACTGGTCATCAAAGGTTAATTGCGATGGATCAAAACGCTGCATTACAGGGCCGCCCATAATGCCGGCAGACAGGTAAGTATCTTTTTCGCTGTTAAGTGACTTGTGAAAATTCAATACCGGCAAAACCTGTGTACGCCTCAATCTTGATTCTCCTGCAATATCATTGGTACCCTGCAGGCCAATGGTAAAAAAATCATTTGAATTTTGCCTGACTGCTTTTTTATATTCAATTCCAACTGCAAATGTGCGGTATGGCGTAGTTACACTCTGCCATTGATTTCTATAAGCAGATGTTATTGCGTAATCACCAGGGAAGATGCCGGCCAATGCCGGGTTCCGCAACATAGGCACTTCATAGAACTGTGAAAAATTAGCGTCCTGGCAAACAGCATTGTTTGCACTGTGAAGCAGTAAAAAAATGACCAGGTATTTTATTATTCTTGTTTTCAATGCTACAGATTATTTCAATAAAGTTGTATTGCCTTTATATGTGTATTTAATTCCATTATCACAAACTACTTCGGCAGTAAAAACAAATACATCAGCGTTAGCCGGGATACCTCTTACTTTACCATCCCATCCATATTGTTTGTCATTAGGGTTGAAATTTGTTTTTTGAAAAACCAGTTCGCCCCAGCGGTTAAAGATGCGGAAGTTTGTTACAAAGATCCCTTTACCTCTTACCATTAATATATCATTCAAACCATCCCCATCAGGTGTAAATGCATTGGGCACAAACACCTGTGAATTCTTACAGAATGTAGAGATGGAAATATTATCCCTGGCAACACAGCCGTAAATATTGGTAACAATAACATTAAAGCTGATGTCATTGGTAACTGTTAATTGAGGAGAAGGACAGTCTGTGCAACTCAGCCCTGTTGCCGGTGACCATGCCCAGTTAACTATTGGTCCATTCTGAATAGTAGGGGTAAGACTGGTTATAGTTCCTGTTGACAAATTAAGATCGGAGCCAAGGTTGATTATTGGATTTGGATCGACTGTTACAGTAACTGTCTTTGGCAAACCGGTACATCCTTTAGCAAGTGGGGTAACTGTAATGGCAGCACTAACAGGAGAAGGGCCGGGATTGGTTCCTGTAAATGATGCAATATTACCTATGCCGCTGGCAGCCAGGCCAACTGAGGAAGCACTGTTTGTCCAGTTGAAACTGGTGCCTGCAACATTGCCTGAAAAAATGATAGCATTCGTTCTGACTCCGTCACAAATTCTTTGATCTGTTGGTTGCACCACATCAGGTGTTGGGTTTACAGTAATGACAAAACTTTGTGAAGGCCCCGGGCATCCATTGGCAGACGGAACTACCGTAATGGTTGCTGTTGCCGAAATATTGGTTGTATTGATCGCAGTAAATGCCGGTATATCTCCATTGCCGCTTGCTGCCAAACCAATAGAAGTATTATCATTGGTCCAGCTAAAACCGGTTCCGATAACAGCGCCGGTAAAATTCACCGCATTGGTTATTGCATCGTTACATAAAACCCGGTTAGCCGGTTGCACTACATTGGGTGTTGGATTTACTGTGATGGTAAAAATTTGCGGAGGCCCAGGGCAACTATTTGCAGATGGGATAACAATGATATTTGCAGTTACCGGAACAGTATTCATGTTAATTGCCGTGAATGATGGTATATCTCCAACGCCACTTGCAGCCAAACCTATTGAAGGATTATCATTGCTCCAGCCGAAACCTGTACCACTAACAGAACCGGTAAAATTTACAGCACTGGTTGCTGCCCCATTACACAAAACCTGGTTAGCCGGTTGCACTACATCAGGTGTTGGGTTTACAGTGATGGTAAAACTTTGTGCAACACCTGTACAACCATTTGCCGAAGGTGTAACAGTTACAGTTGCCGTTACCGGGGCATTGGTGATATTAGTTGCCGTAAAAGATGGTATATCTCCTGTACCACTTGCCGCCAAACCAATGGAGGCATTATCATTTGTCCAGCTAAAGCTTGTTCCGCTAACTGCGCCGGTAAAATTTATAGCATTTGTTGTTCCGGTATTGCATACGGTCTGGTTAGCTGTTGGAACCACGTTTGGTGTAGGAAGTACAGTAATGGTAAAACCCTGTGGTGCACCCGGGCAATTATTTGCAGATGGCAACACAGAGATAGTTGCAGTAACCGGAACATTGCTTACATTAATTGCGGTAAATGATGATATATCACCCGTTCCACTTCCTGCCAAACCAATAGAGGTATTATTATTCGTCCAGGTGAAAATGGTTCCGCTTACAGCACCGGTAAAATTAATAGCATTGGTTGCATCTCCATTACATAAAGACTGGTTAGCAGGCAGAACCATACCAGGCGTTGGATTTACAGTAATTGTAAAACTTTTAGCAGAGCCGGGGCAGGCACTTGTAGCAGGCACAACCGTTATAGTTGCCGTTAATGGGGCATTGGTAGTATTAGTTGCGGTAAATGATGGTATATCTCCTGTGCCGCTTGCTGCCAAACCTATTGAGGTATTATCATTGGTCCAGTTGAAACTAGTTCCACTAACAGTACCGGTAAAATTAACAATATTGGTTGCTGTGCCATTACATAAAATCTGTGAAGCCGGCTGATCCACATTAGCTCCCGGATTTACAGTAATTGTAAATCCTTGCACTGGACCGGGGCAACCATTTATTGATGGTAATATTGAAATAGTTGCAATTACCGGCGCATTGGTTGTATTGGTTGCAGTAAAGGATGGAATATCACCCGTACCACTTCCTGCGAGGCCAATTGACATATTATTATTGGTCCACGAAAAAACAGTACCGCTAACAGCGCCGGTAAAATTTACAGCATTGGTTGCATCCCCATTACATAAAGCCTGGTTGGCCGGTGGTACCACATTTGGTACCGGGTTTACAGTAATTGTAAAACTTTGTACAGCACCAGGGCAACCATATGCCCATGGTATTACATTTATATTGGCAATTGCCGGAACATTGGTTGTATTAACTGCTGTAAAGGATGGTATATTCCCATTGCCGCTTGCAGCTAAACCGATCGAAGTATTATCATTTGTCCAGCTAAAAAAAGTTGCACCAACAGCACCGGTAAAACTGATAGCACCGGTTGCTGCACCATTACAAACGAACTGGTCATCTGGTTTTACCACAGTTGGCATTGGGTTTACAGTAATTGTAAAGAACCGTACAGGGCCAGGGCAGCCATTTGCAACCGGTGTTACTGTAATGAAACCTGATTGCGGCACTATGCCGTTATTAACAGGCATAAAAGAAGGAATATCACCGGACCCGCTTGCCGGCAGGCCTATGGAAGGATTATTGTTTGTCCAGTTAAAATTAGTTCCGCTTACCGCCCCGGTAAAATTGACGGCAGTGGTAGCGGTGCCGGGGCAGAATGTCTGGTTTGCCGGTTGCACCACATCCGGCGTTGGGTTTACCCTGATCGTGAATGTTCTTACAATGCCCAGGCAGATCCCTCCATTGGTAGGTGTTACGGTAATGGTGGCTGTAACTGGTGTGCTGCCGGTATTAACAGCTATAAAAAAAGGTATATCTCCTGAACCACTGGCAGGCAAACCAATTGATGGATTATTATTGGTCCAGTTAAAAGTGGTCCCGTTTAATGTTTCTGTAAAAGTTACGGGGTTTGTTGTTGTGCCATTGCATATTACCTGGTTTACCGGAAGTACGGTCATGTCAGGCGAAGGATTCACGGTTATTCTAAATGAATCGGGTGTGCCTGTACAGGTAAGATGAGCTGGCGTAACAACGATGGTTGCTACAACAGGAGTGTTACCTGTATTGACAGGTGTAAAAGAAAGAATATGCCCGCTGCCACTTGCAGGTATACCAATAGAAGGGTCACTGTTTGTCCAGTTGAATACCAGGCCCGGGGGAGTACCTGTAAAGATGATGTCGGTGCTGGCTTCATCGTTACAAAAAACAACATCACCAGGCTTTATCATACTAGGTGGCGGGTAAATTGTAATGAGACGAATGGCATTACCGAAACATCCGCCCGGCATGGTTACTTCCATGGTTACCTGGTAAGAACCGGGTATGGTGTAAGTATGTGTTACCGTATCTCCTGTAGCCGTATTGCCATCTCCAAAATCCCAGGTGGTGGATGCAGACAGAAGATTCCTGCTGTAAAAAGTATAGGTTTTTGCACCACAACCGGCCGGGTCTGTCATATCAAACTCAGCATCAAAAGTGCCATCCAGTTTTACCAAAAGGGTATCCAGGCAACCAAAACTGTTAAAGGGTACTATTTCTACCCAAAGGATGCTGCCAACCGGTGGCCCGGGATTCATATTCAGTACCTGGCCTGTTCCCAGTAAGGTTGTATAATCAAAATTCCACCAGTTATAAAATTGAAATCCCGGAGGCGCTGTTAAAGTTGTTTCATTAGGAGCCAGGCATTCATAATGTGTTTCAACCGGGCTTCCACAGGTGCTTTGTACATCCACGTATGCATAGCCCCAATGCCCTCCCTGTGTACAATCGGCAGTTGTAAATTCCAGGTATAATGTTTGTCCTCCATACCCCCTTAAACTATAAAAAACAGAAGCCCATGGTTTAAAGATCACGCTTGCGTCAACAGGAGATACTTTAAAGCCCGGGAGGCCCGATGTTGCAATATATTCCAAAGATGCACAGCTAACAGCATTTCCGGTAGCTGAGTCTATAAGCCTTGATACAAATCTTGGTTGTTCCATGGAGTCATGCCCGGGATCCTCAAAAACAACTGCATAATCATATTGGAGTGAGAAAGTGGAGTCATTTACCGGAACGTGTATAGTGTAAGTCACCCGTTCTGCTCCTCTGCCAGTGAGGCTATCGCCAAGCTTTACTGCAAAGTTACTGCCATCAGGCGCATTGGTAGGGAATCCTCCATAATGATCCGTTAATGATGGAGCTTGCTTTGGAATAATGGTATGCCTGCCTAGAATTGGTGCAGATGGAGAAACTGTTATCACGTTTACAGTACCTACCGCAGCTACACTGCCAGCGTAGCATTGCCAGTTAGTAAAATCGCCGAATTCAAAACCTATATTATCGGGGCAGGGCACCGAGAGGTTATTTACATTTGGATGCCAGGGGATTGGCTTATTAGCAAGTTTAGCCTGGTTCCATACTATTTTACCATCAGTGTATAAAGTGCCCTCCTTATCTTCTTTGGTCACTACTGCAACACCATTCTTAAAACCATAGCAAAAACTTATATCCAGTTTACTGATAAGTACACCTTTGTTGCTGATGAGGCACCATTTTTTATTGAGAACTGCAGGGGTTACGATCGCATGTTCAAAATTAAAAACCATGTCGTAATCAAAAGGGATAACCACTTTTCCTGATATATCAATAAAGCCCCATTTACCATTCTTTTGTGCAGCACAAAGTTTGTTTGAAAAATTCCTTATACCATCAAATTCAAGAGGAGCTATCAGTTTGCCGCTTCCATTCACCAAAGAGAATTTTTTATCATGGTAAACTTTTGAAAAGCCGTTCACAAAGGGTTCAACATCTTCCCAAAGCATATTATCCACCGGAATACGGGTTTGCTTATTCACAAACTGGAATTTGCTACCCGGGGTTTTTACTGCAATAACAGATTCAACGGCCTTTTGAGCAGAACTTGCAAAAGAGAAGAGTAAAAAGATAGCAGATAAAAATATTCTCATTCTACGTTGAATTGGTTTATTGAATAGGGTCAAGGGTGATTTGAGTGCATTTTAAAGGCAATACAATAACGGTTTATCAGCAATTCATAGTATTAGAAATGAGGGTTTATTTTACTCATAGACAACCAACTAAATAAAAACGCAGCCTGGCTATCTAAGGTTGCCTGTAATCCAGTGCTGGTAAAGATAGTACAATTTGTATATCCGGGAAGTAGAAGTGGATAAACGGAAAAACTGAAAACAAAGTTTAAGTCCTAATTTTACATAAAATATTTTACAATATGGGAGTACTTGATCAAATAGCCGAATATTTATACCTGAAGAAAAAAGACCCAAACAGGCCAAACTCGTCATTTGTAAAAAAGATGCACTTTATCAACAGGTTGTCTATTTTATTGTTCCTGCTGGCCATGATCATACTGGTCATTAAATTACTGAGGTAATTTGGTGAGCCAGGTATATATACTTTCAGCAGCATTGGCCGAAGCATGCCCACCTTTACTTAACAGGCTTTTAAGCGCTGCATAATCTTTTTTAAGCTGCTGTTGTTTTGTTTCATTGGTTAACAGCAGGTCCAGTTCCCTTTTCAGGTTCTCAATTGTTAACTCATCCTGTATCAATTCCTTGACCACTTCTTTATCCATAATAAGGTTTACCAGGCCGATGAATTTTATTTTTATCAGCCGTTTGGCGATCTGGTAACTGAAGGCGCTGCCTTTGTAACAGATCACTTCCGGCACACCGAATAAAGCTGTCTCCAGTGTTGCTGTGCCGCTGGTAACCAATGCAGCTTTAGATCGTACCAGCAATTCATAGGTTTTGTTTACAACTGATGAAACATTTGTATAAGGTGCTAAAAGCGTTGCATAAAAACTGTCATCAAGACCGGGGGCTTTGGCAACCACAAATTGATAAGCCGGAAAATGTTTTGCAACTTCCAGCATGATCGGAAGCTTTTTTAAAATTTCCTGCTGCCTGCTGCCGGGTAATAAAGCAATGATGTTTGTTGTTTGTTGTTTGTTGTTTGTTGCTCGCTGTTCGCTGTTCAAAAAATCATCAATTACTTCTACCAACGGATGACCAACATATTCCACTTCATAATTCCATTTTTTATAAAATTCTTTTTCAAATGGTAAGATGACAAGCATTTTATCAACGCATACTTTTATCAGCTTAACCCGGTTCTCTTTCCATGCCCAAACCTGCGGGGAAATATAGTAGATCACTTTGATGTCCTGTTCTTTTGCCCATTTGGCAATGCGTAAATTAAAGCCGGGATAATCTATCAGTATTAAAGTTGTTGGTTGGTACTGCAGTATATCTTCTTTACAGAACCTGATGTTCTTTAAAATGGTTCGCAGGTTTTTGATCACTTCCAGGAAGCCCATAAAAGCAAGTTCCTTGTAATGCTTTACCAGGGTAGCCCCGGCTGCTTCCATCTTATCTCCGCCCCAGCAACGCATATCAGCCTGGGTGTCTTTCTTCTTTAATTCCTTAATGAGATTACTTCCATGCAGATCGCCACTGGCCTCGCCGGATATGATATAATATTTCATGTTGCTTTTGTGCAGGTGCTATATTTTGATAAGCTGTTACAGTACAATAAAGATATGCTACAAACTAAAGCAGGCTGTAAAATGATTATGACAAAAATTTGTAATGCTGCTAAAAATTAGTATTTTACTTTATACATTAAAAGCAACCAAATGGAAACCTACACTATAAAAGCAGGCGACAGCCTTGCAAAAATTGCAATGAAAATTTATGGCAACGCAAATAAATGGCGTGAGCTGGCAGAACTGAATAGTATTGCCGATCCATCAAAAATAAAAGTGGGGCAGGTACTAAAGCTGATCCCAAAAACAACAACAACCGGTATAACTACTGCGCCAACGCCGGCTGTACCGGCACCGGTTGCAAAACCTGTTAGCGGCGATGCAGAAATTACCATATCAGGCAAATCTGTTTTTTACAGGCTTCAAAACACCACTGATAAAATAGAACTGGGCAAATTATTTAAACTGGGAATTTCAAGGATCGGAACTTTTAATACCGAAAAGTTCATTGAAAACAATGCCGCACTGTTGTCGGCGCTTAGTTTAAGCGGTTCAGAGATCAATACACTGCTGGCCACATCACAAAACGAAGGTAATCTCGATTCAATTAACACATGGGACAATAGTTACCTTAGCTGGGGTATGTTTCAATGGACGATGGGCCCTTTGACCGATGCAGGCGAACTGCCGGCTTTATTAAAACTAATAAAAGAAAAACAACCGGCTGCTTTTAAAACTTTTTTTGGAGATTTCGGGATTGATATTGCACCATCAACAGGCAATGTGACGGGTTTTATAACATTGAATAACGTGGTGCAGAACACCGATGCAAGAAAGAAAGCCTTCAGGAATAATATCTGGGCACTGCGATTTGCACTGGCAGGTAAGGATTCAACTATTTGTGCTGTGCAGGTATTGCATGCCATCAACCGTTTTAACCGTTTTTATTTTGTAAAAGATGTAGATTTTGCTGGACTTTCCATTAACGATATGCTTAGCTCAGAATATGTCGCATCGCTGTTGATAGATCAGCATGTTAACCGGCCCGGACATGTAAAAGCTGTTGTATCAGAGGCCTTAAAGCAAAGTGGCATCACTGCGCAGCAACTGGCAAATGGTACTGATGCTGATGAATTGAAAGTTATCAATAAATACCTGGCTATAAGAAAGACATTTGGAAAAAGTCCTATGACCAATTCCGATACAAGAGCAAACGTAGTTAAGAATTTTCTGGATAAAGGCTTGATAAGTGCAAAGAAAAGATCTTTTGTATCGAATAGAGGGTTGAGACAATAATTGAATTGTAGTCAATGCTAAACTAACTTCCGTCAATTTAAATACTATGAAACAATTATTAATTTTAGCCACCACACTTGTATCGCTAACAGTATTAGGACAGGATACAAATCCAACACAGAAAATTTTGATTGGTTTCAACTTTTCTCCGGACTTTAGTTCACGGACGCTAAAAAATAATGACGGCAGTTCTTCAAGTGGCCTTGTAATTAAAAGCAGGAATGGCAATGAGATTGCCAGGTTTGGTTATACTACAGGATTAAATGTTTGCTTTAATTTTTCACAACTTGTAGGATTTGAAACAGGAATTCAATTCTCAAACAAAGGTTATAAAACAAAAGTTCAGGACTTAGTGTATTTCCCTCCAAATACAGGTTTGCCGACAAAATGGAAAAATGTTTATGCTTACCAATATCTCGGTATTCCTTTAAAAGCAAAGTTTTCTTTTGGGAAAGGCAAAATTCGTTTTCTTTCAGGCATTGGATTGATGACAAATTTTCTATTGAACGTTAAGCAATCCGGTACTTATGAATATGCTGATGGTAAGACAGAAAAAAAATCCCAGTCTTCAAAATCAGGATTTAAAAATGTTGACATTTCGCCTGTTGTTAGCGTTGGTATTGATTATAAACTGAATAATAAAATTCACTTGTTTGCAGAGCCAACATTCAGATATGGAATAATAAGAACAAAAGATGCTCCGGTGACAGAAAATTTATGGAGTGCAGGCCTGAACATTGGATTTTATTATGCTCTTAAATGACGGAGAGGCACAATATTTAGTTTATCAACTGAAAGTTTTAATACACAGTACCAACAACCCATACGCACAGGTGAGTGCAAAAATGCCTTTTGCGGTTTTATCTTTATGGCTGTTAATATAGATAGTAAATAAGACTGCATTAACCAGCAGCGATAAGCTTAATGCAACACTTAAGCTTCGATGACCTGTTTCCTCAAAGAGCATGAAGTTAAAAGCATCGCTGAAACTATACGCCTGGAACCTTGTCATTTTAAAAATAATGATCCCCAATATAGGCCCAAAGAAACCCAGGATGGCGCCAAAAATAAAATTGTCTTTCTTAAATATCATTTGAATAGTTTCTTCTTTTCTAATATTTTTTTGAGCTTGTAATTCGTTAGGTCAAATTGTACCGGTACCACACTAACATAATTATTTTGCAGGGCCATTACATCGGTGTCTTCATCCTTGTCAAAGTTGATAAATTCACCGGTTAACCAGTAATATTTTTTTCCATGAGGGTCAATACGTTCATCAAATTCTTCTTTATACTTTGCATAAGCCTGTTTACAGATCTTGATACCCTTGATATCTTTTTTAGGGACTGAAGGGATATTTACATTTAACAACAGGTGCTTATCTAATTTATTTGCCAGAACTGTTTTAATGATCTTGTTGGCATAAAATCTTGCAGCAGTAAAATCAGCATCGTATTTGTAATCCAGCAAAGAAAAACCAATACTGGGGATGCTTTCTATCGATGCTTCCATAGCAGCACTCATGGTGCCACTATATATTACATTGATGGAATGGTTTGCTCCATGATTAATACCACTGATGCAGAGATCGGGTTTACGATGCAGTATTTTATCTACCGCCAGTTTAACACAGTCAACCGGCGTACCTGATGTTTGCCAGGCTTCTACATCATCAAACATATCTACTTTATCCATTCGTAAAGATGTGCCGATTGTGATGGCATGGCCCATGCCGCTTTGTGCTTTATCGGGTGCCACCACAACTACTTTACCTAAAGTTTTTGCTGCTTCAATTAAATTTTTAATTCCGGGAGCGGTTATACCGTCATCATTGGTAATAAGGATAATTGGTTTTTCTTTCTTCGATGCCATATATGTTCAGATCAATTTATTGTGTACGAAATAATGGTCTTGCAATCTCCGGAATACGCAAAGGCCAGGGGATCATTAATAAGATTATGATCAACGCAATGCCAAAATAAATTAGTGTGCGTTTGTGTTTTTGAGCATCGGTACTGCCACGTTTTACCATGCTGCGCCCAACATGTACCAGCAGCCAGGCAATGATCATCATCAAAGCATGTTCAATTGCAAAAAAGCGTGTGGCAGAATCTTTCATTACTGCACCCATATCGCTTTTTACCCTATCGAACCACATACCGGAAAAATATAAATAAAGCCCCAGCAACAATTGTATATCGCAGCTGATCATAAAAAACAGGCCGACCTTATTATCGCTGCTTTTATATTCCCTTTTGGATATTACCGCACCCAAAGCGGCAAAAACTGCCCATACACCAAAAAATAAAACTGCCCAGCGAAGTATGCTATGTATTACAAGCGTATAATTCATATAGATAAGTTTGATGCAAAAATAAGGTCTTGTTGCCACCGATTACACAGATTTTCACAGATTGTTTTTCATCCGTGCGATCCGTGGCTAAATTTCTTTCTTGTTTTGAGATTTCGTGGCAAACTCAAAAAATAAATTTTGCCAAACTAAAATAATTAGTATATTTGTGCTAATCAAATTAGTTGTACCATGTCAATAGCAGGACAAAACCTGAAATACTTGCGCAAGCTCCGTGGCTGGACACAGGAGGAATTTGCAAATAAACTCGGTATCAAACGCTCTTCAGTTGGAGCTTACGAAGAGGGGCGTGCCGATCCACAGCTAAATGTGTTGGAAGTGCTGGCAGACATTTTTAAATTATCATTGGATGAGCTTTTACTTAAAGACTTAAGTAACCATGCAGATAATTACCTTGCCAGACGCCGCCAGCAAAAAATGATGACTGTCGAAAGAAATGTTATTCATTTTGTTCCGGTAAAAGCAGCAGCCGGTTACTTAGCCAGTTATGCCGATACTGAATTCATTGATGAACTGAACACATTTACCCTGCCCATGCTCACCGGCGGTAATTTTCGTGCATTTGAGATCATTGGGGATAGTATGTTGCCAACACCCAGTGGCAGCATCATAGTTGGCGAAAAGATAGATGATACCAATGATATCAAAAACAGCCAGGCATATATTGTAGTAAGCCGCAACGAAGGTATTGTGTATAAACGGATAGAGAAGAACGGCCGCAGCAAAAATAAGTTGACACTTGTAAGTGATAACCCGCAATACCAGCCCTACCAGGTAAATGCTGAAGATGTGGTTGAATTGTGGCAGGCGCAAATGGTGATCAGTAAAGTTAGTAACCAGCAACGCTGGGATGTGAACTCACTGGCCAGCATGGTAAACAACTTACAAAGCCAGGTGAGCAACCTTAAGAAAAAAATGAATTAATTGAGTACGGAAATAACAGGAAGGCCATGAACTCAAAGGAATTATTGATATTGAATTTTGAAGAAGTACGTCGCAGAAGTATAAAAGTGTGGAAGCGTATTTCGGAAGAAAACCTATACTGGAGGCCGGACCCGGCAGCAATGAGTTGTTTTGAAATGATCCGTCATGTACTGGAATCTGAAAATATTTATCACCAGATCATTTTGCATCGTGGAGCATTGGGTAATTATGAAAGTCCCTTAACAAGTAATCCTTACACAACGGTTGAGGATGAATTGAAAAATGCACAGCCTTACCGGGAGAAATTTTTAAAAATGATACATGGCCTTACTCAAAAAGAACTTGATGAAGTGTATATAACCCGCAAGGAAAAAAATCAGCACCGTAAGCTGGGCGATTATTTACAACGCATGGCTTACCATGAAGCTGTGCATACCGGTCAGTTGCTTCATTATTTACGCACATTGAATGCACCCCGGGCAGCTATATGGGATTAGCTTTTATCTTTACCGCATAACTAATAGCACACAACCAGATACATCGATTAATAATTTAAAAACACAGTTATGATTAAACTTCAGATCATTGGCAATCTTGGTAAAGATTGCATTGTAAAAGAGATCAACGGCAAACACGTTATCAACTTCAGCGTTGCACACACAGAGCGCTTTAAAGATGCCCAGGGCAACCAGAAAGAAAGAACTACCTGGGTAGAATGCGCCTATTGGACAGACCGCACGGCCATTGCACCTTACCTGGTAAAAGGAACTACTGTATACGCAGAAGGATCACCAGAGGCAGATCCATATACCAACAAGGAAGGGCAGCCTGCTGCGACCTTACGCATGCGAGTACAAAACATCCAGTTGCTGGGTGGTAACAAAGAAAACTCCGGGGCAAATTCCGGTAATGTTACCAATACAGGCATGGGTACAGCACCGGTGGTAAAAACTGAACCTGCTCATACATCGGCGCCGGTTGACGATCTTCCATTCTAAAAGATTTATCAACAAAAAAATTAAAGCTCCTCTGTGGAGCTTTTTTATTGCGGTTGATTTTTCATAAAGTTTTATCTTGTGCAAAATGATCTGCATGAAAAATAATTTACCCGTTCTTTTCTCTTTTTTTCTGATTACTTCTTTCAATCTTTCTGCCCAGAATTTTGTTCAATACGTGGATCCTTTTATAGGCACAGGCGGGCATGGCCATACTTATCCCGGTGCAACCCTTCCGCACGGAATGGTGCAGTTAAGTCCCGATACCCGGCTTGATGGTTGGGATGGTTGTGGCGGATACCACTATTCTGATAATTATATTTACGGCTTTACCCATACACATTTAAGTGGTACCGGTGTAAGTGATTATGGCGATATCCTGTTGATGCCAATGACCGGGGATCCGTCTCCGGATAAT
>Ga0193752_1000739_pt1 | contig 29728 bp, 23 predicted proteins | sample H1c1metaG_FD_144924 | JGI IMG/M metagenome (GOLD analysis project Ga0193752, IMG submission 144924) | Soil microbial communities from a riparian zone of the East river system, Colorado, United States - H1c1 | ecosystem: Environmental > Terrestrial > Soil > Riparian zone | place: USA: East River... | reverse complement strand
GTCAACATGGATGAATACAAAGAAAAACAACGGAAACAACAAATAGCTACCTTAGAAAAAAAACTCGCTAAATTAACAAACCAAGCAGCATGATTGAGCTCGGTGAAAGAAGTTATATAAAAGTGGTGAGTTTCAGTGGATGAGTTGAGAGTTGAGCTTTCATTACCCCGATAGGGGTTGATGTCGAATAGCCCGGGGTGACACCCCGGGCTCGGCCCTGGTATGGTGGGGTTGTATGAATAGCAATGTTGACCAGTTCAAATGCAAGGCTCAGATAAAATCAGAACCCGCATTTGCTAGTAGCCGTTAATTTGAATATGAATTTCTTGTTTTTTGTTTTTGGGAACAGTATTGACTGCTCTACATACTCGAATGCAAATAGTCTTTTAGCTGGGTGATGGTTTCCTGTTGTGAAAGGATGGTTTCTTTAACTACATCGTTTATTGAAATGATGCCTATAATCATTTCATTTTCAAATACTGGTAAATAACGGATATTTCGGTCCGACATGAGTTTCATGCAATAATCAATGCTGTCATTTGGGGTCACTCTTGGCAGGTCATCAGACATGATTTCGGAAACTTCGGTATGGGTAGATGATTTTCCCTTCAGAATCACTTTTCGTGAGTAATCCCTTTCAGTCATGATTCCTCTATACTGTCCGTTTTCCATAACCATTACTGACCCGATATTCTGATCGGCCATAATTTTCAGTGCCTCGATTACTGTCTCAGTTGGGGCCACTGTGGTGATGTTGCTGCCTTTTCTCAAAAGGACATCAGTTACTTTTCTGTTCATATGGAATATTTAGGTGGACAATCGTATAGGAAATTACAAAATATAATTTGTAATCCAAGATTGTTATTAACATACCTAAAGCATCCGGTCAGATGTTGATAAATGCCTGTCATAGGGGGTTTGGATTGACCGGCCCAGTCCAACCCATAATTCTTAATTCGGTTTTGATATCTAAGCCAAATCGCTGTTACTGAATTATTCACGCAAAAAAAAATCAATATTCTTTCTTAAAATTTCCTTGGAATGAATTCATACTGTATTTTCGCGCCGGAGAGCTGGCAGAGCGGTCGAATGCGGCGGTCTTGAAAACCGTTGAAGCGCAAGTTTCCGGGGGTTCGAATCCCTCGCTCTCCGCAAATCAATAAATATCCCGCAGCAGCGGGTATTTTTGTTTTTGGAAGTCCTGGGCAAGACGGACAACCAAAAATGTCACTGGGCGCAGTTAACGGCCCTTACTACTTTGTTAAAAATACCCTGGCCATAAGATTGCCTGTGCTGCTTGTATATATTCGTTAAGCCAAACACCCAGCAATTTCGTTAAGCTAACACCCCGCAATGAAACAAATCCTGATCTTCCTGCTAATGTCGGCCATGCTGGCAAATGTTCTTTCATGCAAAAAGAAAGATGTACTGGCAGGGATTGATAAGGTTGCCCTCTTTGCTGATCCTAAACAGGAGGAACTGGACTTTGTAGAAATCGCCTGGAAAAAAAGAAATCTTACACCTGAGAACGTTAAGATTGAGAAAACACATGTAATTAATAGTAGTCTCAATCTCCATATCATCTCTTTTGGGCTATACGGCAGTCTGCAATATGCCGGAGTACTGGCGCCCATTACGCCAGCGCCTTTACCCGTTCACATATATGTATACGGATTTTCGTTGGAAGATCCCAGAAGCATTCAAAACTTCCGGATTTCTTCAGACACTGCCAATCCGCCCTTTATTTATGTAGTACCTGCTCTTAGGGGACAGTCTTTAAGACTAACGGTTAATAACATTGAATACACTAGCCCTGTGTCACAAGGAACAAGAAATGATGCTTTTGATGGCGCTGCAGATGATGTAATTGCCTGACTCAATTCAGTTGGAACTGCATTTACGCAGGCAGATACCAAAAAAGTAATAATACAGGGAGGGAGTCGGGGAGGAACAGTGGCATTATTGGTCGCCGAGCGGGATAAGCGGGTGAAACTAACGGTCGGCGTTGCTTTTCCCAGTAATCTCCTCACATTGACTGCTGCGCATCAAAATGACCCTAGCTACAAATTTCAGTTCCTTGATGCTTTAATCAATCAAAATTCGACTCCTGAAGAAACACGACTCCGGATGCTTGCCAGTTCGCCACTGTATTTTTGCCATCACCTGCCAAAAACACAAATTCATTATGGACAGAAAGATGAAATAACACCTGCCTCCCAGGGTCAGATGATTTTGAATGCCATGAAAAATTTAGCGCTTGAAGGGAATATCGAATTATTTATATACCCGGACCGCAACCATTCCAACATTGGCGACAACAACCCTGAAATGGAACAACATATTCAACAGTTTTTTGGCGAACTGTAGTGTGTGCGTCGATGATCAACTTATTATCTGATGTCCATTAAGAGTGCCGTAAATTTTTAATTTTGCCATTTCTTATTTTACGAACTCTGATTTCTGAGACGGCTGCAGAATCGGAATTATGAATTATACCGATCGGTATAATCACATCTTTAACAATATTTACTACCAGGTTTGAAAATAATGTTTTCGACTACTGATCAGCGTTACCCTCTTCAAGGTTTTCATGATTTTCACCACCGAGACTGTAATAGTTATTTTCTTCGTCCTCTTCGCCAATGGATTCATTGGCATCATCTAATTCCGAGCCGGGGATATCTAAATCACTACCGTGCGTTTTATTATTATTACTCTTTCGCGCATTCCCGGAATTATCCAATTCATCAAGGGGTAATTCTTTTCCCCTGTTGTAAATATCATCACCACTTTCATAAACTGGTAAGGGAAATTTTTCATCTTCTTCATTGCGATCTGGTTCATTGCGATCTGGATCAATGTGATCTGGTTCATTGCGATCTGGTTTATTGGGATCTGGTTCATTGCGATCTCCATTCTTTTTATTTTTTGCTTGCATAAATATTTTATTTTAATAGTTGTTTGCAACAATTTCTACGCCGGAGCATTTCGGCTTAACAAATTGAATACTTTTTTTCATTTCTTTAGAAAATTTCTTTGCACTTTAAATTTATGGCTAAACCAGGTTACCATCAGGAACGACAAATGCCAGGTCGGCCAAATGCTATTTAAACCGGACATTTTAAAGATTGAATGGCACTGTTGTACAATCGCTATCGGTTAAAACAAAGAACGAATCTAAGACTTGAATTGCAACGACAGGAAATTGAGAAAAAAAACCAGTCTTTACATCTCCTGGTGAATGAAAAAGAATGGTTGTTAAAAGAGATTCATCACCGGGTAAAAAACAACCTGCAAATGGTTATGAGTCTTTTAAACTCCCAATCAGCGTATATTACCAAAATGGAAAGTTTACTATTGAAAATAGTAATGGTACTACTATTAAAATATCCTTTGTGCATGATAGAATCAGGGTTTATAAGGAAGGAACTTCCTCGTCTATGCTGCCGACTGATTCAATAACTATGAAGGGTTCAATACGTTGATTTCCTGAACATGGTAAAATGTACCGATCGGTATATTTAAAAATATCGCCCGGAACCCTTTGCAATGATTAAAGCAAAAATCTTTATCTGAAAATAAAGATGATTTGATTTTCAGTAATTATTGAAATATCAATAGTTTTTCCCGCGATTATTCTGTATAACAGATTGACAATAAAACTTTTACAAGACTGGTATAGTAGTTGGCGGAAACTCCTTGTTCGCCAGACATTATTAACAATAAGAACAAAGTTTTATGTCACAATCAGATTTAAAAGGAATTAACGAAATTGTATTAGGTCAGGGTGCTGACAAAAAATTAAACCAATTATTATGAAACAAACATTGAGACAGACAGACAAAGAAATACAATCGTTTAATATGCCCTGGGAGGAAGAATACGGTTATGCCCAGGCCGTTATCAGTGGACTAGCCCTCCCGGGACAGCTTATTGAAATTAAGATTGTAGCAAGTTCTTAATAAGTAGTTCGTTGCTCTAATTAAATAGTCATAGAACCATGAATAGTTATAAAATTGCTGTGCTTGTAGGAAGCCTCAGAAAGGAGGCTTATAGCAGAAAAACAGCCAACGCGTTGATTGCGCTCGCCCCACCTTCTTTATCATTAGAAATATTAAGCATTGGCGATTTGCCCCTATACAACCAGGACCTTGATGATTCCCCGCCTGAGCAATGGACAATATTTCGAGAGCAATTGAAATCATTTGACGGTGTGCTTTTTGTAACTCCTGAGTATAACCGGTCTGTTCCGGCTCCATTAAAAAATGCCATTGATGTTGGTTCGCGACCTTACGGCGCAAATGCCTGGGACGGCAAACCAGGAGCTGTAGTGAGCGTAACCCCTGGTACGATTGGTGGATTTGGCGCTAATCATCACCTACGTCAATCCCTTGTGTTTCTTAATGTACCTGCCATGCCACAGCCCGAAGCGTATATAGCCGGTGCGGCAAAATTGTTTGACGGAAGCGGACAACTTACCAATGCTTCGACCGGCGCCTTCCTGAAAAATTTTATGGAAGCTTTTGCCAGGTGGGTGGACCTTTTGTTAAAAGTGTAAAAATTTTGAATAGAACTTTGCACGGCTTTAAAAGTTCTTTTCTGTCGTTGGGATTATACCATTCGAAATTTAGTCCTCTCGTCAACTTTTTAGGAGCAGGGTTTTCTATTATTGTGCCATTTACTCTTGTCATGATGCCAATCTCTATCTATCTGGGATGGTTAAGATAGGGAAGTGATGGGGTTTAGAGGAGGAGCGTCTATTAAAACAAAAACCCTGTTCTGATAGTAAACGTATTCACTTCAAGGGACGAAGCGTAAGCAAGGTTAATCGCCATGGTGCTGTAGGGAATAAAATAAATCCCCCCACCATAGCCGGTATGCAATGTATTTGAATGCTCATCCTTTATCCAAACCCTTCCATCGTCAAAAAACCCATAGATCCCGAATGCACCCCGGAACACATATCCTCTTAGGTCGGTTATTTTCCACCGAATGTCGGTATTCTGGTAAAAACTGCTTTGACCCGTAAAACGTGAACGCCAATATCCGCGTACTGTCTCAGCTCCGCCAATGGTATTGGCCTGGTAGAATTCAAATTTTCCACTATTGATGCCAGTGCCGGTGCGATGCGCCAAAGTAACATTTTTTAAAGGGCTGAGATAAAAAGTGAAACTGCCTTTGATCTGGATGAAATCACTTTTTGTTTCCTGTAAATTGACAATATACCTGGCACCGGCATGCAGGACTATTCCTTTCGTGGGGTATTTTATGTTATTGGCTGTGTTGAATTTATACGACAGGCCAACACCTCCAAAGTATTTTCGGTCGAATACCGAAGAATCAACACCGGCACCGGGTTGAGTGATAAACTTATTATAACCGGGCTCCACTTTAACGGCGTTGAATAAAAGATCTGCTTTTAGATAATGCTGGCTCCATGACCGGCTTATACCGGGTTCCAAAAGTATAGATCTCGCCTTAACGCGGTAAAATGATCTTTCTTTAGTGACCAGTTCAGTTTCATTTCCAAATCCATAAAAATTGACAACGAAGGAAGGCGCTTTGTAATTGGCTGTCATCTCCAGGTCCCATTTTTTAAAAACGTTTTTAAACAGACCATGATAATTTACATCCACGGCGCTGGTGGCGGCGGCATATTTTACAACAAAAGTTTGTTGCCAGCTGAAAGGATCTTTATTCCAACGCATTTTCTTGTATGTTAATCCGGCTCCGATCACGAGCCCGTCGTCAGGGTTATATCCAGGGATCAAAAGGGGGCGCCACCAGTCATACCGGAAGCCGGTTGGGTGGAAATTAGTAACAGCGGTATCGCTGGTTGCACGGTAGCGAAATTTACCAGGTGTCAGAGGCTGGTCTTCTTTTGTATCATAAATAAAGGTTCGGTTCGGGATGTTCCCGCTGTCGGAAAATTGATCGTTTCCATCTCCGCCAAATGCACGAATAAGTATGTGATCATGAAACCTTCGTTCATCCTTGAACTGGTCATTACCATTCAGTGCATAGAGATTGATGATTTTAGTTACGTCGTGTTGAAATACCCGGTGAAACAAGGTATCCTGCGTTACCTGATGATCTTTTATCGCAAGGATCGTTACTGATGCTGCTTTTTTATTTTCATCGCGGATGATAAAACATTCAGCCTTTTCCGTTCCTGTGATGGTTACCTCCTTATTCAGGATACGATAATATTTCATGCCATAATTCAGCATATGATCCCTGCGGGCCTTTAAACGCCCATATAAAAAATCGCCCGACAGTCCATTTATTACAGGTGGCAGGGCCTGCAGGGATGCTCGGATAGTGGTATCCGTTAGTTCCTGTTGAAATGCCGTGATACTTTTCTCCCAATCAGCTTTGCTGAGCTGGTTTGTGAATGCCCGGTCCAAACGTGTCGCGACCAGGTTAATGCCTATCACATCTTTGACGGTTTTATCCATGTTTTGCAAGCTACGCAGCGCCCAGGGCCTGGATAATAAATACAAATTCACCCCATCTGTTTTGGAAAACGACTGGTCCCTGTCCCTTGCAAAGGCTATATAAGATATTTTACTTTCGCTTTTTTTGCCGACCCATGTCCATTGGTCCTGGTGACGATCCCAGTCATTGATCAACATGTCGAGGAGGCGGACCTTTAAATACGCTCCCTGGTCGACCTGGTGCGCAGGAGAGGCCTCCAATTGTTCCAATAATTTTTCTGAATTGATGATTATATCAGCTTTACCTGTTAATACATCCTTTTCCCATCCTTTGCCGGAAGGGCGTTCTTCAAATAAAAATAATTTGTTTGCAAAGTCCGCGCGGAAATTACCCAGCAGTGGATCATCGGGTACAAAGACCATCCGGGGATTTGTGTGCAGGATGTTGAGAGATTCGGATAACCGGGCGATCACCGGGGGACTATAAGGATGAGCAGTAGAGATCTGGTCATTTATGATATCGTGTATAAATGTTCCGCGGAATTCCTCCGGCAATATGGACTCCAGGTTTTTGTCGAGGCTGCGTAACACATATTCTTTTCCATTAGCACCCAGCAGCCGAAGTGTCCTTGTCTGATGTCCACCCCCTTCTTTTATCGGTGTTAACCCCCCCGCTGTGGAGGCCATTTCAAACACGGGAAATTCAACTGTTGTTATCCACTCCTCGCGCCAATGCTTGCCCCACCATAATTTTTTCCAGCTTGAGGCTGCAAACTGTTTGCCCGCCGGCATACTCACATTTTTATCGCCGCCTGTCAGGTTTGCTTGGAGATGCATATTCACATTATTATAACGGCCTGGCAAGTTTCCTGGGAGATGCCTATTACCCGGCTGTGCAAAACAAGCTGTTGTAATAAATAAAATTAATCCTAATAGTGGTTTCATTTTTTTGCTGTTTGAAATTGTCAACGATACCCCAGCGATGTGTCTGTCATTTTCATGGGTCGATGATTCAAGGATGCACGCAAAAATATTCCCGTACCAGGCAGGTGTCAACAAGAAAACGGGCAGGCGGACGAAGTTGACTTTGAACCTGCCAGCTATTAAAATGAATAAATCGCGCTGAGTGTTATCGCGCTCCTGCGATTAACCATCCAAATTTCGCACGAAATCGCTTCAAATTGAATATAAAAATTTTGTGCGTGATTTATTACTGAGTCGAATAGCTGGCTTGGTACAAAAACCTTGAACTCGAGATTAGGAGATGTCGAATTTAAAAACGGCTACCCGACAGACGACGCTATCAAAAAACTGTCTGATTCATTGTTGTTTACACGGGCTATTGAAGTATATCTTGATCAGATGCATGCCGTGTCATGGTATAATGTCTGGAAAGGGGTTGCCACGGCCGGTACCGCGATACCGACTTAAATGGTGATCTGGGAATCACTAATGGATTCTGAGACATTATTGCTTACCGGAAATACAGAAACTGTTTACGGACTTGCCTCATTCGATTTAAGGCGTGACGGACCGGTGGTTGTGGAAGTGCCGTCCATGATGCTCGGTGGCATTAATGATATCTGGCAAAATGAAATTTCCGGGATTGGCCCAACCGGCCTTTATTTCTTCAATATGCCATTTAATTTCTTTCGTGTTTCCGGATACTCTTTTATAGTTAGTGCCTTTTTAAAACCGCCCGAAGTTTTCACGAAATTACTGTCGTTCATCATGGGGTCTTTGTCAACATGGGTTGGTGTCAGATCCCTTGTCCTGTCTGTATTAGGAATGCCGACCACTATCATTTCAGGACAAAGGGTGTTCCCGTTGACGGAGCTTAATTGCTGTATCATTCCAACTACGGAGTAAAAATGTGCATCTCCATCTAACAGATAAACAACCGGGTATTTTGCTTTCGCATAGATATCCTGCGATCCGGCATTTGGTACATAGACCCAGATCTTTCTTTCTTCGTTTAGGATTTTTGACTGGAGCTTGTCAATATTTCCCAGTTCAATTTTGGTGTTAGTCTGGTTGTCACCTGTACAACTGTATAAGACAAAAAATAACAGGTAAGAAAGTAATTTTCTCATATTTTATTATTACAAAAGTTATCGGCTCCTTAAGCCGGTTTGCAAAAAGGATTTTTTATTGATTGTTTGCGCTTTGAGAAATTAAGGTTCGGGCTGGCACTATTAAGATAACATAAAAGTAAAAGCTTTCCATTAATTCATAATCAGAATCATTTTCAGGTTAAGCTTAATTGGATGATTCAGGCCAGGCGAATAAGGAAAAACTGGTTTCAAGATAAATCACTGAAGGAGATGAAGAACGAAACTCTGCTACTTATATTTAACTTATCTGTTGCTTGATTGAAAAGCTGGTTTGCTTTTTAGCATACCAGCACTATTATGCGACAGCTTTTGGTCGCTTCTTCGCACCGTTGGGAGCGGTATTGTGCCTTTTTGCGGCTGTGTCCCGTGGTTAATACCTTTCGTTATGCCGTTATTTGCTATTGTCTCCGATCGGCTTTTTTGCCCTGATCAGCTTTGTTAGGGTTTCTTCCAGCGCTGGTGTTTGTTCTCCCCTGATCGGCTTCAGTAACTCGGACCACGGTACGAAGGCCGCGCAAAGGCACAATGCCGCTCCCAACTAACTCATCCACTTGGGGGAATATCATACCAGTCATAACAATACAGTTGTTTTGCAGATTGCCGAAATTGTTAAATACTTTCAAATGCTGTCAGTTATATTAAATATCCGACCATCTACTGAATTCCTCTTAATCAATTTCAATCTCTTCTTATTTTGCGACCTTTCTTATCCGCCAAACATAATTTCATGCAACTAAATATTAAACCATATCGCTGATAAAATTACTTAGCCAACATGCCATTAAAGTGGTCTATACAGCCTGGATATTTTTTGGAGTCGGCCTCGGAATGGCGTTGCCTGTCATGATAAAAGACGGATTCTTATCCACAATGAAGTAAATACAAATGAAACTATTCCTGGTTGCAGGCTTGCTCATCATTATAATAAGTGCACGCAAAATAGCGTTTAGAAAGTCCGGAACAGTACAGGCGGAGGCAGACAGGGACCTGGTAAGATCTGCAGTTTGTTTCAACAGACTTGCAAAAATACGCAGGGGCTTTGTACCCGGTAAAGAAAATGGCAAATGGGGTTATATCAATAATAGGCTGGAGATGGTGATAATTTCTTACAAACATAATTTTGAATTTACTTACTATGAGTGCATCCGTTCAACGTCTTAAAATTGGGGAAGGAAAAATAAGCGGCTATTCATCGATATTCCTGGGTCTGCTTTCTTTGATAGGTGTTATTTGTTTTAAATATCCAGAGTGGTTAACTACGCCCCAGTTTAGAGAAGTCTATACAGGCGAGTCAATGAAGATTGTTCTAACGGCAACGATCATCGCTTCTTTCCTTTTTGCCCTGGTAAGTTTTATGCTCAGTAAACAAAAACAATGGGCCATGACAGGGCTGCTGCTATGCACCGTTGCTATTGTTTTTGGAGGTCTGCAGGTGCAGGGTCGTTCAGTAGAAAAAACAAGCTGGCACCTCGGCGTGGATTGGTTATTGATCGATCTCTTGCTGATGGCAGTGATCTTTGTTCCAATTGAAATGGTATTCCCCCATAACAAAAAGCAAAGCAAATTTCATGAGGAATGGAGAACCGATCTTCTCTATTTTGTGGTCAGCCATCTGTTCATCCAGTTTTTTGGAGTAATCACGCAGAAGCCGGCAAAGCTATTTTTTGGATGGGTCGGTTTATCGGATATTCAGCATTGGGTGCAACAGCTTCCATACCTGGTTGAACTTTTATTCGCATTCTTAATTACAGATCTTTTTCAATACGCTGCACATCGTTTTTTTCATTCACATACTTATCTGTGGCGATTTCATTCCGTGCATCATTCCACCCAAAATATGGATTGGCTGGCCGGATCGAGAACACATTTCATAGACATTTTTGTTACCCGGTCCATGACTTTTATTCCATTATATGTTTTTGGGTTCTCGGAGATAACCTTCAATACATATATCATTTTTATGGCTATTCATGCAGTACTTATTCATGCGAATACCAGGATAAACTTTGGATTTCTAAAATATATTTTTGCAACACCACAATATCATCACTGGCATCATTGCGAGGATCCAAAATATTATGGTAAAAATTTTGCGACAATATTCCCTTTTATCGATAAGATATTCGGCACTTATTATTTACCAGGCAACACATGGCCAGAAGGCACAGGGCTTCGCGAAACGAGTTTCCCTAAAGGATATATGAAACAACTTGTTTATCCTTTTACCAAAAGTCCTTTTGACGATGATATTGATATGGAAAATAAAACTACCAGGTAGATTTGTGCCCAGCGTCAAAAAGACCAAAGTGGGCTTGTTTATTCTGTCAAAGGCTTTCTTCCTACAAATCTTACTACAGAACCTTTCCCTTTGTGAAAGGTTCCCTCATTCAAGATAATTTCTACCTCCTCCAGGATTGATGGTTCATAATTTTCAAAGTCAGCATTTAATTCCGCTACAGAAAACAACATGTTAATATCTTTGGGTCCACCCACTTCCGGATTTTTACTGTTAAGTTGTAAATGTTGTTTGCTGAAAGCTTCAAAAATAATTATCCCTCCCGGTTTCAGATAACTGGCTAGCTGTTTGTGATGCGAAGATTTCTTTTCTGCTGAGAAATGGGCATATATCAATCCGATAACATCAAATGACTCCCTTTCGAAACTAAGTTCACCAGGATCTCCTACGAAATATTCCATGGCGACCTGGTTCTCTTTTGCAAGCTCCAAAGCCTTGGTTTTTCCAGCTTCACTCAGATCAAATGATGTTACTTTCCATCCAAGTTTCGCGGCAAAAACTCCATTCCGACCTTCGCCATCGGCCGGCATTAATATAGATCCGGGTTCAAATTTTTGCAGCCATTCTTCAAAGAACAAATTAGGAGCTTCACCATAGGCATGTCCTTTTTCTTTGTATCGTTTTTCCCAACTGTTTTTATATTGTTCATCCCATGACTGGTTCATATGTGTAAATTTAGTTTTTTAAGAGCGTTATTTCATGGCAATCTGGCTGCAAATTATCAGTCTTAGGGAAATTGAAATATTAATCGTGAAAAAAGGTGTTTCTTTAAGCAACAGTGCTGCAAATTGCAAACGATGATCTTCAAAGAAAATACAATACGCAGAATAGCCGCAATAATGTTTACAGACATTGTGGGTTATACTGCTTTGATGCAGGGAGATGAGGAAGTTGCCACGAAAATCAGGGCAAAACACAGGCAGGTGTTTGAACAACAACACATCTTGCACCAGGGAGAAATAATTCAGTATTACGGTGATGGAACTTTAAGCGTTTTTAAAAGCGCTGTTGCGGCAGCCAAATGTGCCATTGAAATACAGGCGCTACTTAGCCAAACTGAGAATCCAACTGAGAACCCAACTGACAACCCAACTGAGAACCAAATAGAAGTACCACTGCGAATTGGACTGCATATGGGAGATATTGTGTTTGACAAAACAGAAGTTTATGGCGACGCTGTGAATTTCGCTTCCCGGATAGAAAATCTCGGAATAGCAGGAGCAATACTAATTTCAGCAAAGCTGAATGATGAACTGAAGAACCATAGCTCGATATCAACCACGTCTTTGGGGCAATTCGAATTGAAGAATGTAACCGGCGCAGTCGAAGTATTTGCAATTACAAATAATGGTTTAAAGATTCCACAAGCGCGGGACCTGAACGGCAGGCAAAAAATAAATAGTAAAACAATTGCGGTGCTCCCGTTCATAAATATGAGTGCCAGCAAAGACAATGAATTTTTTAGTGATGGCATCACCGAGGAGATCATCAATGCGCTGGCAAAGATCAAAAACCTGAGAGTAACTTCAAGAACTTCCTCTTTCTTTTTCAAGAATAAAAATATTCCCATCAGGCAAATAGGGACGGAGTTGAATGTCTCAACAATACTGGAAGGGAGCGTTCGTCTGTCTGGTAATACTATAAGAATTACTGCCCAATTAATACAGGCTGAAAAAGATTTTCATTTTTGGTCAGAGACCTGGGACAGGAAACTGGAAAATATTTTTGAAATTCAGGATGAGATTAGTTTGCTTATTGCAGAAAAACTGAGAGAACATCTCGGTCACTTCGATATACAGGAACACCTGGTCCAAAAGCAAACCGACAATTATAACGCCTACGAATTGTTTTTGAAGGCAAGATTTGAATTCAGAAAATGGAATCCAACTGATATAAAAACAGCTATCATTTTCTACGAAAGGGCAATTCAACTGGATCCTCGTCATGCGGAGTCCATTCTCGGTTTGGCTGATTGCTATAGTTTCCTCGCAACTACGGGTTTTGCGCCTTTTGAAGAAGCCTGGGCAAAAGCTGCTGCGCTTACTACCAGGGGACTTGAATTGAACGATCAGCTGGCTGATGGATATTATCAGTTGGCCAATCTTCATTTTTTCACAAGGAGCGATTATAATGGAGCATTCAAAGCAACTTTAAAGGCGGTTGAAGTGAACCCAAACTATGTAGAAGCACAACAGTACCTCTCGTTCCTGTATTTAATTGTTGGTAACACAGATAAAGGAAAAGAACATTTAGATATCGCGACAGGCATTGATCCTCTTTCGCAGGAAACGCTTTTTTTTAGCGCCTATTTTGACTACGTGACTCAACAATATGACTCGGCTCTTGAAAAACTCAACAGGTGCTTAGCTGTGAATCCAAGAAATATCCCCGCCCAATCAGTAAAATCTTATTGTTTGCTAAAGCTTGGAAACTATGATGAGGTTTTGAATTCCTTTGATTCCATACCGGAAGATGTCCTCGTGACCGGAGAAAAATTAGGAGTAACTGGCCTTGCCTATGCTTTTAAGAAGGATCTGGATATGGCCTATAAGTGTCTTAACGAATTAATCAGCTTCACAGCTAAGCCGGAGGGTTTAACGAGCAGCACTTTTCTTTTATTGATGTATGCAGTATTGGGAGAAAATGATAAAGCATTCGAATGGATACATAATGCTGTAAAAAGCAAATCACCATTATTACTGATTCATTTTGTTGATCCACTTATCGACCCAATAAAAAAGGATCCAAGATATGATCATTACAAAAAAATAATTTTCCCTGAGATCACTAAGGTTTCCAATGTTGTAGAATCTCCAGGTAAGACCCACCAGTATAAATCAAGACTATTGAATTACATCAATGAAAACAGGCCTTATCTGGATCCTGACTTTTCATTAAAGTTATTGGCCAATAAGATCAATATTCATCCGAATGAACTTTCATCATTGCTTAGTGAAAGTTTCGAAAAAAATTTTAACGACTTTATCAATCAATACAGGATACAAGCATTTATGCATTTTGCCCTCGACCCGAAAAATGCAGATCTTGATACGTTCAGATTGGCAAAGGATAGCGGATTCAGATCCAAAACCGTTTTTAATGACAGCTTCAGAAAAGAAACCGGTCTGACTCCCGCCCGCTATTTAAAATTGCAGCAGATAAAATCATCAGCCATTTTACCTGGCCCCAATTCCGGGAATATACAATCATGATTAAATAAAATGTATTATTGGCAAATCATATAAGACTACATATTAGCTGATAGATTATTCAGCAAATCATAGGGTTAATTGTCACTTGCTTATTTTGTTAATCCGCTGGGATAGCCGAACTTAGTATTCCCTTATTCAACTGATTAAAATCGGTAAATTCACAGCTTTTTTTTTAATTTCAGATTGTCTATAGCGACATAAAATTTATCGCTGCTGATATTAATTTGAGGAAAGCGTTCTTTTAGATTATCAGTCGCCCCAATTATCTATTAGCAGCAATTTAATTTCCATGCTTCATCCGGCCTCCGGGTGATAACCTATTAAAAACGTAGAAATGAATTTTAATGTCGCAAACCCTTTACGGCTGTACCAGAACGCCCTTGCGTTACTACCATGCATTGGGTGTAGCACAGTCCGTTTCTTTTGTTGGAGGATCATTTTATTGAGCAGCTGGCTGCTGACTGACCAAGGTCTGTTTGCTCAACAACAGGATTCGCTTTCACCTCAGCAGTTGAAAATGTTATCAGTTGAGGAGTTATTGGAAATTGAGGTGTCGCTGGTATCACGGTCGCCACAGAAACTCGCTAGCGCACCTTCTTCGGTCCAGGTTATTTCAGGAGACGACATTCGACATTCCGGCGCGTCTAACCTTGCTGAAGCCCTGAGACTCGTGAGCAATCTCCAGGTGGCCCAACAGCGTTCGAATGCCTGGATTATTGGCTCAAGAGGCTTCAACGCTCCTTTTTCCAATAAGCTGTTAGTGATGATAGATGGCCGGACTGTATACACCCCACTTTTTGCCGGGGTATTTTGGGATATTCAAAATGTTTTGCTTGAAGATGTTGAAAAAATCGAAGTGGTTAGCGGTCCGGGTGGCGCACTTTGGGGAGCCAATGCTGTAAACGGGTTGATAAATGTTGTAACTAAAAAAACATCCGCAACTCAGGGACTTTACGCATCCGTCCAGGCGGGTACTTTTGTAAAAGATCAGGCTTCGCTCCGGTGGGGTGGAAAACTGGGAAAAAAGGTCACCTATAAATTGTATGGTCAGCATTATGACCGCAATTCAACTAAAAACCCTGATGGATCAGATTTTCAGGATGAATGGAGGAACACGCAGGGTGGCTTCAAAATAGACTGGGAAGGTAATAAATCCGATAATTATACAGTCCAGGGAGATTATTATGGCGGCACAGTCAAAACGGGTGACAACTATTCAGACTTCAATGGACAGAACGTGCTCGCAAGATGGAGACGTGAAATTTCTGATAGTTCGGACCTGATGTTTCAAATCTACTATGACCGGTATTATAAAAGTGATGCGCCGGGGATGACATCCGATGAAATAAAAACTATAGACCTGGATTTTCAATACCGTTTTCCGCTTGCAAAACGTCATACTATTTCAACCGGTGCAGGATACCGGCGGGTGAAAGATGAATTTATATCGACTAATGCGTTTATCGCAATACTTCCATCAACAAAAAATCTCGATCTTTTAACAGCATTTATACAGGACGAAATTTCATTATCTCAAAGTTTGAAACTGAGCCTGGGTACCAAGCTTATTAATAATGTATATACCGGCATGGAATGGCAACCAGGAATTAGGTTTGCCTGGTCAATAAATAATAAAAATAGCATGTGGGCCTCCGTTACACGGGCCGTTAGAACGCCGAGCCGGGTGGATGTAGATTACTTTTCTCCGGCAGTCCCACAACCACCAACAGCCTTTAGTATAGTTGGAGGTCCAAACTTCAGATCGGAAAAAGTACTTGCTTACGAATTAGGTCACCGGCTGGTTTCAGGTTCAAGGTCCACATTTTCTATTGCCACTTTTTATAATGTATATAGTGATGTTTATAGTCTTGAGCCAAAATCGGGGACTCTCACCTACGAGGTAAAAAACGGTTCTGAAGCGAGGGCCTGGGGCTGTGAATTTTCCGGCTCATACCAGCTCCTTGACACCTGGAAGCTCAGAGGCGGTTATTCTTATTTTGACATAAAACTGAAATCTTTATCAAGCCAGGCTCTTGATCCTTCTCATCTGTCAAATGATGTGAACAACCAGGTCATGCTACAGTCCATCACTCAACTGCCAGCCGGCTTACACCTCGATGTGATTGCCAGGTATCTGGATTATCTCCCGGCAACTTTAGCAACTTCAACGGTACCTGGTTATTTTACTTTTGACGCCCGTCTGGCATATACCATGAAATTCCTGGAACTGGCAGTGGTTGGTCAGAACTTATACAGCAAGGATCATACTGAATTTGATGAACTGAATATTCCCAGAAGTGTTTATGCAAAACTTACTTTAAGATTGTGAGAAGATTTGGGAGTAATATAATGTTTCGGTCCGGTTGCCTGCGATGGTGGGTTGCTGCGGCATTCGCTTTTATACTTATGTTTGCATCATCCGGTATGCAAGCTCAGCAAACGCGTACAAGAGAATATAATATCAAGGCTGTATTTCTGTACAATTTTACGCAGTTTGTTGAATGGCCAGAAGAAGCATTTGCAAATAATACTGCTCCCTTTGTTGTAGGGATTCTCGGAGAAGATCCGTTCAGGTCTGTGATTGATGTAACAGTAGCGGGAGAAAAAGTGAAGGAACATCCTATAATAGTCCGGCGGTACAGCAATATAAAAGACCTTTCCACCTGTCATATACTTTTTATTTCAGAGACTGAAGCACAGAAATTTCTAAGATCTCCGGCTGCCACCAAAAATAAGTATATGCTAACGGTAAGCGACGCGGCAGGTTTTGCCAATTCAGGAGGAATGATCAGGTTCGTAATGCAGGAAAATAAAATTAAACTTCAAATCAATCCAACTGTTGCAAAAACCGCAGAACTAAATATTAGTTCCAAGCTTTTAAGGCTGGCGGATATAGTTGAGTAACGCCAAATATGAAACTGCAATCTACCATTCAGCAAAAGATAATGAGAATCGTGTTAGTCACGAGTGGCGTCGTCGTCTTTCTCACCTGTTCTGCGTTTGTTGCATATCAGTTTTTTGCCTTTAAAGAAAATGAAAAAACAAAAATATCAACACTTGGAGAAATAATAGCTGCCAATAGCACTGCAGCGCTGGCTTTTGATGATGTGAAAGATGCCACAGAAACGCTCCAGGCACTGATGGCTGAAAAACATATAGTAGCAGCCTGCCTGTATGATACTACCGGGAAAGTGTTTGCCCGTTACCCCGATACCATCGCTTTATATAATATCCCGTTGCACCCCGCAGCTGAAGGGTATAAATATATTGGAACATACCTGGAAGGTTTTGCCCCCGTGGTTCAGGGCAATATCAGGGTAGGTACATTGTATCTCAAATCTGATCTGAAAGCCATTTATCAAACAACGCTGAACTATATAATAACCGGGATGCTGGTTTTTGGCCTGGCGATCCTTGTTGCTTACCTGCTTTCCCGGCGACTTCAGCGAAGTGTTTCTGAACCGATCTTGTCTCTGTCAAAAACAGCCGAAAATATCTCAATAAAACAAAACTATTCTGAAAGGGCAAAACGGTATGAAGATGATGAACTCGGTTTGCTTACTGACGCCTTTAACAATATGCTCGATCAGATTGAAAGGCAAAACGAAGAAATTACTTCGTTTAACCAGGCTCTTGAGATGAAAGTAAATCAACGAACGGCTGAATTAGAAAAGGCCAATCTTGAACTCAAACTTCAAACAGAATTTTCCGAAGCTATTATTGATTCTTCCGTAGATGTAATTGCTGTTTTTGATACCAGTCTGAATTACATGCTTCTCAACAAGTCCGGCAGGGAAATTTATAATGTTACAACAGAACAGGTATTGGGAAAAAATATCGCCGCGGTTTTTCCGCAAATCGAAGCAAGCCAGATGTACCGGGATTTACAACAAGCCGTAACGGGTGTTATTGTTCACAATCCAAATTACAAATCTCAGATCTCAAATGCTGTTCTCGAGAACTTTTTTATCCCACTGCGTGATGCAGATAACCAGGTTTATTCCGTGCTGGTAATCGGTCACGATATCACAGCTATCATTGAAGGGAACGAGAAACTGAAAAAGCTCAATCTTTCCCTGGAACATTCAAACCGTGATCTTGAACAGTTTGCATATGTGGCTTCGCATGACCTGCAGGAACCGCTCCGAAAAATCCAGATATTTTCATCGCAGCTTCAAAAAATACTGGGCGGCGAACCACAATTCCAGAAAACAGTTTCCAAGGTCATTTCTTCAGCTTCCAGAATGGCAGATCTCATAACAGGTGTATTACATTACAGCAAGCTCGGCAATGTCGATGAAGCCTTTGTGACCGTGAGTCTCGCTGAATTGGTAAGGAAAGTTATTACTGACTTCGAGTTGATTATCGATGAAAAGCAGGCTCAGATTTCAGTTGACAACCTGCCCGAGATAGCCGGTAATGAACTTCAGCTAAATCAACTCTTTTCAAACCTGATGAGCAACTCATTGAAATTTTCAGATCGCACGCCGGTCATTTCAATTTCTTCATCTATTGTTACGGGAGCCAATATCAAATTTTTCCATGGCCTGAACAAGGAAAGCGAATATGTATCACTGTTATTTAAGGACAATGGTATTGGATTTTCGCAGGAATATGCGCACAACCTTTTCTCGGTTTTCCAAAGACTGCATAGCAAGGAGGAATATCCGGGTACAGGTATAGGCCTCGCTTTATGTAAAAAAATAGTGGACAACCACAATGGTCATATAACGGTAAACAGTGAACTCGGAGAAGGCACAATGTTTTGCATATATCTTCCTTTACACAGGCAATTCACCGGGGCAATGCATTCCGGTTCTGAGGATAATGCGCGTCATAAATAACACCGGTACGGAATATGAACTACAGTAATTTATTTATATTTTGCCTGGCTAACCGGCGATCTAACCATCGATCTTACCGCCAGTCTAATCGTCAGTTTAACCGGGTCAATTGATCTCTAATTCTTAACCAGTTAATATGAAAATACCAGTCTTCACTCTTGCTTTATCTTTTTTATTCTTACAAGCTTCAGCCCAGAATTACGATGAGTCTAAAGTTCCTGCCTATAGTCTACCTGACCCTTTTATGAGTCTGGAAAATAAAAAAATCACAACAACTGATCAGTGGGAAAACCTGAGAAGAAAAGAGATCCTTTATTTGTTTAGCAAAAACGTTTATGGCCAGATGCCCAAAACTTATGACAGCATAAATTTTATATTGGTAAATGCAGATTACACTGCTATGTCAGGCAAGGCACACATGAAACAAGTGAGGATTGAAGTCTGGAGAAAAGGCGAAATGCTTCCTGTTAATGTCGTTTTATTTCTGCCTGCAAAGGCAGGCAAGCCTGTACCGGCATTTATTCTCATCAATAACCGCGGAATGGATAATATTGATGTTACACGCAAAATGAAGTCAGCATTCTGGCCAGCCGAAATGGTTATTGACAGCAGTTATGCAATTGCGGCATTCCATGTTAGTGATGCTGCACCCGACAATTTGGAACATTACCAGGAGGGTGTGTTACAACTTTACCCTGAACAGATTAAAGCCGCTGATGGTATGAAGGCAGTAGGGGCCTGGGCCTGGGCGGCAAGCCGTGTAATGGATTACCTGCTTACAGTTAACCAGGTCGATCCTAAACAAGTTGCCGTGGTTGGTCATTCAAGAGGCGGCAAAGCTTCACTCTGGGCAGGCGCGCAGGATCAGCGTTTTGCTTATGTTTTTTCCAATTGTTCAGGTAATACCGGCGCAGCTTTATCAAGAAGAATGTTTGGTGAAACAGTTAAAAGAATAAATACAAGTTTTCCTTATTGGTTTAACGATAACTATAAAAAATTCAATGACAGCATCAACCAATTGCCGGTTGATCAACATATGCTGATCGGTCTTATCGCACCAAGACCAGTATATGTTACTAATGCCACTAAAGATCTTTGGGCAGATCCCAAGGGAACTTTCCTTGCGTTAAAAGAAGCTGAAAAAGTATACTCTCTTTACAAATTGAAATCGGGCCTTGGTGATAATATGCCTCCACCCGAAACCCCGGTAATAGAGTCATCACTCGGATATCACCTGAGAACAGGTGAACACGATCTTACCATATATGACTGGACCCAGTTTGTAAAATTTGTCAAATACCACTTAAAAGAATTATGAGTTATGAATTATGAGTTATGAAAGTAAAATATGAAATGATGAAATGTTGATCTCATCACTAAGTTTCATAATTCATCACTCATAATTCATAATTCTCTTAAACGTGCATTGACTGTTCGATAGCGAACAGTTTATAGTTATCGGAACGCTCTTATTTTGCTGATTATCAGTGTATTGTAATTATGGTCCGGTACGTGTTTGTGTACTGGTAATATCGTAGAACTCTGACTATGGGAAATGAAACTATGAATTCTGGAAATGAAATAATGAATTGAAGAATTCATACACTCCTTTCATAATTCATAACTCATAATTCATAATTCTGTTAACATAATTCTGTTAAACGTGATAAGAAACAATTTCAAAATTGCCTGGCGGAACCTCGTTTCAAATAAAACATTCTCGATACTAAATATATCAGGACTCGCAGTAGGAATGGCTGTGGCTATCCTGATCGGGCTTTGGATCTGGGACGAGCTGTCTTATGACAAATCTTTTGCGAATTACAACAGGATAGCGAGGGTAATGCATAGTACTGAGAACAATGGAAAAATAGAAACACATCCCTGGACAAACTATCCTCTTGCTGCAGTTCTTCGAAACGACTATGCAGATCGTTTTGAAAATGTAGTGCTGGCTTCGGGTATATGGGATCATGCATTGGAGGTTTCGGGTAACAGATTTGAATACCATGGTATGTATATGGAGGAAGATGCAGGTAAGATGTTGTCCCTTGCTATGATCTCAGGAATTCAGAATGGGTTGTCTGATCCCAATTCAATTATGCTTTCTGAAACAGCGGCTAAAACAATTTTTGGGAGAGAAGACCCAGTTGGTAAAATTATTAAAATGGACCGGTCGCTTGATGTAAAAGTGACCGGGGTTTATAAAGACATCCCCGCAAATTCCACACTGAATGAACTGCAATTTATAGCACCATGGAAATTATACTTTAATAATACTCCCTGGGTTAAGAATATACAAGATCCCTGGCGGCCCAACGCTTTCACAACATTCGTGCAATTAAAAGATAATGCAGGTCTGGAAAATACATCAGCCGCCATCAGGGATGTTCGGCTAAAACATGTGAACAATAAACTCGCCAGGCTAAATCCCAGGCTACATCTTCACCCGATGAACAAATGGCATTTGTACGATGAGTTTAAAAATGGCGTGAATACAGGGGGACGTATTCAATATATCTGGCTATTTCTTACAATCGGTATTTTCGTTCTTGTCCTGGCCTGTATCAATTTTATGAATCTAAGTACCGCGAGGAGTGAAAAACGGGCTAAGGAAGTGGGCATCCGCAAAACAATCGGTTCATTGCGGCAACAGTTGATTGCCCAGTTCTTCAGTGAATCCCTTTTGTATGTTGTGCTCGCATTTGTCGTTTCGCTGATACTGGTGCAGGCTGCTCTTCCCTTATTCAACGAAGTCTCAGACAAACAAATGAAGTTGCTGTGGACACAACCAGTCTTTTGGTTGGTGTGCCTTGGCTTTTGTTTGTTGACAGGATTTGTTGCAGGAATTTATCCTGCATTTTATCTTTCTTCATTTAAACCAATAAAGGTTTTGAAGGGAAGTTTCAAGCAGGGGAGGTTTGCTGCTTTGCCCCGAAAAATACTGGTGGTTGTACAGTTTACCGTTTCGATCGTTTTGATTATTGGGACGATTGTTGTATTCCGGCAGATTCAATACGCTAAAAATCGGCCTGTGGGATATGACAGGGAAGGCCTGCTTATGTTTGGAATGCCAGGGCCGGCAATGCATGTTCACTATGATGTAATACGTGAGCAACTGAAAAAATCAAATGTGATTATTGAAATGACCGAGGCGGATGCCCCGGCAACAGATGTTAACTCAACAAGTACAGGTTTTGAATGGGAAGGTAAGGATCCTTCAATAGGCGTTGAGTTTCCGAATACTTCAGTGTCTTATAATTATGGCAAAACAATAGGATGGGAATTCCTTGAGGGCCGTGACTTTTCGCCGGATTTCAAAACAGATTCTTTAGGACTCATTTTGAATGAATCGGCAGCTAATCTTATGGGATTTCGAAATAAGGCTGAAGGAAAAACAGTCACCTGGGATGGCCAGGCATTCCAGGTTGTCGGTGTAGTAAAAGATGTTATACTCGAGTCGCCTTATGCTGCTGTGCGCCCTTCGGTTTACCGGTTAAATAAAGAATCCGGTGGTGTGATGATTGTTAAATTGAATCCTTCAATACCAATTCCTGAGGCCCTTAAACAACTCGGGAAAATGTTTAAGCAATATCATCCCGATTATGAATTCAGACCCGCATTTGTGAATGAAGAATATAACCGGAAATTTGGCAACGAGGAAAGAATCGGGAAACTGGCAGGATTTTTTGCCGGACTGGCAATTTTTATCAGCTGCCTAGGTTTATTTGGAATGGCTTCATTTGTAGCCCAGCAAAGAAGCAAAGAGATTGGGGTAAGAAAGGTATTGGGCGCCTCCGTGCTAAGTCTGTGGCAATTGCTTTCAAAAGATTTTATAGGACTGGTCTTTTTATCGCTGCTTCTTGCGGTACCTATCGCATACTATTATATGAACGGCTGGCTTGAAAATTATGCTTACCATCCGAAATTGTCCGCATGGATATTTATCGCCGCCGGTGTAGCTGCAATTTTCATCAGCCTGCTCACCGTTAGTTACCAGTCTATGAAGGCAGCTTTACTTAACCCGGTGAAAAGTCTGAAAACCGAATAACAAAAAAAAATAAAATAAAATTGTATCCTGGTAATCTAAACAATTACCAGGTTTTTTATTGATATTTACTAAAGATTTCTCCAAAGTCTGCTATATATTGAATGAAAACAAGTCGCGCTGATTTGTAACACTTACATACAGTACCTGATTCCCCGGCCCGGAAATGGCGGGGTGACAGCTTTTTCCATTTACATTTACATATTATTTTAACCGCGAAAATTTGCAGAAATGAAATTTAGCAAGATTTATAATAAAGGCCAGGCCCAACTATTCCGAAATCCGGCATTGGAGTTTTTTACTAAGAGTCATCCACTGATAATTTGGGGAATGTATGTCCCGATAATCGCTTTCCTGTTATATTCCGGACAGCAATCATTCGGTATCTCTCCATTATTTATGGCTATTTCTTTTTTTAGCGGGATGTTCTTCTGGACCTTTTTTGAATATATTATGCACAGATTTGTTTTTCATTATATGGCGGAAAATGAAACTGCAGTAAAGATTGTTTATGTTATCCATGGTAACCATCATGAATATCCCAGGGATAAAGAACGACTGTTTATGCCACCTTTGCCAAGTCTTATCTTGTCTACGGCAATTTTTTCTTTGATGTATGTAATAGGCAGTTTTTTGGGACTTGAACAGCATGTGTTTTTTTTCTTCCCGGGTTTCGTTCTTGGCTACCTGTTATATGGCTCCATGCATTACGCCATACATGCCTGGAAGCCTCCATTTAAATGGATGAAATCGTTGTGGCGTAATCATCACCTCCATCATTATAAAAACGAAGAGTTCGGCTTCGGTGTCAGTACCACTCTATGGGATCGGGTTTTTGGCACTATGTTCAGCCGGGAAGATAATTTGCAGCCCAGGCCGGAAAAAGGCCCTGCCAGGTCAGGAACCGGGACTATCATCTCAGACTCAAGGCGACAGACTGTTGAATAATTAACGCTTTATTTTCAACCTAATTGCTGATTTTCGCTGATGCGTTACAGCGAGCAGACCATCCAAGACTGTAATCTTTTGCGAAATGCAAAAGGAAACAATTCTGTATTTGATTTGTTTAATCATACCCGTACCAACGGCGGATCGTTTGCATTGGAAGAAATGCTAACTGATAAGAAAAGCTCTACTGATGAAATAGCTGAATTCCATAAAGCTCTCCAATATACTATTGGAAATCCTGGTCAGCTGGATCTATGGTTGTATAATACAGACATAATTTATCTCGGGGAATATTTCAGGTTAAACCTTGTTATCGAATCCGGGGAGGTGGCATTCAATGTATTTCTGCGCTTTTCATTGTCAAAAAATCCAACCTTTCTTTTCATAAGATCAAACATCATAAGGCTTGCAATATTTTTAAAAAGTATTAAGAGCCTGAACCAGCTGGAGACCGGCCCCATGCCAGGTCTTATAAAAAACATTATTGAAACTATCAGGGCATGCCAGGATGAGCCATTTATCCGGGAACTTCTTCAAAGGGACCTCCAGAAGGCCGGGGCCGCATATTTCCTGAAAGTGGATAGTTTTCTCAGAAATCATTTCCACGATAAGTTCAATCAGCTCCTCGATGCTTTGTTTAGGCTGGAAGCATTTTGCTCCATTGCTAAAACTACTGTGGAATCAAAACTCGTTTTCCCGGTCATTGATCGGTCCAAACAACTTAAGATCCGGAACGGTTATCATCTGTTGCTCAGTAAACCGGTCAAAAATGATTTCAAAGTTGCTGATGATACTAAGCTGGTTTTTCTTACAGGCGCAAACATGGCTGGCAAATCAACGTTCTTCAGAACGGTAGGCACAATTGTATGTCTTGCTCATTCAGGTTTTCCGGTACCGGCTGCTTCTGCTGAAATGCCTTTCTATGATGACATCGGGATTCATATTTCTTCCGGCGATAACCTGGCAAAAGGGTATAGTCAATTTTACAACGAAATCATGGAAGTAAAGATGCTTCTCGATTCAATTACAGCCGGAAGACAATGTTTCGCCATATTTGATGAAGTGTTAAGTGGGACCAACATAAACGATGCAGTGGACTGTGCGGCTATCCTGATTGAGCGATTGAATCATCCCGGCTATAGCCTCGTCTTGATTTCTTCTCATAACATCCAACTGGCAGGTGAAATTGAACATGACTATATACAGTATAATTATATAGAAACCTTTATCAAAGAGGGTAAACCGGTTTTTACATATCAGCTTTTTCCCGGTAAAAACGAAGTGCGGTTGGGCCTGTTATTATTTCAGCAGCTTTAGACAAAAAAATACCAGTTCATTATTAATAAGTGATTCTCCTGTCCCTTGCAATAACCAGCCAGTTGGATGAAGCCTTGTTATTCTCCACTACATAAACCGATTCGTATAAAGCCACCGTTGGGCAAATATGTGTAGGTATGCCGTACCAGGCTTCCCCGATCTTATGAATGGTAGTGTCCTTCACTTCAACAACCATATGCTCCTCGCTCTGACCTAAGACTTTAGCATCCGGATGATCCGGAAAAAATATCCTTGGCAGCGGTCCCTCGGCAGCAATGGATTTGTGACCAAGGTCAAGGCAAATTTTTACAGGATCAGTAATAGAAATAATGCGGGTTAGTAACATCGCCCCAATTTCAAATTTCATATCGGGAAGCATCGTTTTGTAACCCTGGTCCCAGAAGACGAAGGTGCCAGGACTTGTTTCGATATTTTGCCGTTTGGAATAGTAGGGAAAGCAAGGAGTGCCGCCTAAAATGATTGCCGGGGTTTCGCCGGTTTGTCTGACGATCTGTGATTGCAATTCAGTGATTAGTTTAAAAACCTTTTCAGCGTGCTCATAGCGTAATTTGAAATCAGTATCATGAATATGTCCATCGTATGCATGGAGGCCCACCGGGACTTTGTAGTTACGTTTTTTGCAATAATTGTAGAGCTCTAAAGCATTTTCGGGACTTGCACCGGTCCGGTTCATTCCAACATTTACATCGATCCAGCTTTCAAGATTTTTACCCTGGAAGATTGTATGGAGCTCGTCCGCAGACTGGTGGTTATCGACAAGATATCCAAATGTTTTATCAGGGTTGGCTTCAGCTATTTGTGCCAGCCTTTTTGCTTTTACAGTTGTTGGCTGATAAGCAAGCAGTATATCCCCGGCTCCGGCAATAACCAGCATTTCAACTTCGGAAACTGTAGCGCATTTGAATTTATTTATCCCGGCATTCATAAGCATCCGGGTTATCTCCACCATCTTGTGAGTTTTGACATGGGGTCTCAACATTGCGGGGCCACCGGCTATATTGACAGCTGTTGCAATATTTTGTTTTATTATGTCCGGATACACAAGCAGGGCAGGTGAGTCCACCTGGTCTTCGTTACTGATCCTATTGTCGGTTTCCACTGTTATTTTTTATGATATAAATATATCGAAGATCCGGATTAGTTCTCGGTTCACCACGGTAAAACACTTATTTTTGAAACGCTGCTTTCCATAAATTTAATTCATTAAAAAAAGTCTTTTGCGATTTCGGCCAGGTATATATTGCTTTTTTCTAATCGCCATTAGCGCTAACGCGCAGGATACCACGAAACCTGCACGGGTTCATAAAGACAGCGCACAATTCATCCATGTCAAAGACACCACCTATCTGACCCGTAAGCTGTATAAACTGAATAAGAGCTATATTATCGGTTACTGGACGGATCTGAAACATGTAGTGAGCCGGCCCGCGCATTGGAACGGGAATGATTGGGGAAAATTTTCAATTTTTCTTGGGGTGACAGCTGCAACGATGGCTGCTGACTGGGAGATCAGGCATATGGTGCTGGCGAACCAGGGATCTATAGCCACCGAAACAGCGAAAACAGTAGAGCCGTTTGGAAATTTCTATGGCGTATATCTTTTTCCGGTTATGTATGTCGCCGGCCTCGCAACAAAGGAAAAGCGTATGCAAAGTGTGGCGTTGGGTGGAGTTAAATCACTGGCTATCTCAACATTGATTTATGCTACAAGCAAGCTGATAATAAGACGCGGCCGGCCTGATAAGTCTGAATCCAGCTGGGACTATGGTCTCCCATTTACACATAAATCTTTTACTTCCAGCCCATCAGGACATAGTAATACGATATTTACTGTTGCTACGGCGCTGGCTTTGGAATACCGTGAAACCAAGTGGGTTCCCATCGTCGCTTATGCAATTGCAGGTTTAACAGCCACTTCCAGGATTTATCAAAACCGTCACTGGGCCAGCGATGTAGTGTTAGGTTCAGCGCTCGGACATTTTGTTACAAAAGCTGTCTGGAAAAATAACAACAAAAAGCAGCCACCAAAACAGTTATGGTAAATGACAGGATTTTTTTTAACAGGGATATAAGCTGGTTATCTTTTAATGAAAGAGTGCTCGCTGAGGCTGCAAGGCCAACAGTTCCTCTTATGGAACGATTTCGTTTCCTGGCAATTTATTCTTCAAACCTTGATGAGTTTTATCGGGTAAGAATACCGACCTATAATAAAAAAAAGGCTACTGATGAAGATCGGGAGATCCTCGGACAGATCAGGAACATTATTAACAGGCACCTGGAAATGTATGGAGATCTGATCCGTCGGGAACTGATTCCTGCGATGGAAGAGAACGGTTTGATATTTTTGTATGACACCGTAATTCCCGGTGAATTACATGACCAGGTCGCCGACTATTTTCTAAACCAGGTTGCGGGATATATTCATATAGAGAGTGTTGACTCAAAGTCTGATTTTTTCCCGGTTAATAATCACTTATATAAAGCTGTATTAACCCGGAAGAATGATCAGTTATTTGCCTGGATTATTAATATTCCTTCCAATCATTTACCGCGGTTCCAGGTTTTCAGCAAAAACAACCGAAGCTATATTTTACTGCTTGATGATATTATTGATCAATCACTCAAATTTATATTCAGGGAATCGCAGGTAGTTGGTGGTCACAATGTGAAACTGACCAGAGATGCTTCTCTCGAACTTATTGAGAACGCCGAAGAGGATACGGCTGATCTTATTGAGAAAGAGTTATCAAAAAGAGATCGCGGTAAGGCAACAAGGTTCCTTTATGATCCCGGGATGTCCAGGATAATGATTGATCGCCTGAGAGAAAGGTTCGACCTAAAAAAGTCTGCACTTGTCGCTGGTGGCCGATATCATAACCTTAAAGATTTTGGTAGTATCCCATTAAAAGACAAGTCTTTTGAATATCCTTTGCAGCCCCCGCTGATTAATGTAAAAGCAGGCTTCAGGGAGACATTGTTTAACATAATTATGGAGAAGGACAGGTTGGTTCATTCTCCATATCATTCGTATGATTGTATACATCGTTTTTTTAACGAAGCGGCGCTAGATAATAATGTCGAACAGATTTACATAACATTTTATCGCATAGCAAATGATTCGCGCATCGGTCATGCACTTATAAGCGCGGCAAAAAATGGAAAAGATGTATATGTTGTAGTGGAACTGAAAGCCCGTTTTGATGAAGCCAATAATATCCGGTGGGCAAAATCAATGAAAGCCGCCGGGATAAAAATAGTGTATAGTGAAAATGAATTGAAGGTTCATGCCAAGGTGGCCCTGATAAAACGAAAGGGTGATCTGCCAATGATTGGTTTGCTATCAACCGGAAACTTTAATGAGAATACGGCACGCATTTATACCGATCATACCCTGTTGACCGCGCATCAACCAATGCTGTCAGAACTGCATAAACTTTTTCAGATCCTTATACACGAAAGAAAGATCAAACAGGCTGCTGATATGCCATTGGATTTCCTCCTGGTCGCACAGTTTAATTTGTACGAAAAGTTTGTGTCAATGATCGATCGGGAGATCAACAATGCAATTGAAGGATTAAGCGCATCAATAATCATAAAACTGAATAACCTCGAAGAAGAATCACTCATATTGAAACTGTATGAAGCTTCTAATGCAGGAGTAAAGATTCAACTTTTAGTCCGGGGTATTTGTCGCCTGGTACCAGGTATGCCAGGTCAAAGTGAAAGGATCACTGTCCACCGGATTATTGACAGATATCTTGAGCACGGCCGCATTTTTATTTTTGAGAATAAGGGACAATTGAATATGTATATGGGATCATCTGATTGGATGAATCGTAACATATACCACCGGATAGAAGTCTGTTTCCCGATACTGGATCCCGATTTAAAGATGGAGATGTACAGGCTGATTGAATTGCAGTTACAGGATAATGTACAGGCTGTATTGATTGACCAGGAATTGAATAATGTGCCTGTTAAGGATGATGAAGCGCCGATTCGTTCACAGGTTGAGATTCATAATTACCTGTCGCTCCGGGCACAGGACTAGCACTATTATGCAACAGTTTTTGGTCGCTTCTTCGCTGCGTTGGGGGCGGGGTTGTGCCTTTTTGCGGCTGTGTCCCGTGGTTAATACGTTTGTTCATGTCCCGCACGTGCGGGATTGTCTCCGATCGGCTTTTTTTGCCCTGATCAGCTTTGTTAGGGTTTCTTCAAGTGCTGGTGCTTGTTCTCCCCTGATCGGCTTCAGTAACTCCGGGCACGGCACGATATGCTGGTTTGCTTTCTTTGTTTACCAGCATTATTATGCAACAGTTTTTGGTCGCTTCTTCGCACCGTTGGGAGCTGGATTGTGCCTTTTTGCGGCTGTGTCCCGTGGTTAATACCTTTGCTCATGCTGGGAGTGGTTGTTGTCTCCGATCGGCTTTTTTGCCCTGATCAGCTTTGTTAGGGTTTCTTCAAGTGCTGGTTGCAGTACCGCCCTGATCG
>Ga0193752_1000738_pt1 | contig 29792 bp, 22 predicted proteins | sample H1c1metaG_FD_144924 | JGI IMG/M metagenome (GOLD analysis project Ga0193752, IMG submission 144924) | Soil microbial communities from a riparian zone of the East river system, Colorado, United States - H1c1 | ecosystem: Environmental > Terrestrial > Soil > Riparian zone | place: USA: East River... | reverse complement strand
AAACAAATTTTTCTCGATGTCTCAAAATACTTTTCCGAATATTCTGATTTATATGGAGAGTAGAATCCCGTGGGTGTCGGAAAACAATCATACTTGTAGGATGCATGGACGTTTCTGAAAATGGAAAGACCTACACCTACAAAAGCAGATAGCCTGAATGGAAAAGTATAACTCACTCCTAAAGTAAATCCGAAAGGCATAAGGTTATGTTCATAAACAAGACTGTCAACTGCATCTCCAAACGTAGGACGGTAAATAATGATGCTATCACTGTATAACCTCTTTTTTGACGAATACCAATTGGCATAGATGCCCCAGTTTCCTGCGATTTGCTTTACTCCAAGGCCCCATACAGTTTTGGTTCTTTCTCCATTTACAAAAGCAAAATTTTTGAACCCGCCATCGCCGATGTGAACCCCTCCTGCAAATTCGACCTGCTGCCCGATTGCAAAAAAAGGAAGGAGTACTACAAGAATTATTACCATTTGTTTTTTCATACAGAATGTTTGTACGTCAATTCACAGCAAGCTAGCCGGCCTGTCTTGCATATTTGCATCGCGAATTTCAACTGGTCGACTTGGGTTCATAGGTGGGCATGATCAATGTTCTCACGGCAACTCCGCCTAATCATTCTTTTGCTCTGCCCACAACCAATTTCTGCCTCCGATAATCTGTACTCGTTCTGGTTTCCAAAATATACATTCCACTCGCAGACGTTCCCACGTCAAGATGTATTGGCAATATGGTTTGTGAATTCGCCGGGCAAAAAATCTCATCCGTATAAACGAGTCTCCCGTCAATACTCCAAACCTTTACGCTTATTGTTTCGTCGGTTTGAACATCGAACGCTAAACTAATGTTCCCGTCCAGTGAGGGGTTTGGATATGCTTTAATCGTGTATAGAAATGGGAATGATTCAAATCTACCATCCAATCCAAATTTTGTAATCAGAAAAAGCGAAGCACTTAATTGAGGGTGAGAATAGGAACCAAAACTCAGATAACCCCCGTCTTGAGTTGCAATACATCCGACTGTTCCACCCGGATTTCCTATTACAAGTGTATCAAATCCACCAGATGGCCGTACGCGATAATACCCATTATAACCTCCCAAAGTATAAAACTGTGAGTCCTCTGGATTCAATAATACCTTATTGGCTACCTGATAGTAAGGCTGTGTTGAGATCGTGTCTCCTTGTGAGGTAAAATGTCTTAGTGATCCATATTGCGTATACGGTTGAGCAGGTATATTCACTTTGAAATAAATATCAAAACTTCCATCTGGATTAGCTCGAATATTTCCCGCGTCATTATCAATAGTATCTCCTTGTCCAAAAGGATACTTAATCCAACTCATTATTCCGACAGAGTCGTACTTCGCATAAAAACTATTACTGTACCCACCCGTATGACCCACCGCTACATAACCACCGTCGGCGGTTTGGGCAATATTCGTAGGATAATATCCGGCCAATGCGCTTTGCGACCTTCTCCAAACTTCGTCTCCCTGACGATCAATTTTGACATACGCAGGATAAGCAGTCCCAGAACCAGTCTGGGCGATCCCGCACATTACAAAACAAGAATCATTTGTTGGAATAACACTGAACGCAAAATCATTGTAATCGAAATGATAATACTTGGTAAAAAGTATATTGCCGTTTTGATCAATATTTGAAGCGACCATATTGCTCACACTTCCATATCCTCTACCAACGGCCAAATACGTACCATCAGAAAGTTTAATTCCCATCGCAAATTGATTTCTCGGGTCATCCTGCGCCCACACTCGTTCCCACAAAATATTTCCGATAGAATCCGTTCTGCAAGCATAGTGTTGGACTGCACTCGGCCAGTTCAGGGTAGTTCCGCCAATTAGAATATAGTCGCCATTCTCTAATTGATCCGCATACACGATATAGTTGAAGAACATTTGGGCAGTGAGTCCCCACGTCTTCTGAAACATCATGCTTTGCCTCTGTGCTGTGCAAGACAGCGCGAAACAAACAATAAGTATCGAAAAAAATGATTTCATGTATTTTGAATAAACCCGGACGGCATCATTAAACACCGTCCGGGTATTACTGAAATTAATCGTTACGCTGTATTACTAACTTTTGGTAATGGGGTTCACCTTCACCAGTAAATTTAAGCAAATAAACACCATTGGTTATACCCGCTGGCAACTCAATTTCACCGTTTTGTGTGATCTGACGGGTATACACTAGCTGTCCTTCGAGGCTAAACAGCTCTAGCGTTCCGCCAGTCTGCCCGTTCAAAACGATATTCAGTTTTCCGTTTGATGGACTTGGGAAGAATTCAGCCGGTGGAATTTGCACAACTTGTTCCGGTTCCTGGTTCTGACCCATACGAGCTTCACCCGGTAGACACTGCCACACTTTGATGTAACGGTAAGGCGCAGCCACATTGTCGCGTGTACCGCTGATATGAACGCTGTGGTCGTCACCATCAACGAATATTCCCATTGGCGTGTTGTCGTCGTTGGTCTTATCTGCAAAGAGCGCAGACCAAATCAGATGGCCATCGGTATCGTATTTCAAAATCTGCACGTCGAACGATCTACCATTGTAGACTTTTCCAGCAACGTAAATATTACCTGCTTTATCCAGAGTCATGCAGGTTGCTGTATCACTGCCTGAAACCGGACCATCCCATGTACGTGACCACAAAACGTCATTGTTTTGGTCTCTCTTTACAACGAGGAAATCTGTTCCACCTTGTCCGTTTGTTGCACCTACGGTAATTGTATTCGATCCGTCCGTCATGCTGAGATGGTTATCAAACGTTTCTCCGGGTTCTTCCGACAATGAATCCCCTGCCACGTTGACACCTGCGAGGTCAAGATTGAACGGCGAAGCCGTCAGCCATTCCGCCAAGGTTTTGAACTCAAAGGAAACCACCGTGTACATTGATCCGTGCTTAGAAAATATACGGAAGGGAGTAGTCGGGTATAAGTCTGCGTAGTAACCTGTTTCGATTGGATCGAAAATAAAGGTTCCGTCTGCGTTCACGTAGGTTCCTTCAATCTCCAGGTCATTGCCATTTTCATCCATGAAACTTAACCATGTGTTCGAAGTAGGTTCGAGCAAACACGGTTGGTTGAGGTTAGCCGTTCCGTTAATCTCTTGATCCTGCAATGTGCGGGCGTCCTCGAAATTCAAGTTGTACTTAAACGCAAGATAGCCCCGAGCCAATGTAACCCCTGCGCCGCCTGTGTGCGTTTGCTGTTCGGCGATTGCAACGAGATCATTTTTTTCCTGTGGCGCCGGATCACGTTGTTCGCTGTTGATCGTAGCGAAGATCGTCAACACGTTTTTGTAATTGTCCTCAATCAAATTGGTCGGAGTAAAAACCGCAAGTTCAGTTAACGCAGTCGCGTATTGCCCTTGTCCTATCAGCCCTTCAATTTCAATGATGGCTTTGATGTTTGCAGATGCAACCGCATCACTTCCCTGTCCGGTGTTCAAGCGTTGCACTTCATACACATAGTCAGCACGCCACCAGCCAGCGGAATCATTCGGCAGGTTGCGTTCAACGTTCGCTCCGCCGTCTGCATAAGTAGTCAGGCCGATTATTGGATTGCACAGATCGGCTCCAGTCAAAGGTGAAATGACCGAGCCTGTTCCTGTGTTTCCATAATAATCAATATCAAGGTTTGTACCTGCGCCATTCCAAATCCATTTATTAAAATCAACATTGCTTTCGTAAACAAAAATATCCGAATTCCAAGGGTACATCGTGTATGGTACCAGATTGTTGAATTCTTCGTTCACCGGTCTGCCGTGCGTGGTCAATGAATCAGGACGTAAGTACGCATAAACAAGATTGAAACCGGCTGCATAAGCACCAAACCAGTTGCAGTGCATATCGGAATATAACATGTCGAATTGTACGTCAATGCATGTACCTGCGCTTACAATGTTTCCGTAGATTTCTGAGTTGTCGGAATTTTGGAATAGCAGCCCCTTGTTCACATAATTACCGGGATTGCCGGAACTGACACCGTTTTCAGAAACATTGAATCCCGGAGAGTTCAAAACTTTGATACCAACCGGATTTGCAGATTGAACCGTCGAGGTATACACCATATTATGCTTAACCTGCATTGGAGGGACAACCTGTGATGGATTAACAAATGTTACTCCACCCCAACCACGCACATTATATAGTTGTATACCATTCCAAATACCGTTCATTGTATTCTTCGTGATATTGAGTTCGTGGTAGGAAACTTTTTCACCGAGTGCCCATTCCGCAATTAAAAAACCCGTAGACGTTCCCGAATTGTTCACAGTATTGTTGGCTATCACGATGCTGGTATACGCACCCGTAGCATTATTGGCATTCGTGTCAGCATCAAGTTGAGCCGTTTTATTATGCAACGTTGCTACCGCACACCATCCGTTGAACTGAAACAAATTCCCAAGAGCGGGGTTAATACTATCACCAATCATCAAATGACAATCGTGATTGTCTGACCATTCGATTGAGTTTTCCAGAGCATAATTGAAAGACGAACCCTGCACCGTCAGATCCGTGTTGTGTTGCGCTACTATGTGTCTACGCGCATTCATAAACGTGGTGGAGATCACCGTCAGTTTACGCGTAGCGGAAGACGTACCGAGTCCCTGAAAATCAATTGACATATTTTGCTGATCGGAGAAGACGCAATGATCCACCTTCACATTGTAGTACGTGGCGACAATACCCCTTTGACCACCGAGAAAGTAACATACATCGTTGACACTCGAACCGCCAACAACTTCCGCGATACTGGAACCGTCTGCATTGAAAATAATGTGATCGGAACCAAAGCCATAGAACCCTTGTGTAGAATCGCGCAACGGCCAACGGTGATCAAAGGTCGTTGCTTTAATGACATTGTTTGATGAGGCTGCCCATTCATTCACGACCATATTCACAGCGTTGCGCCTGAAAAAGTTCGGGTTGTTTCCGGCGTCTCTGTAAAGTTCCCAACTTGCTGTGTAGGGTGCTGTGGAAATTGCAATCAACGCGTCTTCAATGGTTGATCCTCGCACAATAATATGTCCTTCAACGTGAATCCCATTCCACATATTATCGCACCCACCGGAAATTGTGCTTGTGAGAATTGAGAATGTTTTTGTGACAGGTACTGTAATTACCGAGCCTATGTTGCATCGCACATCACAGTGATCAAATGTTGTATTGGCCGCAAGTGTGACATTTCCACTAATAAGAATATTCTTATTGGTGTACGTTCCGCTTAAATTCGGGTTAGCGTTAGTGAATATACATCCTGCGCTCGGGGTGAATCCACCTCCTGCAACGGGTGTTAACGAAACATCGTCAATGTAATAGTATGCAGAAAGACCCGAAGCAGTGCATGTAGCACATGGATCATTGGTATTTGATGCCCCACAGGTTCCCTGCATCGTTGATTCAACCTCAATCGTTGGAATGTAAACAAAAGGGTCGTTTGGGTCTTCCGTGCCGTAATAGTCGAATAGACCAATAGTCAAAAACTTTTCACCGCCTGTTGCTTTGAATTCAAACGTCACCAGTTCCCATGCGGTTTTACTTTCGAGGAAGTACGACGTTGTCAGCGTTAAAGCATCTGCTGATCTCGCCATCGGCCCGGTATTGGTCAGATCGTGCATGTTCGTTTTGCTGATCACCGCTTGCATCCGTATGGCATTGGGAGACAAGTCAGAGCGGGAAACCCAAAAACTCAACTTATAACATTGTCCTGCGATCAATCCGTTAGGAAAATGCTGTGACGCGGAATTGAATTGCGTCTGCACGTACTCACAGGACGGATAACAGGATATGCCTACGTAATTATCACCTGAATGTGGGTTCTGTTCACCAAACAGGTTTTCGCTTGGACATACCTGCGGATAGCAGACGTACGGATTCCAGTTCGGTGCTATACCGGGATTGTCTACCGGGGAATTTATGTTTCCACACGCCGGATAAGAATTCCCGGAACTGAAATCTGTAAACAAATCGGGTGAAGCTCCCGTAGGCGTAGTCCAGCCGCTGGCAAAGGTGCTTTGGTTCCAGGCCGGGCCTTGCTGCGCGTTGTAATTGATCTGTTGATAGTGAGGGGGCAGACTTTGAAATGCTTCAAGGTTTCCGTTCACTATGGCTTGTTGTGCGCTAACGTCGAAGCCAGCAACAAGGCCAAGCAACAACAGTAGGTTAGGTAATTTTCGCCACCATGATGGCCGGGAGAAAATTGTTAGGTGAACGTGCCGTTCATCTTTTTCAGTGCGTTTTTTGTTTTTCATTTGTTGGTAGGATTAATTTGAACTTTTATTTTTTTGATTCGTTGTGAATCTTTTGCAGGAAATTGTTTTTGTTTTGTTCTGCATAGGGTTTGTTCAATTGAATACTGAAAACCGGGCATAACATTTCTGTTCTGCCGACCGCACATTTTATATCCAGGAAATTCCCTCTATGACAAGACTGCCACAGACCCAACATCGCCAACCCCGCCCCAAGCGGTGTTGCTTACTAGACTGGTCACCGGGGAACACGGTGATCAGCAATAAAAACCGAAGTGAGCCGTGATCCACTGCAACACTTCGATCAGAAGAAACTAAAAACCACAGGGGGAATAGTGGCCGCTCCTTCTATAATTTCGCACGTTCGGGGAACTAAACGCACATCAATATATTTACTGTACTCGTTTATTCTAAGTTATTTTATTCGCCGTTTATACATTTCCAGTGAAGTTTTTGCGAACTCCCGTTTTTACTTTCTGAACTACCCGTTTTCCTTTCTGAATCCGCGCAGATATTTTTTAGACCGTGTGCGGGCAGGAACTTGGTTGTTTAACCCGCGGAGTTCCCGCCCTGAGATAGTTGAACCGGTGTCAATAACCCCTAAGACGAAAACCGGACAACCGCGCACGGCAATTTCACCCGAGAGGGTGAAGACCCTTAAACATAGTGTCCGGATTGCCCCATAAAAATGGGGCGCGGACAAGAAGGATGTCCGCAATGGCGGTACTGGATACCGTTGCGCAGAACAAGCCAACAAGTCCACGCCTTTGACGTGAACGTGTAACTTGTAACTCCTGCGCGATTGAAATTTCCAGTTTTCCATTGCAGAACTACAGCTAAACGCTGTTTACATTTCTTACTTCCTGCAAATGTATAAAAACTACTTAAACAGACTCTATTTGTATAGACCTATTTATAAATAACTCATTCTAAATAGATTGTATGAAAACAGACTTATGCCTTGTATTGTACTATGAAAAAGCAAGCCAAGGGCAAAAACACCAAAAATGCGGGACGAATAAAGGGGAAAGCGGTGTCTCCCGAAGTTAAACTGTTGGGAAAGCGGTTAAGGGAATTGCGTAAGTCAAAAGGTTATAGCAGTTATGAGGACTTTGCGTACACTCATGACATGACCAGTTCTCAGTATTTCGCCTATGAAAAGGGACAGAATATTGAATTTAATACGCTGGTTAGAATCTTGAAGGCGATGAATGTTTCGCTCAAAGAATTCTTCTCCGAAGGTTTTGATTAACTGATGCACTCATAAAAACTTGTGCGGTAACAATAATCCCCGCAAGTTACGGCACCCACACCGCTCGTTACTCCAATTAACCGCTCCTTACGTTTCCCGTCCTGCCTTACCGCATTGATTTATTTTCGCGGAAAATAAAAAACAATGAGCGAGACCGTTACACATATTTTCGAAGCCGAAATACAGACCGACAAGAAGAAAATGAAAACCATTTTCATCATCGGTGGAATCATCTTTGTGATCTCCCTGGGTTGCGTAATCTGGGCGCATCTCAACTGGGAAGAACACACCTACCTCGTGGAGGACGTAATTACCGGTGAAGTTTCCCGCATTGGAATTGCTTCCACTTTGTTTTCATGGGGCCTTGTGTTTGCTATTGCCATTCCGGTTATTTATGGATTGATGTGGATGTCGCTCGATTTTAAAAATCCTGCGCTTGCCGTAAACAAACGTGGTTTATTCATCAACCGTGAAGGATTCAAAAAAGCATTTATTACCTGGAACGATTTTGAACGGATCGAGAAAAAAGGTGCTGGCGAACTTCAGCTCTTCATGAAAAATCCACAGGAAATTGTTGCGCAGCAACCTGCGTTTGCAAGACCTTTTCTCACGCAGACCTTTGTTAAAGACAGATCTGCCATCACGCTGAGTGCCGAAGACGATGGCGAAAAAGGACAGAAGATCATCGACCTGGTGATCCAGCATTCCGGTTTGGTTAGTTAGTGGGACGTTGACCCTTGCGCACCCGCTAAAAAAAGCCCGTTGATGAAAATCAACGGGCTTTACTTTTAAAATGCTTTTCTGTTTCTACTCAACAGTCAACTTGTGCACTTCCGTCTCCCCATTGCGTGTTACAGAAAGTATATACACACCCTTTGCTTCACCCGAAAGGTCAAGCGGAATGAGACCGCCTGCAGTGGTTACGGTAGATTGTTGTACAACGCGACCGGAGAGATCTGTTACCACAAACTCCACATCTGCTTCTTCTTCCTCAACACCCAGGTTAACGCTGAAAATTCCTGTTGAAGGATTTGGGAATACTTCCGCCTTCTTTTGATTGGGATTTGCAAAACGGTGCGGACAAAGCGGATTGTTGGAAACAGTTACATAATCATAACTCACATTTCCGCAAACATCAGTCACTTCTACCGTATACGTGATGGGTGATGAAAGTGCCACGGTATTGTAGTATGTGGGCTGATCAGTATTCCAGTTGGTCAGGTGATACTGCGGTTCCCAATAATACGTGAGTCCATCCGGCATGTTTGTGCCCAAAGTATAATTCGTCAGAGGACAAACCAATTTGTCAGGGCCAGCATTGGCAACACCAACAGCGGTACTTCCCGCGGTAACACTAACGGATGCCGTTGCAGAACAGTAATTGGTTACCGTGGTTGTAATTGTACAAACATAATTGGTCGTCCCCGAATTAGAACATGACGTCATACTGAACGTAGGAGTTGCAGAGCTTGTGCTGCTCAGGTAAGTTCCCGGGGCCCAGGCGTACGTGTATGATGCTGCAGCTCCACCGGATGCACTTAAATTAAGAACGTTCGGAAATGATGCACATGCTTCGCAGTAAACAATATCATTGGAAATCATTGCATCGCGACTGAACTCAAAAATGTACATCGCCGTTTTGCTTGCGCCCACAGTTGCGGTAGCAAGATTGCCAGCCTGGAAAGAATTCAACTGAACCCATCCCGTGGTAAACACCTCGCATCCGTTTACCGTGATGCTGCGACCTTCGCAATTTGAAGTAAGCTCAGTTACCTGGTTTATCGGTTCGGCGCTGATGATATCTCCCGTCGAAGTGTATCGCGCAATAAATCCGGGGCAGCCACCCGCTGTCCAGATATCAATCGGACCATTCCCTCCTCCCGAACCTTCCAGACGCACATCGTCGAAGCAACGGCCTGTTGCAAATACATTCCCCAATGCATCTACCGCAATCCCGTAACCGATGGAACGCGTTACCGGATCGCCGCTCAGATTTTCTGATTCACGCACCCAGCTTACAGCTCCAAGCACAGATCCGCTGTAATTAATGCGGGCAAAAAATGCGCCTGCTCCATCATAAGCAGTACCGTCGAACAAAGGAGTAGCGCCATCTTCGCTGAGGTTCCCGGTAACATACACCGCAGTGCCGTTGGCACAAATGCCATACCCGCATTCCTTCCAGCCCGGATCAGATGAACCTGCGCCAATGTATTCGTCTTCATCATTTCCTGCCTGGATAAAATCATTCGCGTATGTTATTGTATTGATGAACGTGCTGATGTACACACTCGCGATGAAAGCATCCTGGAACCCTTGCGCGGTAACCTGTGTACTGGCTGAATTCCATTTCATATCTCCCTGGAAATACCCGGTGCAATAAATGTATCCGTTACGGCACCAGATCCCCATGATCTCGTTCGATGCGGTAGTCGTGTGCGGATTGTCGGCGTATGAAAAATATGCGTTCATATCAATAATTCCGGTGAAGCTTTCAAAACAACCGGACGTACATTCCTCCGAATAATAGTTGCTCGCTTCGAGGTCAATCGTACCGCTGGTTTTGGTCAGCGAGCATGTTCCGATAAATGAACCACCAACCATCATTTTACCGGTGGAGCCATACGCATAAAGCGAACGTGGGCGAACATCATAACCTAAGTCGCGTGTAAGAGACAGGTCCAGGTCGTCCTCCAGTTTGTAAATCGTTCCGTACCCGTTCACAAGTGCTCCTACGAACGCATAGTTATCGCGATAACAAATGGTGTATCCGTCATCAGGCCCCGCTGAGCCGAGTTTCACCGCGTGGATAAAAACACCGTCATCATCGTACTTTGCAACGTAAATGTCGCGGGTATTCCCGATCCCGCTTACGGTCAATGTGCATGATACAGAAAAAATAATCTGGCCCTCAAAGTTACCGACCGTAAATACATTACCTGTGGCTGCGTCCGTGATCACTTGTTGACCACCTATTTTCTCGGACGAGGAAAATGGATTGACATCCTGCCACAACGTATTATACGTGGTTTGCGCGTACACCATGCCCGCTGCGAACAATGATGGTAAAAGAAGTAATTTTTTCATGGGCTATAATTTTGGTGCAAAAGATGCTTCGTGCATCCCTCTTACACAAACCTAACCCATGCGCGATGGCCGTTCACTCCATGGTGTAACCAACGCACCGTGTGGTGTAATGAACGGTTGTTTTGTGTGAATGAACGGAATTACTCTTCCATTCTTTTCAGGAACTCTGTTTTTTTCCGGCGCGAGAGCAACACCTTTTTTCCGTTCGCTAATTCCAGTGTACCGCCATCGACGTGGTCAAGACGCACCACGTGTCCGCAATTGATCAGCCATGATTTATGCACACGGAAAAAACCGTGCGGTTCAAGTTCGTCTTCAAACTCCCCGATGTTACGGGAGACCAGGTGTTTTTCTCCGTCCTTCATGTGCAGAACAGAATATCTTCCGTCTGCTTCAACACTCACCACATCCTGGCTGAAAATAAACCGCATTCCGCTGGTCGCACTGATCCGGATCCTGTGGTTTTCCTTTGTACCCGCCGCTCTTTCTTTCTCCCTGCGCGATACGGCCCGCGATACGGCAACACGCAGTTCCTTATACGAAACCGGCTTGAGCAAATAATCAACCGCATCAACCCGAAAAGCCATCGCGGCATGATCAGCGTGGCCGGTAACAAATACCAGCGAACAACCGTTGTCCTTCACTGCGTCCACCAGGTCAAAACCATTTCCTTCGGGCAGATAAACATCAAGGAAAATAATATCGGGCGCAACCGAAGCTATCTTGTCCAACGCCTCGTTTATGGAAGAAGCCGTTGCAGCGATCTCGACGTTCGGACAATACAGCTTTAAAAGCTGCGTCAATCCTTCGAGCGCGTTGCGTTCATCATCAACGAGAAGTGCCCGTAGTTTTTCCATAGCTGTTTTTGTTTTGATACACATGCGGAATAATAAACCGCACCAGTGTACCACTCGCGGTTGCTGTGAGTGGTTCGTACTTGTCGGTAATTTCAAATGAATACGCAGACTTCGTCATTTGACTCAGCACACGGAGACGGTCTTCGGTTATTTTCATTCCCGCATGTTTGCGTTCGCCCTTGTGAAACACCGATGCTGCTTTACGACCGACGCCATCGTCTTCCACTTCACAAACCAGGTTGTTATTCAGCATCCGGAACCTGACCGCAACGTGTCCTCCTCCGGGACGATTGCGGATCCCGTGCAGAATAGCATTCTCTACCAACGGTTGCACCAGCATGGCGGGTACAGCAAATGATTCTGTGCTGATCGTTTCGTCTACATGAATGGTGTACTGTAAACGTTCTTCGAAGCGCATCACCTCCAGGTCAAAATACAAATGCAGCGTTTTGATTTCTTCAGCCAGCGGGATATACCGTTCACCCGCGTGTTCCAGGCTTTTGCGCAACAGCGATGCAAACGAAGAAAACATATCGAGCGCTTTGGTTTTCTCGTCACGGAGCACAAGCGACTGAATGGTGTTCAGCGCATTGAAAACGAAATGCGGATTCATCTGCGAAGCCAGGGCCTGCTGGCGAAAAACTAACGCCTGTTCTCTCAGCAGGTCGCGGCGGCGGCGAATCCTGAAACGAACCAGCAAAGCGCCATACGCGGCAGACGCAACAAAGAGCAGCACCAGCGTGCGAAACCACCACGTTTGCCAGTATGGCGGATGGATCAGGAATGAAAAAGTGGCAGGGCGTTCACTCCACACTTCGTTTTCATTCTGCGCCTGGACTTCAAAAAAATATTCGCCGGGCTCCAGTGATGCAAACTCCACTGTGTTTTGTGAAGTGTATTTCCACGGCTGTTTCTCTGAGAGGCGGTACCGGTATGCAATGTTTCCATGCAGGCGATATGCAAGGCCCGTAAACAGGATGCGAAGTGAATTTTGCCCGTGGTTCATGTGGGCAATTTCTGCAACAGGCAAAATACTATCACCGGATGTCACCCTTCGGATGTATACCGGAGGGCCTTTGCGCGAAGGTACAATGCCTGCCGGGCCCATGGCGATGACCTGGTTCTTGCTGGCAATCCACAAGGTCTGCGTATTCAAGGAAAAGAAACACGGGCCCCCGTTTCCCAATATCATTTTCAGCCCGGGATAATCTTTTACAGTGAATTCGTTTTCATTAACAACAACATGAAACAATCCGTCTTTTGCAGACACCCACAAAGAGTTACCAGGCCCCGATGCAACAGCAACAATATGATCACAGGGAAAATCATCGGCCTGTGTCAGTGTCCGCACTTTTCCATTGCGCAAAAATGCAATACCATTGCTTTGCGTGGCCACCACCAGTGTAGAATCCGACAATTCGGCCATGGCCACAGTTCGTTTACCGAACAGGGCATGAACATGTGCATAGGGAACAAGCGAACTGTCTGACACGAGGTACACACCATCAATTCCTCCCATCCACACCTGGTCCTTGCTATCAGCGAACAATACATCCGGACGATGACGCACAAACCGGTCTCCAATGATGCGCTCCGATCCATCGGTACTGAACAATTGCAGGTTCCAGGAAAGACCAACGTATATTCCACGGGGTACACTCAACACGCTGTTGGATGAGTGCGAAAAGAAATCTGAATAACTGCATGTTTGAGTATTGAGCAGGTAAGTGCCCGTGGTTGCAGCAACAACGAGTTCATCGCGCTCCGGGTGCAATGCCATGGAACGGAAAATGGTTCCGGGAGGACGAGGCTCTCCGCATTCGCTCAACCGGTTATTGATAATAAATACCGCACCATGATCGCGCCACAGCGAATACACTTCGCCGTTCTTTCCCGGGGTCAGTACAATCACTTCATCTTCGCGTTTCGAAAACAATTCCCAGGACCGTATGTTTTTCGATAGCACGTAGAGTAATCCATTGTCGTGTGTTCCGATCCACATCGATCCTTCGGAATCCTGGGTAATACACGTTACCGTTTCTCCCGGATAAAAATCTTCGTATCGCATTTCAGCCACATCCGTACCGGGAGCATAACATCGCGCGCCTCCACCAGCCGAGAGCCCCAACCAAAGACACCCGTCTGCATCTTCAAACACACAATGCGCCGGGGAGGATAGTGGATTCCGTACAACCTTTCCGTTGCGGTCAATTTCGATCAGTTCATCTTTCACCGCAAAACACCACGTGCCCGATTTTCTTCTGATTCCAGCAATGTGACTCCGTGGCGTGGTTCCTGAAAACAGAACATTCGTCTCTGCATGTTCTGACCGGAACGAAAAGAGAAGCTTGCCCGGCTTCGCGGGATTTCCATCGGCTGATCCCATGAGCAATTGCCTGTCCTCACCTTCCCAGGCTAAATAATATTGAACTGCATCTCCCTGGGCGTTTTTCATGCGCGAGAATTTTCCTTCTGCAGAAATTTCAATTATACCGTGAGTCAAAAGTCCCAGCTGAATGCCGCCGGAGGGAGAAACATAAATCGATCGCGCGATGCGCATACCCGGCAGGTACTTTTTTAAAGTATCGTTGAATGCATAGGGAACAACCTGGTCGTTTTCAATGTAGCAGAGTTCTCCGTTGAAAGGCATGGCCCAGATGCGTCCACGGAAATCTTCTTCCATAAGAAAGACCGTGTTGTCTGTTAGTCCCTGTGCTGTTGTAAATGGCTGGAAGGTATATCCATCATAACGGAATATTCCGCGGTCAGATGCCGTCCAGATAAATCCTTTTTTATCCTGGAGAACATCATAGATTTCATGGCAGATTAACCCTGACGAAGCTGTGTAGCGGAAATAGGCAGGAGATTGAGCCGCTGTATTCTGCGAAACAAGAATTGCAAGAAAGAAAAGACATTGCGCCAGCGTGCACTTCATGTCTTTACATCACAAATAGGTTAACAGGATCTTTGTTTCCGGTGGGGGAGTGCCCGGACTACTAAGATAAGAAAAGCGGGGAGTTGCTGTGCGATGAAATGCATGCAGGATTTCTCCATGCATCATGCGTACGTTACAGGTCTTCTATAAGGCCAATACTCATCTTGCTTAGTGACTGGCCAGGCGCAATTGCTTCATCGCCCCACTCCACGCAATCACCTGGTCGAACATTTTACCGGCAATCTTTGCATGATGCGCCTGTGGTTTAAATATTTTGCTGTCTTCAAAATCCTGGCGGAGCGTAAGTATCACCTGGGCGCGCACATCTGCAATCATGATCGCTCCCATCACCTGGCGCAACTGCTCTACTGCACGAACGCCGCCTTCACTTCCGTAACTCACAAAACCGGCCGCCTTGTTATTCCATTCTTTGAAGATAAAATCAATTGCGTTTTTGAGCGCGGCGTTTATTCCGTGATTGTATTCCGGGGCGACAAATACAAACCCATCGAATGAAGCGATCGTCGCGGCCCATTCTTTCGTATGCTTGTGTTCGTACTTATCCATCGACGGTGGAAATGATTCGTCAAGCATCGGAAGATTCCACTCGAGCAGGTCGATCAATTCGAATTCTGCATCACTGCGTTCGCGCGCAAGATCGTACACCCATTGTCCTACAGCATCGCCATTGCGGTTGGGACGTGTACTCCCGATGATGATTGCAATCCTGATCACACCTGTGCTTTATGACTTATTGTCTTTTTCTTCCTTGTAATCTTCACGCAACGTCCGGACAAAAAGAATGATCTTTTTTACTTCTTCGTTGGAGATTTCTTCCTTCGAGAAAGAAGGCATGTCGCCAAGTCCTTGCCGCACCTGGAAGTGAATCAGAAAATTCGGAAGTGGTTTATCGATAAGTGATGGACCAACTCCTTTTTCTCCTGCAGGATGACATTTGTTGCAGTTGGTCATGAACAGTTTCATTCCCTGGTATTCTCCTTTCGTGTAAACACGATCGGTTGAATCCGGTTCATCCCGTTCCAGCTTGTCAATTTCCTCCTGCGTAATGTAGACCTCGTACTTTTTTTCGTTGTCCGTTGTATTCTCATCAGCCGGTTTATCGTTGTTGCACGCGGTAAAAGACAAAAGGGACAACACGCCAAAAAAGATGAGGAACGGAATGTTGGTTCCGTGGTTCGTCCTTCCACGCTGGGATTCTTCCTGTTCGCGTGCTACTGATTTTAACCATCGGGAAAGTATGATCACGAATACAACCAGTCCGAATATTAATGTAAATCCTATCATGGGTTTGCGTTTTTAAAAGGTTATACCATCTCGTCTCGTCAGCAAGCTGACGAGACGAGATGATTAATTTTGCTGGTTCGTCAATTCTTGTCTTTGAACAGCGATGCGCCGAACAAAAGTGTCAGCACAAGCAGCACAAGGAAAACGAAGAAGATGACTTTGGCAATCGACGCTGCGCCTGCTGCAATTCCGGTAAACCCGAATACGGCTGCGACAATCGCGATGACGAAAAATATGGCTGCCCATCTTAACATAATCGTGCGTTTTAATAGTTATTCACTGGGTGATATGGTGTGTCCTTTCGGATCATTGTTTTTGACTGTGTGCGATACATGACGCGTGGACTTTGTTTTGTGTTTCGTCGTATGGATGAATTCGGCTTCTTCAATGGAATGCGACTCCTGGAGATTTTCAGCTTTCTTGGCCATAACAGACAATTGGCTGTAAAATTTCTGAAGCACACGCAACTCTTCTTCGGTGAGTTCTTCCACGCTGATGAGCCGGTTGCTGGCGTGTTCGTGCGAAGCCACGAGTTCATTCAGTTTCAAATGCAAGGCAACGGATTCTTTGTTCTGCGCCCGCTGGATCACAAACACCATCAGGAATGTGATAATGGTTGTTCCCGTGTTGATGACCAGCTGCCATGTTTCTGAAAAATCGAAAAGAGGTCCGCTCACCAGCCAGATGAGAACAATCAATGCAGCGCCTATAAATGCAGCTGTAGTTCCGGTGGCTTTGCTCACCCACACCGAGAGTTTTTCAAAAATACCCCGCGGCTTACTCGTCAAAGAACGTACGTCATTTTCCATCCTGCATAATCTCAGGCAAAATGCAGACCATTGCGTTTTCATTGGCCAAAGGACTCCTTTGGAGGGAAAACAGCGTTTATGATCCGACACAGTGTAGAACCTTTACCCCGCACTGTGGATCAGCAGGGTATTTTGCTGTACGCGGAAATTATACAACGTTGCAGGAAAAAGAATTGAATCCGGAGTTAAATGCAGAAGCAAAACAAGAGATTAGTATCTCAGTTTGGCTATCGGGTTTCTGAAAACCGCTTAAGCGGTTGAGTGTATATCACCCATCTATTGCCGGGGGCTTAAGCCCCCGGCAATGAGCAACTCCAACTCTCTCAACCGCTTCAGCGGTTTTCCTAAGCGTTTTCAAACGACTACAAACAAGTCACTGACTCCGCTACTGACGCTGACATTTATTTTGATTGAAGAACAGTGACCCCGATCGGTTGTTAACACGCAGAATATTGCTTTGAAAAAGATCGAATGTGCGGTAAAATACAGAAGCAGAACTGATCAAAGGCCATATTTTTTTGCCACAGATGCGCAGATTACGCAGATTGAAGGATTAAAATTTAAAAACAATCCAATTAATTTTTTCAATCTGCGTAATCTGCGCATCTGTGGCAGGGCGCCGCAGGCGCAACTAAAAACTTTTGTACAGAAAAAATGAATCCGGAGTTAAATGCAGAAGCAAAACAAGAGACTAGTATCTCAGTTTGGCTATCGGGTTTCTGAAAACCGCTTAAGCGGTTGAGTGTATCTCACCCATCTATTGCCGGGGGCTTAAGCCCCCGGCAATGTGCAGCCTTTGCTCCCCCAACCGCTTAAGCGGTTTTCAGAAGTTCATAACAGACACTACTCCTGCTGCTCTTTTTCGATGAGCGAAGTGCTCCGTGTATCCCGCATAAACAAGTACACGAGAAGCGATATGAAAATACATCCGGACACGTACCAGTAATATCCTGACTCGATTCCTGCTTCCTTAAATTTCAAAGCAACAACTTCCGCCGTTCCGCCAAAAATAGCGACCGTGATTGCGTATGGAAACCCAACGCCCAACGCACGGATCTCTGCTGGAAAAAGTTCTGCTTTCACCACCGCATTAATGGATGTATAGCCACTGACAATGACGAGTGCAATGATCATCAGCATAAATGCTTCCCATTGTCCTTCGGCATGACTGAGCATGGTCAACAAGGGCACTGTTCCAATGGTTCCAAGCACGCCGAAGCCAATCAGCAAAGGACGCCGGCCAATCTTGTCGGAGAGAATTCCAAACAACGGTTGAAGACAAGCGTAAATCAGCAAAGACAAAAAGGTGATCATCGTTGATTCATCGCGTGTGAGGTGAACTGTATTCACCAGGAATTTCTGCATGTACGTGGTGTACGTGTAAAAAGCGAGCGTGCCTCCCAATGTAAGTCCTACCACGATCGCCACTGCGCGTGGATGACGCATGAGTTCACGCAGCGTTCCGCTTTTCTTTTTTACCTGGCCTTTCAGGTGCTTGAACGCTTCGGTTTCGTCCATGTGACTGCGGAGATACAGTGCAGTAAGCGACAAACACGCGCCAATCACAAACGGAATTCTCCATCCCCAACTGCTCATTTCTTCGGGCGTAAGAAAAAGTTTTTGCATCATGAGCTGTACGCCAAGCGCGAGCAACTGACCACCAATAAGTGTTACGTATTGAAAGCTGGAATAAAATCCACGTCTTCCCGGGTACGCCATTTCACTGAGATAGGTTGCCGAGGTTCCATATTCTCCGCCAACACTCAGCCCTTGCAATAATCGCGCGATGAGAAGAAGTATGGGTGCAAAAATTCCGATCGACGCATAGGATGGAGTCAGCGCAATGAGCAAAGAGCCAAACGACATGAGCAGGATGGAGAAGGTCATTGCTTTCTTTCGGCCCACGCGATCTGCAAGCCGGCCAAAAAACCATCCACCGATAGGTCGCATCAGAAATCCAACGGCGAAAATTCCGGCCGTGTTCAGGAACTGTGCGGTGGGGTCACTTCCCGGAAAAAATACAGGCGCAAAATAAAGTGAGAATGCAGAATAGGCGAACCAGTCGTACCATTCCACGAGATTACCAATAGAACCGCTCACAATTGCTTTCAGGCGGGAGCGGGTTCCTTCGTGTGGGTTCATGGGGAGTAAATGTATCGAAAAATGTGCAGGGGTTTTAAAATCACCGCAGAGACGCGGAGGCGCAGAGCCTGGTAATTAACCCAAGCCAGCAATGAGCGCAGAGGCTCCGCGACCATTGCTGGCTGAATACCATTCCTCCGCGCCTCCGCGGTGAAAAATATCACGCACAAAAAACAGCGAACAGAAATTAATCTGTCCGCTGTTTTGTTCCGAAGGAAAACCCATACCGTCGCCCGGCTTTTGTGTGACGGCAACGATACAGAGAATTCCTTTATTGCCTGAATATTTTCACTGTCATTTTCGCGTCGCCCATGCGGATCTCCATCAGGTAAACACCTGCGGGAAGATTTTCAAAACTCACCTGTACAACATCATGCTGTGCTGCGTTGTGCTGCGTGCTTTCAATTAGCTTTCCGGTAACGTCGAACACTGATACAAGAAGTACTCCACCCGCAGGTGCGTTCGTGATTTCAATGTTGGCCATGTTCACTACTGGATTCGGGAACACGCTCACACTTACACCGCTGTTTGATGCAATGATTCCGGTTGGAGCAAACACAGTTACTGTATCTGTCTGTGTGCATCCCTGCGCATCCGTAGTCACTACTGTGTATGTACCGCCACCTAGATTGCTTGCGGTTTGTGTTGTTTGTCCGCCCGGCATCCACACGTAGTCATAACTTGGTGTTCCTCCTGAAGGATACACTGATGCGCTTCCATCTGTACACGCCTGGCATGTAGCCGGCAATGTGCTTGTGGTTGTAGTCAGCGGAGGTGGTTGAGTGATCTGTACCTGGTGCATAGCTGTGCATCCGTTAAAATCAGTAACAGTTACTGAGTAAGTTCCCGCACATAAGTTGTTTGCAGTTGCGGTTGTCTGGTTGCCAGCTGCCGAATCCCACGCGTACGTGTACGGTTGCGTACCTCCGCTTGGAGTTACAGTTGCAGATCCATCACAATCTCCGTTGCAGGTAACATCAGTCTGCTGGGAAGAAGGAGTAAGCACACCCGGTTCAGTGATCAGAACTGTAGCGGTTGACTGGCACGAATTGGCATCCGTCATAACTACTGTATGTGTCCCCGGACAAAGATCCTGCGGGTTCTGAATCGTTTGACCTTGTGGAGACCACGCGTACGTATACGTTGGAATTCCCAGGGTAGTCAGTGAAACAGTCCCATCGCATGCACCATTGCAGGATACGTTGGTGGAACCGGTGACAATTACTGAACACTGGCTGTATGCAGCAAAACTGCTGAGCATAAGTGCTGCAAAAAAGTAGATTTTTTTCATCGTTTAATTTTTTAGTTCAAGGGTTCAATCACACTGAGATGCACCGTGCATCCCCTTATCGTTTGTAAAGTAAACGAGGATAAAACCGTTTGAGCCGCGGAATTCGACGCTTAGACTACTAGTGTCGATCCTTAGCACGAATGCAGAAAAATTTAACGGAAGAAGAGCGGGTTCCGGACCGGGTAAATAAAATCCGGTGAACAATACATTAATGTATCGGGTGATCTTTACGGATCATAGCGAGAATTTTCTTTACCGACTCATACGTAGCATGATCGCGCACGAGATAGTAGTAAGATTCTTCGTCCGTAGTTTCCAATGCCTGGCCCGCTTTCTTTTGTCCCGAAAGAATTACGATTGATGTTTCCGGACGGGCCCTGCGGATTTTACGGATCAGTTCTGCGCCACATAGCGAATCGTTCTGTGAACACGCCATGTAATAATCCATGATGATGAGTTTCGGTTGCAGGTGCAGGTGATGCATGCAATCCTCTCCCGTGCTGAAACAATGGACCTTGTAATTGTGCAACGGGTTTTCTTTCATCATCCGGTAACCGAGTGCAGACAGGTACGATTGATCGTCATCAACGATGAACACCGCAAATTCCTCACTGGCAATAACCGGTGTGTGCTCCATAGTCTGTAATGCCGCTACCATGTGGACCTCCGTTCTGAGAATTAATTAGATTGTATTAATCGAGCCATCGTCCCGCCTGGTTGCGGCGCGATGTACGCGTTTGCCTTGCATTTACGTCCGTTTGTTTCACCCAGTTGCGGACCAGGAACACGGCAGCGCCCACAAGCAACGCAGCCCACAACCATCCCCACATACCTTGCGCATCACCATCTGCAGAAAGTGTTGCGAGCACAATGATCGCAATGGAGGTAATCCCGAGTGCAATCCACTTGGAAGTCCGGTTCTCTTCCCGCTTCAGATGTATAGCGAGCGAAAGCCGCTGCACCTGGTTTACCAACCGGATCAACCCGTTTTTATCCTTTGTGATAAAATCAATCGCTCCACCTTTCATCGCCGCAGTAGCCACATCAATATTTCCTTGTCCCGCCAGGAAAATCACTTTTGTTTTTGGACGGATCGATTTCACTTTGCGTAAAACATCCAGGCCATTCATCCGGCTTCCTTCATCCTCTCCCGATAAACTGTAATCGAGAATTAATATATCCGGGTTTACGTTGTGATAATGCCTGAAACATTGTTCACCGGAATCAAATGTCACCACGCGGCTGTCGGGAATTTTTTTCAGGTAAACCTCAATGGCATTCCGGTACATCCGGTCATCCTCCACCACAGCAATCCGAACTCCTTCCTCCTGCTTTGCATGCTGACGGGTTGCATCAATCCTGCTATGTGTTCGCACCATCGATTCCATGATGACTCCTTTCTGGTTGTACAAAATTACCGGGACTGCTTATTATAAAACCGGATTTTCGGTGAACGTTCTCACTTCAGGCCTGAACCCGCTTCTTTCAGATGCGAAAGGTTATGTGGAAAAAATTCCCCGTTTTTGCAATTTCTTCGACTAAAACAGAACTTTTGGGGCAGAAATAAGTATAACCGAGGAACCAGGATGCTGCACACACAGCATTAAACACCAGTGCAACACATAAGCTGTGTACACAATTGTATCCCAATGACTAACGGAACACCCGGTTAGTCCTGAAAGTGTGAAAAGCGCAATGCATTTTCACACCCTGGCCAAGGAGGAACTGATTATGAAAACCGGCCCTTATTCAAAATCACTCCCAAATATTCCATTGGAATCATGTCTTTATTGCACCCGGAAGAATCTTCCTGTTCGTGAAACCTGTTTCGGTATTGCAGCATATATTCGCGCCGTCAATTTCTCTGTGTCAATAACCCGTGTAATTTCGTGCAGCCCATGAAACGTTTTGCACTCATACGATGGTTCCGTAATATTTCTATTGCGAAGAAACTATACTTCAGCATGGGGATCATGGGGATTCTCATTGTCCTCGAGTTAGTGACACTTGGTTTTGCAATCAATACACTTTCTGCTGTGCGCGCATTTGTTGCTGGAGAAGGACTGTGGTCCAAAGCGCAGAAAGATGCCATTTATCATCTCGAACGTTACGGGCATACACGCAACCCCGTAGACTTTCTGCAGTTCCAGCAGTTCATGAAAGTTCCGCATGGCGATTACAAAGCGCGGGTTGAACTTCAAAAACCCGATCCAAATCTCCAGATCGTTTATGATGGACTTATCGAAGGACGCAATCACCAGGATGATGTGGAAGGCATGGCCTGGCTGTTCCGGAACTTTCAGCAAATCAGGTACATTTCAAAAGCCACACAGGTCTGGAATGAGGCCGACAGCATGCGCATGCATCTCATTCCGATCAGTGTAAAACTCTACCAGGAAATTAATTCGCCGGAACCTTCGCAGGATAAGATCAACATCATCCTTCACGAAATCAATCCGATCAATTACCAGTTGACACGGCTCGAAGATGAATTCTCATTTACGCTCGGGGAAGGTTCGCGGTGGCTGGAGAACCTGATTATGAAAATTTTATTTTCTCTCGCGTTAACGGTTGAGATCAGCGGTATGTTACTGACTATTTCGGTTACGCGAAGAATGCAGAAAGGACTGAACGAGATTATTACCGTGTCCGATAAAATTGCGGAAGGGGATCTCACTGCGCGTGCAAAAGTATTTTCAAGTGATGAGATCGGAACGCTCGCGAAGTCGTTCAACCGGATGACTGGTGAATTGCAACAGAATATCACGGCGCTGAAGGAATCGCAAAATCTTTTAAGGACCAGCGAAAAACGGATGAGCCTGCTGGTGCATAACATCAAAGATTATGCGATTATCATGCTTGATCCCGACGGAAAAATCGTGAGCTGGAATGAAGGTGCAGCGGGAATCAGCGGATACCACGCCGGCGAAATTCTTGGGCAACATGTCTCTGCCTTTTACGCCGATGCCGGTATTGAATCCGGTGAGCCCGATGAAAATCTCGTCATTGCAAAATCAAGTGGCGAGTTTCACACGGAAGGTTGGAGGAAACGGAAAGACGGTACTTTGTTCTGGGCGCATGTGTCGACCACTGCATTGTACGATGAAGAAGGGCAGATGCGCGGTTTTGTAAAAATCACGCGCGATATTACGGAGCAGAAAAAAGCAGAAACCGCACTGAAGCAAAACCGCGCTCAGCTCGCGATGTCGCAGCAACTCGCGCACATCGGAAGCTGGGAGCTTGATCTCGACAACAAAACATTGAACTGGTCGGATGAGCTGTATCACGTTTACGGACAAACTCCCGGATCGGAAGAAGTGAAGTTTGAACGGATGTTCCTCCTCACGCATCCCGCCGATCGTGAGTTTGTGATGAACACAATACTCGACGCCATTTCGCACCAGAAGTCTTTTGATTTCCGCAGGAGAATTGTTCGTCCCGATGCTTCGGTACGCATCCTGCACTCGCTCGGCGAAGTTATTTTTAATGAAGCAGGCCGTGCTGTAAAAATGATCGGTGCCGACCAGGACATTACCGACCGGATCCACGAAGAGGAAATGGAAAAGCTGGCAATGGCGGCAACAAAATCGTTTAACTCCGTAATCATTGCCAACAGCGAAGGAAAAATTGAATGGGTGAATGAGGGTTTTACAAAACTTACCGGTTACACTTTTGAAGACATTCAAAATACGCATGGAGAATTGCTGCGTCGCGGAGGGCTTACCGGCTTATCGCGCGAGATGCAGGATTACCAGAAATTGCTGAACGACAATAAACCGGTTGTATACGAAAGTAAAAACTACGCCAAAGACGGTTCAGAATACTGGGTGATCACCACGCTTACGCCGGTGATCGGGCCCGATGGAAAAGTGGAAAAAATTATTGCCATCGATTCCGACATTTCAGAACGCAAGAAAGTAGAAGATGATCTTATCCTTTCCAACCGCATCGCAGAACATTCCCTGAAGAAAGGGAATAAAGCGTTGAACGAATTGATGCGTGCGAAAAAAGAACTGGAAGAATCGATGACGGTGAAGGAACAGTTTCTCGCGAAGATGAGTCACGAGATCCGCACGCCGATGAATGCCATTGTTGGTTTGTCGGAAATCCTCCTGGAAGGTCCGTTGGGACGCGATCAGCAGGAAAGCCTCGATGCGATCAAACTCTCTTCGCAAAACCTGCTTTCGATCATCAACGACATTCTTGATTTTTCCAAGTTAGGTTCCGGCAAGGTTGCGCTCGAAGCCATTCCGTTCAAACCGCAGGAAGTGATGGAAGGCGTATTGAGCACGGTTGGTTTTACCGCCACGCGGAAAGGGATCGAACTTTCTATTGTCACGAGCGATGACGATCTTCCGCGCTACGTATTGGGAGACAGCGTGCGCCTGCGGCAGATCCTGCTGAATCTCGTGAGTAACTCCATCAAGTTTACCGAGAATGGCAAGATCACCATTCACCAGCGTTTGATTTCCAGTGACCGTGAAAATGTGGTGATGCAGTTCGTGGTCCGCGATACAGGCATTGGAATTCCTGCCGACCGGCTCTCCACCATCTTCGACAGTTTCACACAAGCAAGCAATGAAACTTCGCGCAAGTATGGAGGCACGGGCCTTGGTCTTACCATTGTGCGACAGCTTGCCGAATTACACGGCGGTTCAGTAGAAGTAGCGAGTACACTTAACGCCGGTTCTTCTTTCACAGTCATATTGCCGTACCATCATTGCCCGGAACACCTGCTGCAGGAAGAAATTACACTCAGTCCGAAACAGGATGCGCGGTTCGACAGCATGCGGATTCTTCTTGCTGAAGACAACGAAATGAATCAGCTCCTGGCCAAACGCGTTTTCGAGAAATGGAATTTTGTTCTCGAGATTGCGGAAAACGGAAAACTGGCCATTGAGGAATTGCAGCGCAATCATTATGATCTTATCCTGATGGATATCCAGATGCCGGAAATGGATGGGTACGAAACCACGCGATACATCCGGACAAAACTGGATGAAAAAAAATCAAAGATCCCGATCATTGCGATGACCGCACACGCTATTGTGGGAGAAGCCGATAAATGTCTCGCCGTAGGCATGAACGATTACATTTCGAAACCGTTCAACTGCAATACACTGTACCAGAAAATCTGTGACTTGCTGAAGAAAACGACAACACAATTTTCCGAAGCCTCTGCTCGGGATAATGCCCGGAACAATTCGGGGAACAGCACCATTGATCTTTCCTACCTGCAGGAGCTCGCAGAAGGAAGCGAAGAATTTATGCAACGCATGATCAAGGCCTTCCTGGTTCAGACACCGCAACTGGTTGCACAACTGGAATCGGGGCTTGCAGCAAAAGATTGGGCGGCGATTCGTGGAGCAGCGCACAAGATGAAACCTTCTGTCGATTTTATTGGCATGCATGCAATCAAATCCACTGTTCATGATCTTGAACAATTTGCAGCCGAAAAAACAAATCTTGAAAAAATTCCGGCGCTTATCGAACGGGTGAAAATTGTTTGCGCAAACGCCATGCACGAACTGGAATCCACGTTGCACGCAGAACGTTAATTATGACCGCGATCATTGTTGATGATGATAGTCTTTCCCGCGACCTGATCACCCATCTCATTGGGAAAACCGGCTTCCTTCGCGCGGTTCAATCATTTTCCGGTCCAACAGACGCGCTCACCTGGCTGACATCAAATAAGGTTGACCTTATTTTCCTGGACATTGAAATGCCGGGGATGACCGGGCTGGAATTCATCGAAGCGCTGAATAATCCGTACCAGAAAATAATCCTGGTCACTTCGCACCGCGAATTTGCGCTCGAAGCCTTCGATCACCGGGTGGTTGATTATCTCGTTAAACCAATCACCTACCCCCGGTTCTACCAGTCTGTAACAAAAGCGAAAGAAGCGCCGTCAATCAACGCGGAACTGAAATCCGAAAATGATATTGTTTTCGTCAAAAAAGAACACGTGCTCGTTAGTGTCCGCAAATCGGATATTATGTGGGTCGAAGCCATGGGCGATTATGCGGTGATTCACACCCACAAGGAAAAGTTCACCATGCATAACACGCTCAAGGATATCCAGGAAAAACTTCCTGCGCCCTCATTTATCCGCGTTCATCGTTCTTTCCTGATCCGCGTAGACCAGATTCAAAAGATCGAAGACAACGTTATTTCGTGCAACGGAAAACTCATTCCCATTGGGAAATCGTACAAAGAAGACGTGTTCCGGAAACTAAACCTGTTCTAATTTCACCCGGGTGTTTTCACCTGTTTTTTTCAGTTTCGCAACCATCCCAGTTCATATTCCGTATCAATCAAGACAGTCGTTGACCCTAACCCACATTTCAGGAACGTGAACTGCCTTATAGTAGATGATGATGATTTGACCCGGATCGACCTCGAGAAAAAAGTTGGGAAAATTTCCTTTCTCAAACTTGTCGGGTCATGCAATTCCGCTTCCAGTGCACCGGATATATTCCTGGAACACCGGGTAGACTTGCTCATCCTGGATGTTCTCATGCCGGGAACAACCGGGCTTCAATTGCTGGATAGTATTGCTGCACACCCGCTCCAGGTTATTTTAACGTCTTCTGAACATCGCTACGCCGTAGAAGCTTTTGATTACGATGTCGCTGATTTTCTCGCAAAACCCGTAAGCGATGAACGTTTCCTGAAAGCCGCCATGCGTGCCTACTCGCTCCACACCAGCCCGCAGAAAAAAGATGTCCGTCAGAAAGACCACCTGTTTATTAAATCAAATGGTGTTCATGTGCGCATTGAAACATCCTCCATTCTATACATTGAAGCGCAGTCAGACTATCTCAACATCGTTACCCAACAGGGACAGCATAAGGTTCATTCCACGTTGAAGACCGTTGCCGACAGCATTCCTTACAATTTGTTTTTTCGCGTACACAATTCGTTCATCGTAAACCTCGAAAAGATCTCGGGGCTCGATGGAAATTTTATTGTGGTGGAGAAAAAAACAATTCCGATCAGTCGTTCGCGACAGAAAGAATTGCTCACGCGGATCAACCTGATCTGAGGCGATTTTCAAAGTCGGTGTCGGACCGCGAAGTGTAACTAACCACGGAGACACGGCGCAGAAACCTAAATCTACTGCCGGCACAGCGAATCAACAATTTGCGACACTCATTGGAAATATTAACCACAGAGCCCACCGGGTGGTTTTCACAGAGGTTCACTGAGTGCGCTCCTCTGTGAACCTCTGTGAAATTCCCCGGTGATCCTCTGTGGTAAAAAGCACCCAATTCAATCGCGCAATGGTCGAAAACAAACACTTCATTTGGACGGACAGAAGCGAAGCGACTGTCTTCTATTCGCTGTGCCGCGCGGGCTTGGGATCACAAAGATTTTCGCCGTGCCGCCGTGTCACCGTGGTAAATTTTATCTGCGTAACAGATCATGATTTACCAGCGTTTGGACCTGAAAGGATATCTCCGATTTTTTAGTCGCCTTCCTCCGTCGTTCCATCCGCATTTTACTGCAATGCACCGACACTTCCCTGCAACACGTCGAGTTCAGAATTGTAAAAAGCATCCTTTTCGTATAACAAACATACGGCTGAAGCAAGTCTTGAACTCTTGCAAATCACGTTGAGATCATAAAGGAAGGGAGCAACGCAATGAATATTCTGGTGGTAGATGATGATCCGATGATTATTGAAATGCTTACGTTTAAACTTACCGAGCGCGGGTATACTGTGGATTCCGTGATGAACGGATGGAGCGCATTATTGAAATTATCCAAGAACAAATACGACCTGCTCGTAACCGATCTGATGATGCCGGATATTTCCGGTCTCACACTTTTGAGCTTACTGAAAAATTATACGTTCGAGAGTATTCCAATCATCATTATTACCAGTCTTGATCATTCAACAACTATCCTCTCCGGGTTTGGACTCGGTGCACAGGAATATTTTGTTAAACCACTGAACATGGATTTGTTCCTGGCTACAGTAGAAAGATTGACGAAGAAAGTCGGGTGATGTCAGGTGGTACCACCTGACACCACGGACATCACACACCAAAAAAAATAACAACACTAAACCGAACCGCCATGAAACTCAACATCAAAAAGATCATGGTCCCCACGGACTTCTCGGAAACGAGTTCCGAAGCCCTCGACCATGCCGCGTGGCTGGCAGCAGCAACTCAAGCCGATCTTTTGCTTGTACACGTGTTGCCTCCCAATCACTATTACTTTGAAACCCCCGAGCCTTTTGTTCTTCCGATCGACGAAGGAGAAAACCGAAAAACTGCGGAACTAAAACTCCGCGAAATCGCCACCGAAATACGTTCGAAATATGCGGCTAACGTGCGTACAAAATGCATGCACGGAAAAATTTCGTACGAATTGATCGATCTGATCACGGAAGAAAAAACAGATCTCGTGATGATGGGTACACACGGCGCCAAAGGCCTGGAAGAAATTCTTATTGGCAGCAATGCCCAGCATCTCGTGTCGCTTGCGCCGTGTCCCATAATTACGTTTCACAAAGAGAAGCGCAAACCGGGTTTTTCCAACATTGTGTTACCCATCGACCGGTCGCGCCATTCCCGTGAAAAAGTAGGCATAGCCATACAACTGGCCACAACATGCCATTCGAAAATTCACATTCTTGGTTTGCTCGACAGCGAAGAAGAAGGCGAATACGAGAAACTCCAGGTTGTTCTGGACCAGGTTCAAATGGCTGTCGACAAAGCGGAAGTTGCATACACACGCCACACCGTGAAGGGCGACAACATTGCCAATGAAGCGATGAAGTACGCCGACTCTATCCGCGCAGACCTTATTTTGATACTTACAGAAGATGAATCGGTGATGGGACGAATTGACCTTGGACCGTTATCGAAGCACATCGTAAATCACTCTCCAATTCCGGTGATGAGCTTGAATCCGCACTACGGAAATTTTGAGTCGTTAGATCTCACTGGAGCGTATTCGGCATACTGATGGCAACCAGTTAACGGGTACAATGTCCTGGAGTGCGTACCTCCCCAATAGGTGCGTTACTTCAGGGCATTATTTTTTGATTTACCGTAAGGGCACAGGAATCACTGCGTGATTTGTTTTATCTCACCGCGGAGGCGCAGAGGCGCGGAGTGTTTTGATGTTATGAGTCAGCAATGTTCGCAGAGCTTCTTCTCCGCGACCAGTGCTTGCTTAAGGATTAAGTTCTCCGCGCCTCTGCGCCTCCGCGGTGAAAAAGAAAAAGCCATCCTAAAATCGCGCAGCGATTTCCTTGCGGCAAAAAAATTTAAAAAATATACCCCGTCCCATAAAATATCCCCAGCGCATTAATCCCCACCGAGTAACTGCACCCCAAATACATAATGAAGTCCTCCTTTTTCAGGAAACGAAAACGTCCCGCTGCAACAGGTGCAAACTTGATTTTTCCTCCACGGTCGAAAAGAAAACTGGCCAGCGGTCCGCATTCAAATTCAATTGCTGAATTCAGACCGAAATTTTGCCGGAATACTTTAAACGTCATCCCTGTTCCGAACGTCGGCGAAGCACGTTCACTGACCAGCACACTGTCCACCAGGAATTGCTTAGGGCCCGTAGCGAGGCTGAAAAACACCGGGAGACGGATTCTTTTTTCCGGTCGGAACTCTGCAAAAAACAAAATGGCGTTCGTGGGCACAATGATCGCCCGGGTTTCTTTGATGTCCAGCTCTTTGCTGTTCGAAATAAAAAGCTTGGACTGACCGAAACTCATTTCAAACAGTCTCCGTTTCTCCTTTTTCGGTGTGGTGGTTGAATCCTGGGCGAACGCTACGGAAGCATTCAGCCCAAAGT
>Ga0193752_1000737_pt1 | contig 29802 bp, 25 predicted proteins | sample H1c1metaG_FD_144924 | JGI IMG/M metagenome (GOLD analysis project Ga0193752, IMG submission 144924) | Soil microbial communities from a riparian zone of the East river system, Colorado, United States - H1c1 | ecosystem: Environmental > Terrestrial > Soil > Riparian zone | place: USA: East River... | reverse complement strand
CTTGGAGTCGTACAGCGGCGCGGTGTTGATGAGGACGTGCAGCTTCTGGCCCTTGGCGTCCTGGAGTGACGTTTCCCAGCCTTCGACCATGCGCTGGCGAGACATCTGGTCGAGGAAGTGCGCACGCTTGCCCGGCTCGAACAGCATGTCGAGGAAGTTGACCTTGTCGAGCGGGATGCCCTGGCACGACAGCAGCTTCACGCAGGCGGCATTGGCGGTCTTGAGCACGCCATCGTGATTCGCCGTGAACAGCGCCACGGGAACGTTGTTGAACAGATCCTGGTAGCGGCGCGTGGCGCGTACCAGGTCGCGGTGGAAATTGTTGCGCTCCACCGAATAGGAAACGATGCGCGACAACATGCCGGCGTTGACGCGGCGTTTCTCCAGGTAATCCTGCGCGCCCTCGCGCACGGCGGACAGACCCTGTTTGTAATCGTCGGAACCGGTCAGCACGATGATGGGTGTGAGGTCGGCGATCGCGCGCAACGCACGCAGCGCCTGCAGGCCGGTCGCATCGGGCAGCCCGAGATCGAGCAGCACGAGGTCGTATTCGGTGGTCGTGAGCCGTTGTGCGGCTTCCGCCGCGGTCTGCACCCAGTCGCTGGTGACCCGGTTGAGACCGGCGTCTTTCAGGTGGCGCTCGACTACGCGCGCATCCGCCGGGTTGTCCTCGACTAACAACAACCGGATGTCTCTGATCTCGAAATCGTTGGTGCTCATCGGCGCGCTTTATGCCTGAAGTTTAGAGATACGGCTGTTCGCCACACGCTGATTTATCGGCGTGCTGTGCCAATACCTTAGTGACGGCAGCCAATTGCCGCCCCGGGCGATCCTCGTCACATATCGGCCGCCGCGCCCTGGTCTGAACCCCCGGACTCACGCGCGGGTGCGCCGAAGTGCGCCCTTACTCACAAAGTTTTGACGCGTCTGCATCCAGACTCTTTCCGTCGCGCCGATTCCATAACGCGGCACCTGCACCATGACGACCCTCGTTGAAAAAATCCTCACCGGCCTGGCACCTGACCAGGGCGGCGCGGGTGAGCTGTTCGATCTGCACCCGGTACCCTCGCTGCTGTTGACCAGCAGCGGCGTGCTCACCGCGGCGAACGGCGCTGCCCTCACATTGTTCCGCTGCGACAAGGCGGTGCTGGTCGGCGCGACGATGGTCGGTTTCTTTCCGGAACTGGGGCGGGGACTTGCGCAGGTTCGCGCACTCACCCATCACGCCCGTGTCGCGGTGCGGCGTCCCGATGCCAGCAATTTCATCGCGCGCGTGCATCTCGCGCCGCTGGCCACGGACGCCGAGGCGACGCTGCTGGTCACGCTCGAGGACCTGACCGAGTTCGAAGATGTCATCGCGGCGAACAACAAGGAGCTCGAGTCCTTCATGTCGGTGGCGGGTCACGATCTGCGTGGGCCGTTGCGGATTCTCAAAGGTTTTGCCGACGCGCTCGAAGACGAATGCGGCGCGGTGTTGAACGAGGAAGGCCGCGGCTTTCTCAAGGAGATCCTGAAAGCGGGCGATCGCATGGAAGGCCTGATCGACGGCCTGCTCACCTTGTCGCGTTCCGGGCGCGCGGAGATGACCTGCGAGAACCTCGACCTTTCGACCCTGATCGAGCTCGTGACCTACGAATTGCGCCATGGAAAAGACGAACGCGAGGTCGAGTTCCACGGCGAGGCGGGCATGAGCGTTTGGGGCGACGTGCGCCTCATGATGACCGTGCTGCGTACGCTGCTTGGCAATGCCTGGAAATACACCAGCCACACCGAGCGCCCGATAGTGCGCTGCTACACCGAGGAGAGCGAAGGAAGACGCTGGGTCTGCGTATCCGACAACGGCGCCGGATTCGACATGGCGCACGCAGATCGCCTGTTCAAGCCATTCACGCGCCTGCATCGCCAGGATGAGTTCATGGGTTACGGACTGGGACTGGCCACGGTGCATCGCATCGTGAAGCGGCACGGCGGGGATATCGACGCCCAGGCGGCCGTCGGGAAGGGCACCACCATTCGCTTCTGGTTGAGGCCCCCGCCGGACTGAGTCCCAGTTGCCATTTGTTAGACATAGCGCACATTTGGCAGGCGAGATCGTGGTGTCCCGCGCAAAGTCCCAGGACTTGCCATCGGCCAGAATGCCGCCCATGACTGGCAAAAACCTTGGAATCTTCGCGGCGCTCGCGGCCCTGACCGCGCCCGCGTTCGCGCAGGCGGCGCCGGAAACGGCGCTCCAGACCGCGCCGTACCTCGTCGACGCCGACAGGATAAGCACCGGCGATACCGCCTGGATGCTCACCTCGACCGCGCTCGTGCTGCTGATGACGCTGCCGGGCCTGGCGCTCTTCTACGGCGGCATGGTGCGCAAGAAAAACCTGTTGTCGACCATGGCGCAGAGTTTTGCGATCGCCTGTCTCGTCACCGTGTTGTGGGTGGTCATCGGCTACAGCCTGGCATTCACCGAAGATTCGCCCTGGTTAGGCGGGACGACGCGCTTCGCGCTCGAAGGATTGTTCTTCGCCAAGGGCGGCCAGGTTTCGGTCAGCCACCTGGCGCCGACGATCCCCGAGTCCGTGTTCATGATGTTCCAGATGATGTTCGCCATCATCACGCCCGCGCTGATCACCGGCGCGTTCGCCGAGCGCATCAAGTTTTCGTCGATGCTGGTCTTCATGGCGCTGTGGTCGCTGTGCGTCTACGTGCCGATGGCGCACTGGGTCTGGTCGCCCGATGGCTGGCTCGCCTCGCTGGGCGTGCTCGACTTCGCCGGCGGCACGGTGGTGCACATCAACGCCGGTGTCACCGGTCTTGCCTGCGTGATCATGCTGGGCGAACGCAAAGGCTACGGCACCGATCCCATCTTCCCGCACAACCTCGCCCTGACCATCACGGGCGCCGCCCTGTTGTGGGTGGGCTGGTTCGGATTCAACGCAGGCTCGGCGCTGTCGGCCGACGGTCGCGCCGGACTCGCATTCGCAAATACGCATTGCGCCGCGGCAACTGCCGCGCTCACGTGGATGGCGATCGAATGGGCGGCGCGCGGCAAGGCCAGCGTGCTCGGCATCGCCTCGGGTGCGGTTGCCGGACTCGTCGCCATCACGCCGGCCGCGGGCTACGTGGGCATCGGTGCGGCCCTGGTCATCGGTGTCGCGGCCAGCCTCGGCTGCTTCGGTGCCGTAGTTGGGCTCAAATCCTGGTTCGGTTATGACGATTCGCTCGACGCGTTCGGCATTCACGCGGTCGGCGGCGTCGTGGGCGCGGTGCTCACGGGCGTGTTCGCGTCGGTTGCGATCGGCGGCGTCGAGGGCAGCATCACCGCACAGCTCATCGGCATCGGCGCCTGCGCGGCGTACGCGCTGGTCGTCAGCCTGATCCTACTCATGTTGATCTCGGTCACCATCGGCTTGCGTGTGAGTGAAGAAGCCGAGGCAGCAGGCCTCGATGTCAGCACTCACGGAGAAAGCGTGGAGTAAATATCCATGAGTCTCATGAACAGCACATCGGACAGATTGCGGCGCGCCACCCAGCTGTGGCACGCCTATCTAGCGATCACCGGGCAACGATTCGAGCTCGCGCAGTTCCTCCAGGATCCGGCGCTCGAGAAGCAGGCGCTCGACGGAGCGCTGGCGAGCGGCGATCAGAAACTCATCGGTCTCGCCCAGGATTGGCTGCGGGATACCGGCCAGGCGGTACCCAACGTCGTGGCGTCGCGCGTGGTGGCGCCGGCCGCCGCGGCTCCCGCTCCCGCGAATGCAGCAGCGCCGAAGCCTGCCCGTTACCTGCGCGGCGTACGCTGAATTTCAGCGCGGCTGCTGCAGCCATGGAGTCGATGTACTCCAGAAGATGATGTTCACCCCGAGATAGTTTTCCGCGAAGTCGACGAATTCTGCGCGCGTGAACGGCCGCTGCGTTTTCGGGTTCATGTAGGTGAGGGTGGGTTCCTGCACGGCCATGGCCACCAGGCGCAACTTCCCCTTGTACTTGTTGAAGAACGGATAGGAATTCTTCATCTGCGCATTTTTCCACGGCACGATGTCCGGACCGCCGGCGCCGATGTCGTTGGCCGCGGCAAAGGAAAAGAAACGCGACATGTACTTGCGATCGTCGTTCCACTCGCACGGCCAGAAGTTCGCGTACTGCACGACGTGCGAGTGCGCGAACGCCTTGCGCGCCACTGCGAGATTCTCGAGCTCGGCGGCGAAGTAGGCGTCACAGCTGAATCCACTGCGCTTGCTCTGCGCCTTCTGGTCGAGATCGGCCGCCGTTTCCGGCAGATTGATTCCGAGCACGCGGCCATCGAATTTTCGACCCAGCGCCGTAAGCAGCGCCTGGAAGCGGGCGCGGACGTTCGCGTTCCATTGCATCGCGACCCAGCCATGGCCTTCCGGCTGGTTCTCGCCCGGGTTGTCCGTCTGGGGTGCGAGACCGCCGCGATAGACGGGATCCTCGAGCAGATAGGCCGGAACGTTGCGGTGGCTGATCTCGAAGAAACGATCCTGGATCTGCAGGAACAGCCGCTTGTGGAGCCGGTCGAGGTAGGCAAGATCGCGCTCGATCTGCGAGAAGTCGTATTCGCCCGGCGCTCGCTCGAGCGATTTCCAGCTGTAGACGATCTGCACGCCGCCGATGTCGGGCCGCTCGAGGAGCGCTGCCAGCCGCTGGAGATCGTCGGAGCTCGTGTAGAGAAAATTCTGCGGTGGCGCGCCGCCGGCGACGCTCGCCATGGCGCACAGCGCGAGGCTCGAGAATGCGCGCATCGAAAGTTTCGCCACGACGCCAAGAACTGCAGACGAAAAAACGCCGCGCAGAGCGCGGCGCTTCTCCAGAGCAAAGGCCATTCTTTTTAAAGAATGGCGAAAGCTTTTACTTCGAGATGGAGCGACGGAACATCCGGTCGATCTTCTCGTTGGTCGCATCGCAGCAGGACTGCGAAGCTTGCGCGGCGGCCAGCGCCTGGTTGGCAGCGCTCTGCGCACCGCTGGCGGTCGACGACGCCGACTGGGCGGCGGCATTGGCGGCATCAGCAGAGCTCTTGGCGGCAGCCAAGTCGGCGGTGAGACGGCTCACCTGCTGTTTGAGGTTTTCGACGTCGGCTTGCAGAGGCTTGAGGTCCTGGCAGCCGGCCAACATGGTGAACGCTGCAACGGCAGCAACCTTTAAAATCGCACTCTTCATAACGATCAATCCCCTTATTGGTGGTTGAGCAAGTCCGCTTTCCCTTCGATTCGCAACGCAAGCGATGCGAATGGAAGGTAGACGTCTATTAGGCGGGCGCAACTGCAACAAATCCGCGCGTTGTTTGCAACTGAAATTTCTTTCGTGTCGGCCCATGGCGACAGCTGTTGTCAGACTGAGCTATTAGGACGACTAACACGATTGGGGCCAGCGCGCAGAATTTTCCGCGCTGCGTTGTGACCGGGAATTCCGGTGACGCCGCCGCCGGGATTTGCACCCGAACCGCACAAGTACAGGCTTTTCAGGGGTGTGCGGTAATCACCGCAGCCTAACACTGGGCGCGCGGCCCACAACTGGTCGAGGCCCGACTCGCGGTGAAAAATATCTCCGCCTATTAGGCCGAGCTTTTCTTCGAGATCGAGCGGGCTCAATGCCGAATGACTGACGACCCTCGCACGGAAGTTTGGTGCGTGCGAATCGACTGTCGCGAAGATGAGGTCGTTTGCACGCTATTTTTCCTGACACCAGTCGCGGCCGCCGGGCAAGGTGTAGGAGAAATGCTGACAGAACAACGGGACAACGTGAGCACCCTTGCGCGCGAGCGTTTCATCGAGCGTGACGAAATCAGCGACCATGGCATCGAAGCCGTACAGCGCCTTGACGCCGTCGCTCTCCGAACCAGTGGTCTAACAAGTCGCGCGTGCGCGTGAACAGCTCGTGGATGTCGCGTTGCACACTGGCGGCGAGCGCGATGGCCGTCGGCCAGCGGCAGGAAGTTCTGCATGGGTCGCTCGAGCACCTGTAGCTCGCACGAGATAACAGGCGCAGGTGAGGCCGTTATGGCCACGCCCACAATGACGACATCGAAGCGGGTTTGGGGGTTGACCTGGATATATTCACAGTGTACAAATCCTCAGCCCTGATTCTTCTTTAAAGGAATCCGCCATGTCCGATCTCACTCCCCGCCAAACCGAAATCCTGCGCCTCATCCAGCGCCAAATTAACGAAACCGGCATGCCCCCCACGCGCGCGGAAATCGCCGGCGAGCTCGGGTTCAAATCCCCCAATGCCGCCGAAGAGCACCTCCGTGCGCTCGCGCGCAAGGGCGTCATCGCACTCGTGCCAGGCGCCTCGCGCGGCATCAAGCTCATGGACACCATGCGCGAGCAGATGGGTCTGCCGCTCATCGGTCGTGTCGCCGCGGGTCGTCCCATTCTCGCCGAAGAGAATATCGAATCCCGTCTCGACATCGATCCGGCCATCTTCCAGCCCAAGCCGCATTACCTTCTCAAGGTGGTCGGCATGTCCATGAAGGATGCCGGCATTCTCGACGGCGATCTCGTGGCCGTGCACCGTACGCCCGAAGTGCGCAATCGGCAGATCATCGTGGCGCGCCTCGAAAACGAAGTCACCGTGAAGCGTTACAAACAAGAGGGTTCGGTGGTGTGGCTGCTGCCTGAGAACGCGGACTTCGAGCCCATTCGCGTCAACATCAAGGAAGACCCGCTCATCATCGAGGGTGTGGTGGTGGGCGTGCTGCGGCGGGGCAAGGCCCTCTCGTGATCCGCCGCCGCCTACGAATCAAACGGACGCCGCCGCTTCGGCGGCGTTAGGAGTGGCGCGCGAGCGCCTGAGGATCATCATCCCATGTTGTTAGGACTGCGTTCCGCTTTTTGTTATGTCGATGACATCGCCGCTGCCAAGCTCTGGTACACCAAGGTGCTGGGCTTTGCGCCTTACTTCGACCAGCCGTTTTACGTGGGTTTCAATGTCGGTGGTTTCGAGCTCGGCCTTTCACCTGAAAGAGCGACACCGGGCAGTTCTCCCCGGGCCTACGGCGCCTACTGGGGCGTCAAAGACGTCAAGTCGTCCTATGCGCGGCTGCTCGAGCTCGGCGCCGCGCCGCGGGGCGAGATCCAGGATGTGGGCGAAGGCATTCTCATCGCCGACGTGCTCGATCCCTGGGGCAATGTGTTCGGGATTATCGAAAATCCGAATTTCAAATTGCAGGTCTGAGGATCACCGATGAAACGCGCCAGCGGCAGTTTCGATGTCAACGTACAGCCGCTGCCCAACGACGAAGTGTCCGCGGACAAGTTGTTCGGCCGCTTCCTGCTGGTCAAGAAATTCAGCGGCGATCTGGAAGCCTCGGCCCGCGGGCAAATGTTGTCCGCGGGTACCGCCACCCAGGGCTCGGCGGGCTACGTGGCCATCGATCAGGTCACGGGCACGCTCGAGGGGCGCACGGGCAGCTTCGTGTTGCAGCACTCGGGCACCATGAATCGTGGCGCGCCCGGGTTGTCGATCACGGTGGTGCCCGATTCCGGCACCGGCGAACTCGTGGGTCTTTCCGGCACGCTCAAGATCAACATTGTCGACAAAAAGCATCTCTACGAATTCGATTATTCACTTCCCGGAATCTGACTTCTCCGGACTTCCGAACCAGGTGCCAGTCCTTCATTCATGCCAGCGACTGATCAACAACTTTCGGAGTTGCTCGCACACCCGTCGGTGTGGCGCGGACGCAGCCGCGCTGCAACGGAGACGCTGCCCACCGGTTTCGCGGCGCTCGATGCGGGGCTGCCCGGCGGCGGCTGGCCGCGCCATGGCCTCATAGAAATCCTCACGCCGCAGCCCGGCGTGGGCGAACTCTATCTACTGCTGCCCGTGCTCGCCGCCCTGTCCCAGGCGTCTCCCGCGCGCTGGTGCACCTGGGTATCGCCACCGCACGAACCGTTCGCCCCGGCGCTCGAGGCTCATGGCGTGGCGCTCAATCGCATGCTCATCGTGCGCACGCCCATGCCGCTGTGGGCGCACGAGCAGGCGCTGCGTTCGGGCGCGTGTGAGATCGCGCTGGCCTGGCTGCCGCGCGCCAGCCCGCGCGCCGTGCGGCGGCTGCAGCTCGCGGCCGAGCAGGGTCGGGCGCTCGGCGTTTTATATCGCAGCCAGCGGTACGCGAACGAGGCTTCACCCGCCATGTTGCGGGTGCTGCTCGATCCGGCGACCGACGGCAAGCCTGGCGCGCGCGTGAGCCTGCTCAAGAGCCGCGGCGGCAGCCGTGAGCCCATCGATCTCGAATGGACCACGGCGGCGTGAGCACAGCCGCATGCATCCACGCGCGTACCGATTAGTTTTTCCGGAACCTAAGCCGAGGCGCACGCCGTCCGTTTTACGGGTGCGGCCGGCGGCGCCTCCGCCTTCGGGACCCGGGCCTTCCGATCAGGCGGCCCTGAACCTCGAACCGCGCGAGTTATGGATTGCCGTGCACGTGCCGCAGCTGCCGCTGCTGGCCTTGCGTTCCGCGCACCAGGCTGTGCCGCTCGTGGTCTTGGATCCCGAAGACCACCAGCAACGCATCATCGATGCCGATGAAAAGGCGCAAGCGGCCGGAGTGCGCATCGGCATGACATTGAGCGCGGCACTGGCAGCCGCGCCGCACATCGACCCGCGCCCACGCGATGCGGCGCGCGAACTCGCCCTGCTGCAGCATCTGGCGGGGTTGGCGGCGACGTTCACGCCGCAGGTGTCCATCGAACTACCCGATAGTCTGCTGCTCGAAGTCAAATCCAGCATCACGTTGTTCGGCGGATTGCGAGCGTTGTGTCGCCGGTTGCGGGACGCCTGTCGTGCCGATCCACTATTTGCCCGGATTCCAGGTGGGCCGCAAGCGGGGGCGCCGCGCTTCACGCTCGCGCCCACCGCGTTGGCCGCGCTGGTCGCCGCGCGCGCCGGCGCGCGTTGCTTCATCACGGATGTGAATCTGCTGCCCGCGCGGCTCAAACCGCTGCCACTCACCGCGCTGCGCTGGCCCGAAGAACAAAACGCGCGGCTCACCGCCATGGGGGTGCGCACGCTCGGTGAACTCATGCGCCTGCCGCGCTCGGGCTTTGCCAAACGCTTCGGGGTGGCTGCGCTTGCCGATCTCGACCGGCTGCTCGGACGCCGCGCCGATCCGCGCCGCCGGCTCGTGCCGCGCGAACGTTATCGCGGACGACGCGATTTCGATCACGAGATCACCGACCACGACCGCATCCTGCAGGCGCTGTCGCCTTTGCTGGCCGAACTCGAGCAATTCCTGCGCGTACGCCAGCGCGGCATCACCGCGCTCCTGTGCCGCTTCCATCATCACCGCGCCGAACCCAGCCGCTGTGTGCTGCGCCTCGCGGCGCCCGAAGCCGGCGCCGCGCGGCTGCTGGCGCTGCTGCGCGAACGCCTCGCGAGCCTCACGCTGCCCGAACCCGTGCGCCGCTGCGACCTGCGCAGCGGGGCGCTGGTCGAGTGCACGCTCGCCAGCAAACCGCTGTGGTCGCCGGGTGAACGGGGGCATGCGCCCGCCGGCGAAATGCCGGCACTCATCGAGCACCTGCGCGCCAGGCTCGGCACGGAGGCGGTGTATGGTCTGGCGCGCGTCTCCGAGCACCGGCCCGAGCACGCCTGGCGCGTGACGGAACCCAAGGGGACAGATTTATTTATTGACGATATGTGGCGACGCCGTGAAAGGTCATCGTCAATAAATAAATCTGTCCCCATTTCGCCATTCCGCCGGCCGCTGTGGTTGCTGCACGCGCCGCAGGAACTGCAATCGCAGCGCGGCCGGCCGCGGCATCGCGGCGCGCTCAAGTTGTTAGCCGGCCCGGAGCGCATCGAAAGCGGCTGGTGGGATGGCGCCGACATCCAGCGCGACTACTACGTCGCGAGCGATGCCGGCGGCGCCCGGCTGTGGATCTATCGCGAATGCACCGGGGCCAAAGGTTGGTTCCTGCACGGTCTGTTCGGATGAGCGCTCCCGCGCCCGACTACGCAGAGCTCCACTGTCTCAGCAATTTCACGTTCTTGCGCGGCGCTTCACACGCAGAAGAGCTGGTCGCCCAGGCGAAGGCGCTCGGCTACACCGCGCTCGCCATCACCGATGAATGTTCATTGGCGGGCGTGGTGCGCGCCCACAGCGCGGTCAAGAAGACAGGCGGCGGCATCAAACTCATCATCGGCGCGGAATTCCGGCTCGAGTGTGGGCTGCACTGCGTCGTGCTGGCGCTCAACCGGCCCGGATACGCGCGGCTCTCGCGCCTCATCACGCGCGGCCGGCGTGCCGCGCCAAAAGGCAGCTACGCGCTCACGCGCGCCGACGTCGCCGAGTTGTTAGGCGAGGCGGCCGCGCCGCGCGCCGGTGAGAACGTGAGCGCGGGCACGCTCGCGCTCTGGTTGCCAGCGCTCAGGTCCTCTGGGCCGGATACAAGCGGGCAGGGCGAATGGCTGGCCAAAACCTTCGCGGGCCGCGCCTGGATTGCCGTGGAACTCATGCGCGACGGCCGGGACCGCGAGCGGCTCGACAACTGCCGCGCCTTGAGCGTCTTGCACGGATTGCCGCTCACCGCGGCCGGTGATGTGCACATGCATCTGCGCGAGCGGCGGCCGCTGCAGGATGCGCTCACGGCGGTGCGCCACGGCGTCACGCTGCACGCAGCCGGCGAGCGCCTGTACCCCAACGGCGAACGCCACCTGCGCGAACGCGCGCGGCTCGCGCGGCTCTATCCACCCGGGTTGCTGGCGGAAACGGTGAAGATCGCGGCGCTCGCCAGCTTCTCGCTCGATGAACTGCGCTACGAATATCCGCACGAACTCGTTCCCGCCGGCGAAACGGCGGCCTCGCATCTGCGCAAGCTCACGGAAGCGGGCGCGCACAAGCGCTGGCCGGCCGGCATTCCGCAGGACATGCGCACGAAGATCGGCTACGAGCTCAAGCTCATCGCCGATCTGTCGTATGAGTCCTATTTCCTCACCGTGCACGACATCGTCGCCGAGGCGCGGCGGTTGAACATCCTCTGCCAGGGACGCGGCTCGGCGGCGAATTCGGTGGTGTGTTATTCGCTCGGCGTCACCGAAGTGGACCCCTCGCGCGGCCAGCTGCTCATGGAGCGCTTCATCTCGCGCGAGCGCAACGAACCGCCCGACATCGACATCGATTTCGAACACGAGCGCCGCGAAGAAATCATCCAGTACATCTATAGAAAATACGGCCGCGATCGCACCGCCTTGACCGCCACCGTCATCAGTTACCGCCCGCGCAGCGCCCTGCGCGACATGGCCAAGGTGATCGGGCTCGATGCGGTGCAGGCGGAGCGATTGTCGGGCGCGATGCAGTGGTGGGACAACGTGGTCGACGACGAGCGCGTGCGCGAGGCCGGCTTCGAGCCCGACAACCCGCAGGTCAAGCGCCTGATGTATCTCGCCGGGCAGTTGCTGGGCTTCCCGCGGCACCTGTCGCAGCACGTCGGCGGCTTCGTCATTTCGCAGGGGCTGCTGGAAGAGCTCGTGCCCATCGAAAACGCCGCCATGGCGGACCGCACCGTCATCGAATGGGACAAGGACGATCTCGACGATCTCGGCCTGCTCAAGGTCGACGTGCTCGGGCTCGGCATGTTGTCCGCGCTGCGGCGCGGGCTCGAACTGGTGCGCGATTTTCGTGGCAAGTCCTGCGCGCTCGCCGACGTTCCCAAGGAAGATCCGCGGGTCTACGAGATGATCTCGCGCGCCGACACCATCGGCGTGTTCCAGGTCGAATCGCGCGCGCAGATGTCGATGCTGCCGCGGCTGAAGCCGAAAGAGTTCTACGACCTGGTGATCGAAGTGGCCATCGTGCGACCGGGTCCCATCCAGGGCGGCATGGTGCACCCCTATCTACGCAGACGGCAGGGGCTGGAAGAGGTGAAGTACCCGAGTGACGACGTCAAAGGTGTGCTGTTACGCACCCTGGGTGTGCCCATCTTCCAGGAGCAGGTCATGCAGCTTGCCATCGTCGCGGCGGGGTTCACGCCCGGCGAGGCGGATGAACTGCGGCGAAGCATGGCGGCCTGGAAGCGGCGCGGCGGTCTCGGCCATTTCGAACAGCGCCTCATCAAGGGCATGCGCGAGCGCGGTTACGACGAAAGTTTCGCGCGCCAGATCTTCAGCCAGATCCAGGGTTTCGGCGAATACGGCTTTCCCGAATCGCATGCGGCGAGTTTCGCATTGCTGGTGTACAGCTCGGCCTGGATCAAGTGTTACGAACCGGCGGCGTTCACCTGCGCATTGATCAACAGCCAGCCCATGGGTTTCTACGCGCCCGCGCAGCTGGTGCGCGACGCGCGCGACCACGGCGTCGAGGTGAGGCCCATCAGCGTCTGCGCCAGCGACTGGGATTGCACCCTGGAGCGTCGCGCGGACGGCGAACCCGCCTTGCGGCTGGGGTTGCGCATGGTCAAGGGATTCCGCGAAGAGGCCGCAACGCGCATCGCCGCGGCACGCGCGGCCAGCGCGTTCGCGAACGTGCAGGATCTCACGCTGCGCGCGGAGCTCGAACGCCGCGAGCTCGAAGCTCTGGCCGATGCCGGGGGCTTGCGCGAACTGTCAGGCAACCGCCATCTCACCTTCTGGCAGGTGGCCGGCAGCGAGCAGGAGCTGCCGCTTGCGCCCGTGCCGCAGCGGACGGAGGGCACGCCGCTGCTCGCGCCACCGACCGAGGGGCAGAACATCGCGGCCGACTATCGTTCGGCGGGGCTCACGCTCGGGCGTCATCCGCTCGCGCTGCTGCGCGAGCAGCTCAACGCTGCGCATATCGTCACCTCGGCCGATCTGCGCGAGTTGCCGCACGGGCGAGTGGTGCATGTGGCCGGCATCGTCACGGCGCGCCAGCGCCCGCAGAGCGCGGGTGGCGTCATGTTCGTCACGCTCGAAGATGAAACCGGCCACGTGAATCTCATCGTCTGGGAGCGCGTGTGGTCGCGCTCACGGCGCATCGCCAACGGATCGCGGTTGCTGGAGGTTCACGGGATGCTGCAGAAAGAAGGGCTGGTGACGCACGTGGTGGCGCAGCGGCTGGTCGATCGCACGCACCTGCTCGGCTCGCTCGTGACGCAGTCAAGAGATTTCAGGTGAGAAAAGACGAGAAGCGGCGCCCGCTCCAGGGACTAACCCAAATCCTTAGACCCATTCATCTTGCGCACGGCCGTGCTCTCGTCATCGATGTTGTAGTCATCGAAGTCGCTGGTCAGCTCCGCGGTGTGCTTGTCTTCGAAGCGACGTTCGAGACGGCGCCAGGCGGGATCGCCAAGCTTCTGGCCGCGCTTCTTTGCGGCGTCCAAATCTTTGGCAAGACGATCGAAGTCGACTTCGCTGGTGGCCTCGAATGCGACTTCTTCCTCGTCTTCGTCGAACTCTTCTGACTCGGGCTTCTCGTTCATAAGTAACGGCGCGACCCCAGATGCGCGCGTTATAAAACGAGAGCCGCCGTCATGCAATGCCCAAAATGAGAATCAGTGGGCGTTCAGCGAATGAAATCGTTCATCTGGAAGATCGGCATGAGCATTGCAAAAACGATGCCCATGACGAACATGCCCATGGTGACGATGAGCAGGGGGCCGAGTAATCCGACCAGCGCGGTCATCATCGAATCGAGCTCGCGCTCCTGATTGGTTGCGGCCCGATCCAGCATGTTGTCCAGTTCGCCGCTCGATTCACCCGACGAAATGAGATGCACCGTCATGGGCGGAAAAAGCTTGCTCGAGGAGAGCGAGCGGCCGATCGGGGCGCCTTCACGCACCCGCGCGGCGGCGGCGGCTACGGCATCGCGCATCGGTAGATTGGTGACGACTTCGCCCGCGATGCGCATGGCCTCGAGCACCGGCACCGCGCTCGCAGTCAGGATGCTGAAAGTGCGCGTGAACCGCGCGGTATTGAAGCCGCGCAGCAGCCGGCCAAACAACGGCAGTTTGAGCAGCAATCTGTGCCAGCGACGGCGGTTATCCGGGTTCTTGAGCCAGTAAACGAACGCGAAGCTGGCGGCGATGATCCCGATGACCAGGTAGAGTCCGTAGCTGCGCAGGAAGTCGCTGACGAAGATCAGCACCCGCGTGGCGAAGGGCAACGTACCCTTACCGGACTCGAACACTTCGATGACCTTCGGCACGACATACACCATCATGCCGGTCACGATGCCGAGACAGATGATCGACAGCACGATCGGATAAAGCAGGGCGCCGAGCACCTTCTGGCGCGTGACTTCGCGATTCTCGGTGTAATCGGCCAGTCGTTCGAGCACGCCATCCAGCCGCCCCGAACTCTCGCCTGCGGACACCGTGGAGCGATAGATCTCGGGAAAGACCCGCGGAAATTCTCCCAGGCCATCCGCCAGCGTGTGGCCCTCCATCACCTTGCCGCGCACGCCGAGCATGATGCTCTGTACGCGCGGCTTCTCGGACTGCTGCGAGACGGCCAGCAGGGCCTCTTCGAGCGGCAAGCCGGCCTTCACCAGGGTGGCGAGCTGGCGTGTGAGCAGCGACAGGTCGCCGGCGGAGATGCCGCGACGCAGCCCGAAGGTGCGCTGGCGCTTTTCCTCGCCGTGTTTGACCTCCGCGACGGTGACCGGCAGCAGCTGCCGTTCGCGCAGCAGCTGGCGCACATGTTTGACGGTGTCGCCCTCGACGACTCCGTTCTGCTCGCGGCCGGCGGTATCGAGGGCCGTGTATTCGAAGGCACCCATCGGGAGCTGGCGGCGTCAGTCCTCGCGCGTGACGCGCAGGACTTCTTCGATCGTGGTTTCGCCGCGCAGGACGCGCTCGAGGCCGTCGTCGCGAATGGACGGCGTCAGCGTGCGGGCGTAACGCTCCAGGTCGTGCTCGGCCGCTTCGTCGTGAATCATGGTGCGCATCTGGTCGTCGACGATGACCAGTTCGTAGATGCCCGTGCGGCCGCGGAAACCGCTGCCACCGGGGCCCGGGCGATACAGCGTGGGAGAGGGATCGTTCGGTCCCAAGGCCAGCAGGCGGCGCTCATAGTCGCCGGCTTCGAAGGCGGTGCGGTTGTCCGGGTTCAACGTGCGCACCAGGCGCTGCGCGATGACGCCGATGAGACTCGAAGACAGCAGGAACGGTTCGATGCCCATGTCTCGCAGGCGCGTGACGGCGCCCACGGCGGTGTTCGTATGCAGGGTCGACAACACCAGATGGCCGGTGAGCGACGCCTGGACGGCGATCTGCGCGGTTTCGAGGTCGCGGATTTCGCCGACCATCACCACGTCCGGGTCCTGGCGCAGGATGGCGCGCAATCCGCGCGCGAATGTCATCTCGACCTTGGTATTCACCTGCGTCTGGCCGATGCCGTCGATGTAGTACTCGATCGGATCCTCGACGGTCATGATGTTCTGGGTGTTGTCGTTGAGCCGTTCGAGGCCCGCGTACAACGTCGTGGTCTTGCCGGAGCCGGTCGGCCCGGTGACGAGAATGATGCCGTGCGGTTTATGGAACAGGTCGTCGATGCGTGCTTCGGTCTTCGGATCCATGCCGAGCGCGCCGAGCTCGAGGCGTCCGGCCTGCTTGTCGAGAATACGCATCACGACGCGTTCGCCGTGTCCCGAGGGCAGCGTCGACACGCGCACGTCCACCGAGCGGCCGGCGATCTTGAGGCTGATGCGGCCGTCCTGCGGCAGGCGTTTCTCGGCGATGTCGAGTTTCGACATGACCTTGATACGTGACACCACCAGCGGCGCGACCGCGCGCCGGCTCTGCAGCACTTCGCGCAGGACACCGTCCACGCGGAAGCGTACGACCAGCCGATTCTCGAAGGGCTCGACGTGGATGTCCGAGGCGTTTTCCTTCACGGCCTGCGTCAACACTGCATTGATCAAGCGAATGATGGGCGCGTCGTCCTCGCTCTCGAGCAGGTCAGCCTGCTCGGGCAGGTCCTGCGCGAGGTGCGCGAGATCGGTGGATTCTTCGACGCCCGAGGCCGCTTCCATCGCATCGTTGCCGGCCTCGTACGCCTGGCGCAGCAGCGAATCGAAATAGGCGTCTTCGACTCGATCGAGCTTCACCGGAACGCCCAGATAGCGGCGCACTTCCGAAACCCCCAGCGGCGCGGCATCCGCCCGATAGACACATTCGGCGACGCCCTCGTGGACGCGGCGCACGAGCACCCCATGACGCTTCGCGAACGCGAAACCGACGCGCTTCGGGCGAACAACCTCGGGCGCGGCGGCGTCGTTCATTGTTTCTGCGGCGCGGGCGCCCCGGGCGGTGGCGTAGCAGTCTGCGGCGCGCCATCGGGACCCACGGGCGCGGGCAGCGTGTCGCGCGGCGGTAACGGTGGCGGGGGCAGAATGGGCAGCTGCGGATCCTTGTTGTAGGGGATCAGCGGCAGGACTTCGCCCGGGTTGCTGGCGGCCTTCTGCTGCATGTCGCGGATGAAGTTGTACTTCGCATCGGTGGCGATGGCCGTCGCGACACCGTCGCGCAGGATCTTCGGACGGATGAAGACCATGAGATTGGTCTTGTCGCGCTTGCGGCTGCGCGTCTTGAACAATTCGCCCAGGATCGGAATGCGGCCGAGATACGGCACGCGCTGTTCGCCGCGCGTCGCGCTGTCACGGATCAGCCCGCCGAGCACCACGATGCCGCCGTCTTCGATCAGCACGTTGGTGTCCACGGTGCGCTTGTTGGTGATCAAACTATTGGCGTCGCCCGACGTGCCTGACAGTTCCGAGCTCTCGATCGAGATCTTGAGCTGCACCCCGGCGTCGTTGATTTGCGGCGTGATCTTGAGAATCGTGCCGACTTCCTGGCGCTGCACGGTGGTGAACGGGTTGATGTTGTTGTTGTCTGTGCCTCCGCCGACGCCGGTGCTCGCGTACGAGCCGGTGATGAACGGCACTTCCTGCGCCACCTTGATCTGGGCCTCCTGGTTGTCCATGGTGACCGCGGATGGCGTCGCGATGACATTGGTGGTCGAATCGCCCTGAATCGCGCGCAGCATGGCGGCGAAATTGATGCCAGTCGCAGCGATGCGCCCGATGCCGAAGGTCGAACCGGCCGGGAAGGCGGCGCCCGACCCCGCGGCACCCGACGGATTGTCGACCGCCGAGGCGAGCTGTATGAGATCGAGCCCGCCGACGGGCTGGACGAACCCCCCGATTGGAATGTTCCGGCCCTCTTCGTTTGACCAGACCGCCCAGTTCACGCCGAGCTCGGCGTTCTTCACCACGCTCACGTCGACGATGATGGCTTCGACCAGCACCTGCAGCCGGCGGATGTCGAGTTTGTCGACCACGGACATCAGCGAGCGCATCACTTTCGACGGCGCGGTGATCACGAGCGCGTTGGTTTCCGGTTCGGCCCAGATCGTCGTGGAGCGATCGGCGCTGGCCGCAACCCCGCCGCCCGCGCCGCCGGCCGCCGGCGGGCCGCCCGTGATGGCCACGGTGGCGCTGATCTGTTCCTTGAGCTTGGTGGCTATTTTCTCGGCATCCGCGAATTGCAGATAGCGGACCTGCGTATCGCCGCCGTTGTCGAGCGGAGTATCCAGATGCGCCACCAGCGCCTTGATCCGCAGGCGCGAGGACTTGTCACCGCCGATGAGCACGCTGTTGGAACGATCATCGGCGATCACGCGCGACGGTGAACCGCCGCCGCCTTCCTGCGCGCCTTGTTGTGTGAAGAACGTGTTGACCACGCGGACCACTTCGCTGGCCGAGGCGTGTTGCAAGGCGATGATGTCGACGTCGTTGTCGCCCTGTTGATCGATGCGCTTGATGATGCGCATGACGCGGCTGACGTTGCTGGCACGGTCCGAGAGAATGAGTATGTTGCCGTTCGGGTAGGCGGCCATGTGCGCGGCCTGCGGCATCAGCGGCCGCAACACCGGTACGAGCTGCGCGGCGTTCACGTTTTCAACCGCGATGACCTGCGTGATGAGTTCGTCGGAGCCCGACTTCACCCGATCCGGCAGGTCGATGTTCGGCATCTGGCGCGCGTTCGCGTCCGGGACGATCTTGATGATGCCGCCCGATTCCACCGCCACGAACTGATGCACCGACAACAGCGCGAGGAACGCCTCGTAGAAGGCATCCGGCGACATCGGCGTCTGCGACAGCATCGTCACCTGCGCGCGGACGCGCGGGTCGGGGATGATGGTCTTGCCGGTGGCGGCAGCTACGGCCTCGATGACCACTCCGATCTCCGCGTCCTTGAAGTTAGGCGTGATGCGCTGGCCTTTGACGTTGCCATTGCCCTGGGCGCCCACGATGCCGGTCGCGGTGAACGCGAGGATGCCGAGGAGCAGGGCGCCGCGGATGAAAAACTTGGGTCGTGAATGATGGTTCATATTCTTGTTATTGGTTTTCGGATTCCGGCGACGGCTGATCGGTCGGGATCGTGCCATTGTCGCCCGCCCCCAATTGTTCGGCTTCGGATGAGATCTGCGCGACATTGAGCACGAGTTCCTGCTGTCGGCCGTTGCGAGTCACTGTGACGCGTGCGTCGGTGGAAGAGTTGAGGGTGCCAAAGATCTCCTGGGCACGATCCTTGTCGTCGAGCGGAGTGCCGTTGATCGCCGTCACCAGGTCGCCGGCGCGCAAGCCGAGCCGCGCGAACGCCTGGCGGTTGGCGCCCGGATAGACACGGAAGCCGCGCATCTTGCCGCCCGCAAACACCGGTTGGGGGCGCAGGACCTGTCCGATCACGCCGGGGTCGTCGCTGACCAGCTTGCGCATGCGTTCCACCATCGCCTCGTTGCCGTTGGCGGCGGACACGGGCGGCGGCGGTGGCGCCATGCCGACGCCGGATGTGTTGCGCGGCAGGAAGACCGACTCGAGCGCGCCACTGCGATCGATGATGGCGCGGTCGCTGTACACCGAGTGCAGCTGTGCGCCGCCCGACACCTGTTGACCGACGGCGACCACCTTTGCCGTCGCGGCGCTCTCCCCGATGATTGCCATTCCTTCGTTGGGATCGGCGGTGGCCAGGAGCCCGGCCAGCACCAGCGGCATGCTGGAGGGCGGCGCGTTGGCGGCATCGCCATTGGTATTTTGCGCGACAGCATCGCCAAATAGATGAGCATTGACGAGTCCGCCGATGTCGAGCGGAGGCGCGGCCGGCAGGACCACGGCTGGCGGCGCCGTCTGACGGCCGCGACTGCCGAGACCGACCACAATCAGCGCCAGTTGTGCCGCGAGCGCCAGAGCCAGGATGAAGGTCACGACCTGGGGTGCGCGCGCCGAGAGCGTAGAACGCCAGTCGGCCCCGCCGCTGCCGCTCGAACTCCAGATGTTTGCCGTCATTTCCATGATGATACGTTTCGCTCCGCAGCAGCCTCAAGCGCTTGTTCTGTCTTGGCTATCGTCTATCACTGGCCTGGCACTGGCCTGTCGCCAGATGCGTACTTGTGTTGCCAATCGACGACCCCTATAAAGGTCGCCAATGCCCAGTTCCGAAACCGAACGCCCCGATCACGGCGGCGCGGGCCTCGCAGTCGAAGAAGCCGAGCCCAAGACGAAGCAGCCGCCCTTATATCAGGTGGTGCTGCTCAACGACGATTACACCCCGATGGAATTCGTCGTGGATGTGCTCGAAAAGTTCTTCCGCATGGACCGGACGACTGCGACACGCGTCATGCTGGAGGTACATACCCAGGGCAAGGGCATCTGCGGTGTGTTCACATATGAGATTGCGGAAACCAAAGTTGCCCTTGTTACCTCTTATGCCCGTGACCATCATCATCCTCTGATGTGCACGCTTGAAGAGGCGTGATTCGCAGATTCGCAAGTGATCTAACGGCCGAGAGGTTGCAAAGGTGTTATCGCAAGAACTCGAATTCTGTCTCAACGACGCCTTTGCCAAGGCGCGTGACGCTCGCCATGAATTCCTCACGGTCGAGCACCTGCTGCTGTCCATCCTCGAGACCCCCAAGGTGCGCGAAATCCTGCGGGCCTGCGGCGCCGACCTCGCGAAGCTCAAGGACTCGCTCAACGAACATCTCGACCGCACGACCCCGCGCCTCGCCAACGACGAAGATCGCGAAGTCCAACCCACACTCGGGTTCCAACGCGTGCTTCAGCGCGCCGTGTTTCACGTGCAGTCATCCGGCAAGAAGGAAGTGGGCGTCGCCAACGTGCTGATCGCCATCTTCAGCGAGAAGCAGAGTCACGCCGTGCACCTGCTCAACCGCTCCGAGGTCACGCGGCTCGATGTGGTCAATTTCGTCTCGCACGGGCTTTCGAAGATCGCCGAGGAGAAAACCGCGAAAGAAGAGGCGGGCGCGGACACCGAGCGTGGCGATGGTGAAGGCGGCAGCGCGCTCGACAAGTACACGAGCAACCTCAACCAGCTCGCGCAGGACGGCAAGATCGATCCTTTGATCGGGCGCACGCTCGAAGTCGAGCGCACGATCGAAATCCTGTGCCGCCGCCGCAAGAACAACCCGTTGTACGTCGGTGAAGCCGGCGTGGGCAAGACGGCCATTGCCGAAGGCCTTGCACGCATGATCGTCGAGGGCAAGGTCCCCGACGTGCTCTCCGACTGCACTATCTATTCGCTCGACATGGGCTCGCTGATCGCGGGCACCAAGTACCGCGGCGACTTCGAGAAGCGCCTCAAGAGCGTGATCGGGGAGTTGAAGAAGCAACCGGGCGCGATCTTGTTCATCGACGAAATCCACACCGTCATCGGGGCGGGTGCCGCTTCCGGCGGCGTGATGGATGCTTCGAACCTCATCAAGCCCGTGCTCACCAACGGCGAGTTGCGCTGCATCGGCTCGACCACCTACCAGGAATACCGCGGCATCTTCGAGAAGGACCACGCGCTCGCGCGACGCTTCCAGAAGATCGACGTGGTCGAACCTTCGATCAGCGAGACCATCGACATCCTGATGGGGCTGAAGCCGCGCTTCGAGCAACATCACGGCGTCACCTATTCGACCGATGCGATCCGCGCCGCCGCTGAGCTCGCGGCGCGTCATATCAACGAAAGACACATGCCCGACAAGGCGATCGACGTGGTGGACGAGGCGGGTGCGCGTCTGCGTCTGAAGCCGGTCAATGAACGCGAGCCGCAGGTCGAAGTGCGCCACATCGAAGAGGTGGTAGCGCGCATGGCGCGCATTCCGGCGAAGAGCGTGTCGAGCACCGACAAAGAGGTGCTGCGCAATCTCGAGCGCAATCTCAAGCTCGTCATTTATGGCCAGGATCGGGCCATCGAATCCCTGGCCGCGGCCATCAAGATGTCGCGCTCCGGCCTGGGCGATCAACGCAAGCCGGTCGGCAGCTTCCTGTTCGCGGGCCCGACGGGCGTCGGCAAGACCGAAGTCACGCGCCAGCTCGCAATCGCCATGGGCATCGAATTCATCCGCTTCGACATGTCGGAATACATGGAGCGTCACACGGTGTCGCGGCTCATCGGTGCGCCACCGGGATACGTGGGATTTGACCAGGGTGGTCTCCTTACCGAAGCGATCGCCAAGCATCCGCATTGCGTGTTGCTGCTGGACGAGGTCGAAAAGGCGCATCCCGAGGTCTTCAACCTGCTGCTGCAGGTCATGGATCACGGCACGCTCACCGACAACAACGGACGCAAGGCGGACTTCCGCCACGTGATCATCGTGATGACGACCAACGCGGGTGCGTTCGAGATGAACCGCGCGTCGATCGGCTTCGTGCACTCGGACAACGCCAGCGACGGTTCCGAGGCGATCAAGCGGCTCTTCTCACCCGAGTTCCGCAATCGCATCGACGCGATCGTGCAGTTCGCGCCACTCGACATGCCGGTCATCGAACGCGTGGTCGACAAGCTGCTGCTCGAGATCGAAGCGCAGCTCGAGAAGAAGGGCGTATCGATCATGCTCGACGACGCCGCGCGCCGCTGGCTCGCCGAGAAAGGCTACGACCCCAAGATGGGCGCGCGCCCGATGGCGCGGCTCATGCAGGAGCAGATCAAACGTCCGCTCGCCGAGGAGCTGCTGTTCGGCAAGCTCGCCGCCGGTGGTCACGTGAAGATCGGCGTGAGCAGCGACGGCAAGGAACTCAAGCTCGAGACCGTGCCGAACGAGATGCCGGCCCTGCCCGCAACGTTGCAGTGATCGCGGCTGGCTATAACTTCGCCACGGGTACGCAGATGTCGCAGCTGAACGCGCCGGTTTTCTGGTCGTAGCGACCGTCGACCGGGTAGTACTCGAAGAACGGTCGCGCATCGAGCTGCAGCCCGCTCTGCGGCAGCCAATCGCGCAACAACGCATCCCATGCCGCGCCGATCCGCGCGCCGGTGCCCTCGAACGGCAGCGCGGCGTATGTGCCGCCCGGAATGACCTTGTGCTGCGGGTTCCCCGTGAGGACTTCGCCCTCGCGGCTCGCCACGCAGGCGTCGTATCGGCATTGCGCCGGCTTCGTCACGCTCGCGTCGTCGAGACTGATGCCAAAGCGCTCGCGTCCGAGCAGGTTGTTAGTCGCCATCCACGGTGCGACGGTCTGCATCCAGAACTGGCCCAAGGGCGGGCCGTACGGCCCGGTGTGGCGCAGGTAGGCGACGTGTACGGGTTCGCGCTCGATCAGTTTTACGTGCATGGCCAGCTCCTTCGTCCTGGAGCTGCCATCTTTGCGTCGGCCGATCGTTCGAGCCTGATCCTGCTTGCGCAGCACCTGACTCGCCTTGCTCTTTCGCCATTGCGTCGGTGTGCCGCCGAAGCGCGCTCGAAAGGCACGCGCGAAGGCTTCGGCGGAACCGAAACCAACGCCGAGCGCGATTTCGATCACCGGAACCGCCGGCTGTGCGCGCAGGCGGATCGCCGCCATCTCGAGGCGCCGGCGCCGCACGTAGTCGCCGAGCGCCTCGCCCGTCAGGGCGCGAAACAGGCGATGAAAATGAAAGTCGGAAAAATGGGCGACGGCGGCGAGAGCGGCGAGCTCTAAGTTCTGGTCCAGGTGTCGATCGATGTACTCGATCACCGCGTGCATGCGCCGTTGGTATTCCGCCTGACTGCGGCGCGAGGTGGCCAAGACGTTGCGGGGGAGGTTTATCTGCCGCGGTAGACGATGCGGCCCTTGGACAAATCGTACGGCGTCATTTCGACCGTGACCTGGTCGCCGGTCAGAATGCGGATGTAGTTCTTGCGCATCTTTCCGGAGATATGAGCCGTCACGACGTGGCCGGTCTTCAACTTCACGCGGAAAGTAGTGTTAGGCAAAGTCTCGACGACTTCACCTTCCATCTGAATCGCATCTTCTTTCGACATCCGTAACCTGGTGGCACCCGCGAAGGCCGCGAATTCTGCCAGAAAAGCACCTCTGGCGAGGGATTTTCAGGAAGCCGAAAACAGGGGTACGTCCAAGCCCGCCGTCTCTTTCGCAACCAGCGCGCCGAATTCCCCGCGGCTCATCGGTTTGCTGCCAAGCGAGCGCAAATGCGCTGTAGGTAGCTGGCAGTCGATTAGTTGGAGTTTTGCCACGATTGCCCGCTCCACGAGCTGTGCGAGGGCGACCTTGGATGCATCGCGCTCGCGGCTGAACATCGATTCGCCGAAGAAAACGCGACCCATCAGCACGCCGTAGAGTCCCCCTACCAGCACCCCGTCCAACCGGACTTCGACGCTGTGGGCGCGGCCGGTTCGATGCAGCTCGCAATAGGCCGCCTGCATCTCGGGCGTTATCCAGGTGCCGGCGGAGTGCTCCCGGGCTTGCGCACAGGCGGCCACGACCCCGGCGAAGTCGCAGTCGAAAGTCACCGCAAAGCCACGATTTCGCAATGTTTTCGAGAGGCTCCGCGAGCAGCGGAATTCGGCGGGCGCAAGGACTTCACGCGGATTTGGCGACCACCACAACACCGGTTGACCGGCCGAATACCACGGGAAAATGCCGCGTCGATAGGCAGCCAGCAGGCGCGCGGGTGACAGGTCGCCACCCGCGGCCAGCAACCCCTCGGGTTCGTCGAGCGCCTGATCGAGCGGCGGAAACCACTCGCGATCGCCGTCCGGCGTAAGCCAGGTGATCGATTTGTTCACGTTCGGCGGTTCATTTCGACCGCGCGTCGCGCCGTGCGTCGCGATACGGCACATGGGTTGCGATTTCTTGCGCGTAGCGATCGACGTGCGCGCCTTCGCGCCGCAGGTAATCGCCGATCGCGTCGCGAAAGCGCGCGTCCACGATCCAGTGCATCGACCAGGTATTGGCGGGAACGAAGCCGCGGCTCACCTTGTGTTCACCCTGCGTGCCAGGCTCGAAGCGCGCGATCCCTCTTTCAATGCAGAACTCGATGCCCTGGTGGTAGCAAGTCTCGAAATGGAGGCTGTGGTGCTGCTCGACCGCTCCCCAGTAGCGGCCGTACAGGGCCTCGGGGCTCCAGAAGAACACCGCGGCGGCCAGAGTCTCGTTGCCGCAGCGCGCGCGTTTCACCATGAAGCTGTCGCCGAGGGCCTTCGGCAGCTGCCGGAAGAACGCGCGCGTGAGATAGGGCTCATGGCCGTGCCGCAGGAAGGTGTCGCGGTGCAGGTCGTAGATCTCATCGATGGTCTTGCGATCGAGCGCGCCGCCTAACAACGTTTCGAAGCAAATGCCTTCATCTGCGACGCGCCGTCGCTCGCGTTTGGCCTTCTTGCGCTTGTCGGCCGTGAAGCCATCGAGGTAGTGGTCGAAGTCGCGGTATTGCTGGTTGTGCCAGTGGAACTGCACGTCGTGCCGCGCGAGCCAGCCGTCGCCTGCGAGCGCCGCGCGATCCGCCTCGTCGACGAACAGCGCATGAATCGAAGACAGCGCGTGCGCTTCGGCGTAGTCGCGAATGGCGGCGATCAGTGCGGCGCGCATGCGCGTGGCATCGAGACCGGGGCGCACGAGCAGCCGCGCGCCACTTGCCGGTGTAAAGGGCACGCCCAGCACCAGCTTCGGGTAGTACGCAAGACCGTGCTGCGCATAGGCCTGCGCCCAGGAGAAATCGAACACGAATTCGCCGAAGGAGTGGGCCTTGAGGTAGGCGGGCGCGGCGGCAGCCAGGCCATGCTCGTCGTACAGCACGATCGGCGCAGGCTGCCAGCCGGTGGCGCCGCCGACGCAGTGCGTCGCCTCGAGCTCGGCGAGAAATGCGTGACGCAGGAAGGGCGAGCCGCCCGCGTCGAGCGCGTCCCAGGCGGCGGAGTCAGTGGCCGTGATGCTGGTCGAGATATTTGTCCGCATCGAGCGCAGCCATGCATCCGGATCCGGCGGAAGTGACGGCCTGACGATACACGTGATCGGCGACGTCACCCGCCGCGAATACGCCGGGCACGCTGGTCGCCGTGGCGGCGCCTTCGCTGCCGCTCTTGATGGTGATGTAGCCCTCGCGCATGTCGAGCTGGCCGGCAAAGATGCCGGTGTTCGGCGTGTGGCCGATGGCGATGAAAGTGCCGGTGACGTCGATGTTCTCGATCGTGCCGCCGTGTTCGGTGGGCTTGATGCGCACGCCGTTCACGCCGCTGTCGTCGCCGACAATCTCAGCCACCGTGTGGTTCCACGCGATGCGCACCTTGCCGGCCTGCTCGAGCGCGAACAGGCGGTCCTGCAGGATTTTCTCCGCGCGGAACTTGTCGCGTCGGTGCACGACGGTCACGTGACTCGCGAGGTTCGATAGATAGAGCGCCTCTTCGACCGCGGTGTTGCCGCCACCGATGACCGCGACGCGATGGCCTTTGTAGAAAAATCCATCGCAGGTTGCGCACGCCGATACACCCTTGCCGCGGAACTTTTCCTCCGACGGCAGACCCAGATACTTGGCGGACGCGCCGGTCGCGATGATGAGCGCATCGCAGGTATAGCTGCCGTAGTCGCCGTTCAAGGTGTACGGACGCTTCGAGAAATCGACCGTATGGATGTGATCGTTGACGATTTCGGTGGCGAATCGCTCCGCGTGGGCCTTCATGCGCTCCATGAGGGCGGGGCCGAGCAATCCGTGGGCATCGCCGGGCCAATTGTCCACATCCGTGGTGGTCATGAGCTGTCCGCCCTGCTCCACACCGCTGATCAGCAGGGGTTTGCGGTTGGCGCGTGCGGCGTAGACGGCGGCGGTGTAGCCCGCGGGGCCGGATCCGAGGATGACGAGAGGGCTGTGTCGAGAAGTGCTCATGTATAATTTTGGCCATTCAAGCGGCGTTTAGACCCATAGATTGCGCGCGGAGCGCCGCTTTCAAGTTTTAGTTGGTCAAGCAGGGCGCGCTGCTGGTCACATCTTAAGAAAGGCGCTCGTTGCGGCCAAGTGCGCGAGCGATCGGTAACCCCATGCGTATTGGAATTCCCCGTGAGCTGAAACCCCGTGAGGGGCGCGTTGGTCTCATTCCCGCGGCCTGCGTCGAGTTGGTGCGTGGCGGCCATGAAGTGTTCGTCGAACATGGTGCCGGCGAAAAGAGCGGTTATACGGATCAGCATTTTCGTGACGTCGGCGTAACGGTACTGCCGTCGGCCGATGAGCTGTTCGCGAAAGCGCAGATGATCGTGAAGGTCAAGGAGCCCATCGAGCCAGACCTCGCGCGACTGCGCAAGGATCATTTGCTGTTCTGTTACCTGCATCTCGCCGCGCTGCCCGAACTCACGCGCCGGTTGTGCAGCATCGGCCTCACCGCGGTGGCCTTCGAAACCGTCGAAGATCGCACCGGGCGGTTGCCACTGCTCGCGCCCATGAGCGACATCGCCGGGCGCCTGTCGATGCAGTACGCCACCACGCTGCTGCATCAGCCGCAGGGCGGCAAGGGCATCTTGTTAGGCGGTGTGCCGGCGGCGCGGCGCGGCAAGGTCGTGGTGCTCGGCGGTGGCGTCGCCGGCGGCAACTCTGCGCTGGTCGCCGCGGGCCTCGGCGCCGAAGTCATCGTGTTCGACAAGGACCGCGACAAATTGGTGGCCGCGCGCGCCATGGGCGCGAATGTCACGGGCCTTTACCCACACGTCTCGGACGTTGCAGACGCGGTGAGCGCCGCCGACGTCGTCATTGGAGCCGTGTTGGTCACCGGCGCGCGGGCACCGCACGTGGTGTCGGCGCAGATGGTGAAATCCATGGAGGCGGGCAGCGTCATCGTCGACATCAGCGTCGACCAGGGCGGATGCATCGAAACGACGAAGCCCACCTCGTGGGAGGCGCCGACGTACCAGTGGGAGGGCGTCACGCACTTCTGCGTCACCAACATGCCGGGCTCGGTGCCGCGCACCTCGTCGCAGGCGCTGTCCGCGGCAATCGCGCCGTTTGCAGTGCGCCTGGCGGACGGGGATTGGCGCGACGACCCCGGGCTCGTGCGCGGTATCAACGTCGAGGCCGGCAAAGTCACCCATCCGGCCCTGATGAGCTGAGGCGTTTGAGTTAGTATTCGCCAGCCCAAACAGGCACATAGCGAGCAAATGGCAGAAACTACTTACGATCGGACCAAGCCGCAGAAGCGTTTCACTGCGGCCGTCTCGCGCGGCCTGCGCGAGAGCGCGGTGCTGGCCATCGGGGCCATCGCACTGGTCATGCTGTTCGCGTTGCTGAGCTATCGGCGCGAGGACGCGGCGTTCATGTCGACGGGCAGCAGCGGTCACGCCGTCGGCAACAGCATCGGTCCGTTTGGCGCGTGGCTGTCCGACATCCTGTTCTTCCTGTTCGGCAAGCCGGCCTATCTATTCCCCATCATGCTGGGGGTCGCCTGCTTCGTGATGTTCCGGCATCGCGAAGCCGAAGAGGGCCGCACGCGTGCCAACGCCTTGGTGCGCATCGGCGGCTTCACGCTGCTGCTGTTCGCGAGCTGCGGGCTGGCAACGCTGCATTGGAATCCGGGTTTCCTGCGCCAAAGTGCAGGTGGCGTGGTGGGGCAATACATCGGGAATGGCCTCGCGTCCAATCTCAACTTCCTCGGCGCCACGCTGTTCATGCTCACGGGCTGGATGGCCGGAGTGTCGTTGGCGTTCGGCGTGTCCTGGCTCACGATCATTGATCGTCTCGGGGCCAGCATCTGGAACGCCATCGGCTGGATCAAGGCGCGGCGCAGCGTCGCGCGCGATGTTGCGGTCGGCGTCGAGGCCAAGAAGGCGCGCGTCGAGGCGGCGAAGGTCGAAGAGAAACGCACCGCCACGCGTGTGAAGCCGCGCATCGAGGCGCTTGCGCCGGTGATGGAGAAGAGCGAGCGCGTAGAGAAAGAACGCCAGGTGCCGATGTTCGATGCGCCAAAGAGCGGGGAGTTGCCGCCGCTCAATCTGCTCGACGATCCAGCGGCGCGCGAAAAGGGCTATTCGCAGGAAGCGCTCGAAGCGATGTCGCGCCTGGTCGAGCTCAAGCTCAAGGATTTCGGCGTGGAAGTCGAAGTGGTCGCGGTGCAGCCGGGGCCGGTGGTCACGCGCTTCGAAATGCGCCCCGCGCCCGGCGTCAAAGTGAGCCAGATCAGCAGCCTGGCGAAAGATCTGGCGCGCTCGCTCTCGGCCATCAGCGTGCGCGTGGTCGAGGTGATTCCGGGCAAGTCGGTGATGGGGCTCGAGATCCCCAACGAGAAACGCGAGATCGTCACGCTCGGCGAGATCATCAAATCCAAGGCATACGACGAAGTTGCCTCGCCGCTGGCGATCGCACTCGGCAAGGATATCGGCGGCGCGCCGGTATGCGCGGACCTGGCGAAGATGCCGCACCTGCTGATCGCCGGCACCACCGGCTCCGGCAAATCGGTGGGCATCAACGCCATGATCCTGTCGTTGCTCTACAAGAGCACGGCCGAACACGTGCGGCTGATCATGATCGATCCCAAGATGCTGGAGCTGTCGGTGTACGAGGGCATTCCGCACCTGCTCGCGCCCGTGGTCACCGACATGAAGCACGCCGCGAATGCGCTGCGCTGGTGTGTGGCCGAGATGGAACGGCGGTATGCGCTGATGTCCGCGCTCGGCGTGCGCAACATTTCCGGTTTCAATCGCAAGGTCAAGGACGCGAATGACGCCGGCAAACCGATCCGCGATCCGGTGATGACCGCCGCGGCCGCCAACGATCCCACGATCGACCAGCGGCTCATCACCGATCTGACGCCGCTGCCGTACATCGTCGTGATCATCGACGAGCTCGCCGATCTGATGATGATCGTCGGCAAGAAGGTTGAAGAGCTGATCGCGCGCCTCGCGCAGAAGGCGCGCGCCTCCGGCATCCACCTCATCCTGGCGACCCAGCGCCCGTCGGTAGACGTGATCACCGGCCTCATCAAGGCCAATATTCCCTGCCGCATCGCGTTCCAGGTCTCGGCGCGGGTCGACTCGCGCACCATCCTCGACCAGATGGGCGCCGAGTCGCTGCTCGGCCACGGCGACATGCTCTATCTACCCTCCGGCACTTCGGTGCCGACGCGCGTGCACGGCGCGTTCGTTGCGGACGCGGAAGTGCACCGGGTCGTTGAGGCGTTGAAACGATCGGCGGCGCCGAACTACATCGAAGAAATCCTCGATGGGCCGAGCTCGCCGTTGGCCGGAATTTCCGGCGAGCCGCCCGAGCCGGGTGCCGGCGATGGAGAGCAGGACGCGCTGTACGACGAGGCCGTCAAAATCGTCACCACCGAGCGCAAGCCGTCCATTTCGTACGTACAGCGCCGGCTCAAGATCGGCTACAACCGCGCCGCGCGTCTGCTCGAGAGCATGGAGAACGCGGGCGTGGTCGGGCCGTTGCAACCCAATGGCGCGCGCGAGATTCTCGTGGCTGCTCCGCCGGGCGGCGAGTGAAGCACAGCTCCGGGCGGCAGATGTTCCGGCGCCTGTTCCCGCTCTCGGGGTTGTTAGTGGCGCTCGGTGCCGCGTCGCTCGCGCACGGCCAGACTCCGCTCGACGACTACCTCGCGCACCTGAAGACGCTGCGCACCGGGTTTTCCCAGGTCGTGACCGAT
>Ga0193752_1000735_pt1 | contig 29841 bp, 25 predicted proteins | sample H1c1metaG_FD_144924 | JGI IMG/M metagenome (GOLD analysis project Ga0193752, IMG submission 144924) | Soil microbial communities from a riparian zone of the East river system, Colorado, United States - H1c1 | ecosystem: Environmental > Terrestrial > Soil > Riparian zone | place: USA: East River... | reverse complement strand
CCTCAATATTGAAAAACTTTCCAAATCGGTTGATGGTCGCCCGCTGTTTGATAACATCAGCTTTTCCGTAAATAAAGGCGATAAAATAGCGGTAGTAGCCGATGATCAGATGGCTATTACGGCTTTTTTCGAAATTATCAACGGTAAAACCACGCCCGATAAAGGTAAACTTGAGTGGGGAACCACTGTTTCCAAGGCTTATCTGCCCAATGACAACACGGAATATTTTCAAAAGGATCTAAATCTCATGGATTGGCTCCGTCAATATGTGCCTCCTCATGTAACAGATGTTGATGAGCCTTTTTTAAGGGGATTTCTAGGAAAGATGCTCTTCAGCGGGGATGAAGTGATGAAGAAAACTTCAGTACTGAGCGGAGGCGAGAAGGTGAGATGTATGATTAGCCGTATGATGCTGCAGGATCCAAACCTGGTAATACTTGATGAGCCGACCAATCACCTTGATCTTGAATCGATTCAGGCTTTCAATGAAAGCATGGTAAATTTCAAAGGTATTGTGCTGATCAGTTCTCATGACCATACCTTTCTTCAAACAGTCGCAAACCGGATAATTGAACTTACGCCAACAGGAGTCATTGATAAGCTGATGAGCTTCGACGAGTTTCTGGAAGATAAGAAAGCCCGAAAGCTGCAACTGGCATAGTCCATAGTCCAAGACGGTTCGCTACTTATTTAGCCGGATATTTACTCCTGTCTGAAAGTTGAAAGCATAACTGCCGGCATTTAATTGCACATAACCGGTTACCTGTTGACGGGTTAGGTGCAGGGTGTTTGAAAAATATGTCGGGTAAACATATCTACCGTTATAACTATCAAAGCGCCGTGTACGTGAGGTACTGAAATATAGACCAGCCTTGTATCCAAAGGAGTTGCCGGATTTTCTGAACTTCTTTATAACATTCGTAGTGAAACCAACCGTATGGAAATAGTTATCACGGGTAATGGCCGTCGCGGCAGAATCTGGTAGTTTTAAACGGAAATGCTGGTAATCGCCAAACTCACGCTGATAATTGGTTTCCACGCCAAATACCCGCCATTCACTGCCCGAACGAAAGGGAATCACAAGGTCGGCTCCGGCAAATGCGCCTGCACCACCGAAGAATTTGTTACCCCGGTTTGTAAGCAATGTCTCCGGACCACTCCCTGAACCATCATAGTGGTTATTCCTACTTACATGATAGTTACCTGCTGCAACGTTAGCCCCGTAATAAAATTGAAATGAATGGAAAGTGTGAGCCTGATGCAGAGAAGCCTGGAAATTCAATATGCCGTCTCTTAAATTTTGATTCGCACCACCGCCACTTAGGCTCGCACTCGCATAAACCGCTTTGTGTAACGAATCAGAGACCATCGGTAAGGCTCTGTACGGATGATTATTCGCATGAAATGGGCTCAGCAAATAAGACCGGTGGCTACATCCTGTTAGAATGATACTTGTCAGTAGTAAGAGAAAAGAGGAGGTTTTCATATCTATTTGATTGGTTTTTCGCAAATTCTATTGCAATTTGTTGATAATGAATCTCAAGGACTAAGTCAAAATAATTCTAACTTTAAAACGCTTTTTGACGACTAAATTATATATCAGACGACTAAAATATATACTAAACGGGTGAAAATCAACAACAATCAAAAAGAATAATCGTTAGTGAGATTCCAGGTGCATTAACCATTGATCGTAAACTTAAATAGAACAAAAACTAACCTGTTGATCGGGAAACTCCTGATACTGTGCCTCTTACTCTGCACAGGTCATGCCTGTGTATTTGCGCAATCATCAGGCGGCAACAAACCTGTGTCTAACCTCCGGAAAAAATGGTTATCTATAAAGTCCGACACCCTGCAAATAGATACCCTCAGTATAGTTCCGAATACAGTCTCAATTCTTGCAGTGCCCGACTCAGCATACCTGATTGATAATGTGAACGGTTCACTTATCTGGAAAATCCGCCCGGTTTTTGATTCCGTACTGATAGCTTACAGGGTGTTTCCGGGTCGTATGAATGCTGTAACCAAAAGGATGAATTTCGATAGCGTAATGAATAATTTCATCGGTCAAACTTACGTGCCTAATTACGCAGGTGTTGGTCAGACTGATAATTTCTTTGATTTCGGAAATATCGAATATAATGGAAGTTTCGGGCGCGGCATTTCTTTTGGCAATAGCCAGGATGCGGTTGTGACGTCTAATCTGAATCTTCAACTTAGCGGATACCTTGCAGACAGCATCGAAATAGTTGCTGCCATTACAGATAATAATATTCCCATTCAGCCCGACGGCACAACTCAGCAACTGAATGAATTTGACAGAATCTTCCTGCAATTCAAAAAACGAACCTGGGCTCTCAGTCTTGGTGACATCGATATTCGTCAAAACGAATCTTATTTTCTGAGTTTTTATAAACGGCTGCAGGGTATTGCGTTCGAAACCACCACAGCTATCTCTCCTTCGATAACTAACAAAACGCTTGTAAGCGGATCTATTGCCAAAGGAAAGTTTACACGTAATATTTTACCTGCGCTTGAAGGCAACCAGGGACCTTATCGATTGCAGGGTGCCAACAACGAATTTTTCTTTGTGATACTTGCCAATACCGAACGGGTTTACATCGATGGAGTGCTTATGCAAAGAGGCGAAGACCAGGATTATGTGATCAACTATAACACCGCCGAAATTACGTTCACACCGAGGAACATGATCACCAAAGACAAGCGGATCCAGGTAGAGTTTGAATACTCCGACAGAAATTATCTCAATGCCAACCTGTACGCTTTCAACGAAACCAATTTTAATAATAAGGTCAAACTGAGAGTGAGCGCATTCAGTAATTCCGATGCTAAAAGTTCTCCGATCAACCAGACAATTGACGGACCTCAGAAATCATTTTTAAATTCCATTGGTGACAGTATCAATCGGGCGTTTTATCCGAGTGCAGTACTCGATACTTTCGTAGCCGGATCAATCATGTATAAAAAAGTTGACACGGTTTTTAGCAATGGAACATTGCGCGATTCAGCTGATATTTTTTCCGGTAACCCCGACAGTGCTAAATATCAGCTTTCATTCATCGACGTCGGTTTTGGGAACGGGGATTATATTCCCGATTTTAATGGAGCTAACGGAAAAGTCTACAGATGGCTTGCTCCAGTTAATGGAGTAAAGCAGGGAAATTTCCTCCCTGCTGTTTACCTGGTAACTCCGAAGAAGCAGCAGGTCGTTAGCGTTGGTCTTGATTATAATATTACCAAAAACACGGTAATTACTTCCGAATTTGGAATGAGTGTTTATGATGTCAATAGCTTTTCTTCAAAAGATAAAGGTAACGATCAGGGGTATGCGACTAAGATAGGAATCAAAAACACTAAAGTTTTGAACGCAGCCAAAGGCGTTCAACTTCAGACAGATCTTGGGTATGAATATGTAGATTCACGTTTCAGGCCGCTGGAACGATTACGCAATATAGAATTTACCCGTGACTGGGGCCTGCCGCTGGTTGTGACGCCATCAAACGAAACTATCGTCAGTGCAGCGACGCAAGTCTCAGATCAAAAAGGGAACTCACTGAAGTACCAGTTTACAACATATAATCGCGGCACCGACTTTACTGGTTTTCGAAACAGCCTTTATCATATACAGCAAATAAAGGGGTGGAAATTCAATAACGTTTTTAATCTTTCAAACATCAATTCAACTGCTGCGAGCGGTTATTTTCTGAGACCAACTATCGATTTATCAAGGCAATTTCCTAAGCTTGGAAACTATGTCATTGCGTTTAACTACACTGTTGAACATAATGAAATACGTAACAAGTCTAATGATTCTGTTACTGCGCAAAGCTTTTCATTTCAGTCATTCAAAACATCTATAAAATCTTCTGAAACGAATCCAAATAAATGGGGCATTAGTTATTTTACCCGTACCGATGCATATCCATTCGGAAAGGACCTGGAAAGGTCAGACCGGAGTCATAATGTGAATGTGACGGGTGAGTTATTAAAGAACGAAAGGCATCAGTTTCGTTTTACCGGTACTTATCGTAACCTTGCTATTCTTAACAGCGCAATCACCACACAGAAGGCTGACAATAGTTTGTTGGGAAGAGCAGAGTACCAGATGAACGAATTTAAAGGCTTTGTAACCGGTAACCTGTTGTATGAACTGGGAGCAGGTCAGGAACAGAAAAGAGACTTTGCATATCTTGAAGTGCCTGCAGGACAAGGAGAGTTTACCTGGATAGATTACAACCAGGACGGAGTTCAGCAGCTTAATGAATTTGAAACTGCGTTGTTCCAGGATCAGGCGAAATATATACGCATCTTTACACCTTCCAATGATTTTATCAAGGCAAGCTATAATACTTTTAATTACAGCATATCTCTGAACCCAAAGGCAGTAATTAGCCAGGCAAAGGCAAAAGCTGTAGGAAAATTTATTGCCAGGATCAATCTTCAGTCTTCACTTCAGATCAGCAAAAAAGAGGTTGCCCGATCGCTGGTTGAATTCAATCCCTTCAAGGCACCATTGAATGACTCTTCGCTGATCACTTTAAATTCTTCTTATATTAATACTTTTTCGTTCAACCGTTTCAGTTCCAAATGGGGCTTCGATGTCAACAATTCCATCACTTCTAATAAGTCTTTACTCACCTATGGTTATGAAAGCCATAAGCTCGATAACTGGAGTGTTAAAGGAAGGGTTAATGTTACACGTAATATTCTGTTTGATGTTACCGGGCAACAGGGCATAAATCAGTTGATAACGACCAATTCAAAGTTTGGCGGCCGTAATTATAAGATTGAGCAGTATTCAGTAGAGCCGCGGGTCAGTTATACACGCGGGGCAAATCTCCGGGTGATCGTTGGTTACAAACTAAGTGATAAAAGAAATATAGAAACGACAGGGGAGAAGGCCCTTTCAAATTCATTAAACAGTGAGATAAAATATAATATTCTTCAAAGTACTTCCCTACAAACCAAATTCACTTACAACAAGATCATCTTTGGTACAAAGGATGCATCGTCCAATACAAACAGCCCGGCTGCCTATATTATGCTGGATGGTTTATTACCCGGGCAAAACTTTTTGTGGAACCTGGAGTTGACCAGGAGGTTAAGCAATAACCTTGAGATAAACATTCAATACGAAGGCCGTAAACCCGGCGAGGCCAAGACCGTGCATGTAGGCAGGGCATCGATAAGAGCGTTGTTGTAATAGATCCCCTCCTGCGAAGGAGGGGAAATGCCGAAGGCATGGGGTGGTTGTTCTTTGGTAACAGTATACTAATAACCTGCGAAGACCAAAGAACAACCACCCCCTCGCTACGCTCGTTCCCCTCCTTCGCAGGAGGGGAGCAAAAAAAAAGCCGTCTCTTTCGAGACGGCTCTTTTTATATCAACAGCTTTTTATTATCCAAATATTCCACCTTTCTTAAGTGCTCTTACGCCTTCACCGATCTTAAAGCCATTATGATAAACTTCAATTTTGTAGTTACCGGTTTTGAAATCACTATTTTGTTTCCATGCGAATTCAACGTGTTTCTTCTTGCCAGCTTCGAAGTCTACAGGAACCTTGGCAGTGAAAAGTTTTTCACCTTCTTCACGTGTTGTGAATTTACCTGATCCTAAAGCTTCTACTGCAACTGGAGCACCATCTGGTCCGGTAATGCAAACATATACATCAGTAGGGCCGCTTTGAACGATACGGTTGTCGACATCAAATGCGATAACCAGTTTGTCTACTCTCTTAGCTTTTGCCGTTACTTTTTCTTTTCCACCTTTTCTTTCATCTACCGGAGTAATTGAAATTGCATAAGCATTTAATGTAGATGCAACATCAACTTTACCTTCCAACTCAGTTTTGATTGTGTTGGTAGTAACAAGCTCTTTAGTTACTGAATCTTTCTCAACAGTAAGCGTAGTGTTCTTTTCGTTCAACACACCGTTTTCCTGAGTAAGACGGGCAACCTCAGCTTCCATGTTGTTGATCTTTTCATTCAACTCAGTAATCAAAGCCTGTGCTTCTTTCTTTTCCTTATCAGTAAGCCTTTGTTTTCTCAGAATGCCATCGATACGACCTCTGAGTGTTTTAATTTCAGAATTCTTTTCGGTTAATTTACCTTCAAGTTCATTGTTATAACCAGTAAGTGAATCCAGACGGCTCACTGCTGCGCCATAACTTTTTTCAATTTCAGTTTTGCTTGAATCAACAGCAACATACTGAGTCTGAAGTTGAGTTATTTGCTGGTCAGACTGGTTTTTGTCCCAAAGAAAATAACCCCAGGTACCAAGGATACCTACTGCGAGTAAACCTATAATTAAGTTTTTTGAATCTCGTTTCGGTGTCTCATTTGGAGGGGTGGCTGATGGATAATTAGTTGTGCTCATAAATGTGTATGTTTATATTTCTAATGTTTAGAATCCGGTGATAGTTCCCTTAACCGGGTTACGGCTATCGATTGGTCCAAAACCATGCCAGTTTTTTTTCAGGGACCTGAACTGACTGGTAAACTGGCTGTAATCCTTTACGGGCCTTTGATCTATAAAATCAATAATTTTTTATTTTTTTGAAATGGTAAATTTTATAGCCATTTTATTAATTCAATATTAAGATGATAACAGATAAAATAATCAGTGAATGGAAAAAGAAAAACTTCAAACCCGTTTATTTATTTGAGGGAGAAGAGAGTTATTTTATTGATTTACTGACCGACTATGCAGAAAATAAAATCCTGTCGGAGTCTGAGGCCTCATTCAATCTAACCGTGTTTTATGGTAAGGATGCGAACTGGGTGGATATCATCAATGCGTCGATGCGTTATCCCATGTTCGCAGACCGCCAGGTTGTAATACTGAAGGAAGCGCAGCAAATGCGTGATCTGGATAAGCTATCCCAATATGTTGATAAGCCTTTGTCTTCAACAATTTTTATAATAAGTCACAAAGAAAAAAAACTTGACGGCAGAACCACGCTTGGTAAACTCATAAAGGAAAAAGGCGAAATAATAAGTACAAAAAAGATGTACGAAAACCAATTGCCTGAATGGACAAGCGATCTCGTCCAGTCCAAAGGCTATTCCATTGCGCCGAAAGCATTGGCATTGTTAATAGAGCATATAGGGAATGATCTGAGCCGGATTGAAAACGAAATTGATAAAATGCTTGTTAATCTTGAAAACCGGAAAACCATCTCTGAGGATGATATTGAAAAGTATGTCGGAATCAGTAAGGAATACAATTCGTTCGAACTTCAGGGAGCGCTTGCCAAAAAAAATCTTTCCAAAGCAATTCAGATCATCAATTACTTTGAAGCAAATCCCAAGGCAGCCCCGATTCAACTTATTTTACCAACATTATATAACCTGTTCAGTAAAACATATATGATATTTGGCCAGCAGGCTACAGATGAAAAGCTCGTTGCGGCTAATATTGGTGTCAATCCTTTCTTTGTAAAAGATTATATGCTCACTGCAAAAAATTATGGATTCAATGGTACCGAAAATGCCCTGATGTTATTGCATCACTATAATCTCCGGAGCGTTGGTGTAAATGATATGGGAACAAGTGATGCTTCGTTATTGAAAGAGATGGTGGTTAAGATTATGTGTTAAAGCTCCCCTCCTGCGAAGGAGGGGAACGAGCGTAGCGAGGGGGTGGTTGTTCTTTGGTGATAGCATACTAATAACCTGCGGAGACCAAAGAACAACCACCCCGCGCCTTCGGCACTTCCCCTCCTTCGCAGGAGGGGAGCTAGAAGCTCTTTAGCGCATCAACCTTATCTTTTGCCAGCTGTTCTTTTAGCGCATCCAACCCCGCAAATTTCTCTTCATTTCTCAAACGTTTTTTAATATGGACTGTGAGCATTTGCCCATAAATATCCTGGTTGAAATCAAAAAGATTAACCTCTATAACACGTCTTTCGGATTGTTCAATCGTAGGTCTGGTGCCGATATTCATCATGCCCTGGTATCTATGAGCCGGAAATGAAGAGAACATATCTTCCATTTCGACTGAAACTGAATACACACCATTTCCGGGAATCAATTTCTCTGGATTGAGAACATCCAGATTCGCAGTCGGGTATCCAAGAGTGCGTCCCAGCTTATTTCTTCTATTACTTTGCCACTGAAAAAATAATCATATCCCAGAAGTTCTGATGCCGCATCAGTATTGCCCTTTAGCAGTGCATTCCTAATTGTAGTAGAGCTCACCGTACTTTCATTGATAACATGGGCCGGAATTTCCTTCAACGTAAATCCATATCGTTCACTATACTGCTCCAGTAACTTATAATCGCCTTTACGACCCTGTCCGAACCGGTGGTCATAACCGATCACAATGGTATGCGGTTGAAACTTTTTCAGCAGGAAATCAGTGATATATTCTTCCGCGGTGAGTTGTGAAAAATTTTCTGTAAAGGGGCAAACCACAAGATGATCTATACCGGCGCCTTCGAGCAATGCGGTTTTCTCTTCTATGGTATTAATCAACTGAACGGATTTCGATGCGTCACCCACAATTCTACGCGGATGGGGATGAAAGGTAATTATAACCGTTTCACCTCCGATTTGAAGGGCTTCTTCCTTTAATTGGGCTATGATCTGCCGGTGACCACTGTGTACACCATCAAATGTGCCTATTGTAACAACTCCTTTTTTGAAATCCGGTAAATTTCCGGTATCTCGGTAAACCTGCATATATCAACTGGTTCCTTTAAATAATTTGCAAAAGTAACCATGATTTGTGACCAAAATCATGTTTACTTTTGCGCCAATCAAAAACAAACAATGAGTCTTTACAGCCAACGGGGGGTGTCTGCCCAGAAGGAAGAAGTTCATAAAGCAACTGAGAAACTGGATAAGGGTCTGTATCCCAATGCCTTCTGCAAAATTTACCCGGATTTCCTCCAGGGCGACGAACAATGGGTAAACTTGATGCATGCAGATGGAGCCGGAACTAAAAGCATTCTCGCCTATCTGTACTGGAAGGAAACAGGTGATATTTCCGTATGGAAAGGTATCGCTCAGGATGCCATCGTGATGAACCTGGACGATCTGCTTTGTGTAGGTATACATGACAATTTCCTGTTCTCTTCCACCATCGACCGGAATAAAAAAACAATTCCCGGCGAGGTTCTGGAAGCTGTAATTAATGGTACCCAGGAATTTTTTGATGAACTCAGCAAGTTCAGGGTGACCATTAAGTTTCTGGGCGGAGAAACCGCAGATGTTGGAGATCTTGTCCGGACTATTGCCGTAAACGGAACCATGATGGCAAGATGGCCTAAAAATAAACTGATTACGAATGATAAAATTTCTTCAGGTGATGTAATCGTCGGATTTTCCGGTTCGGGACAAACGATTTATGAAACGGAATACAATAGCGGACTGGGCAGCAACGGCCTCACCAGCGCACGCCACGATGTGCTTTCAAAATATTACGCTGAAAAATACCCTGAGTCGTACGAAAACAACCTTTCGGCAAACGTAACATATATTGGTCCATACAAAATGAGCGACCCGGCTCCGGATTCTCAGGCAAAAACGGGCGGTTTGAATATCGGAAAACTCCTGTTATCGCCAACACGAACCTATGCGCCACTCCTGAAGATTCTCCTGGAAGAAGAGTTTGAAACCATCAACGGAATTATTCATTGCAGCGGGGGCGGTCAGACGAAATGCTTAAAATACCTGCCTGCGCCTTTGAGATTGATCAAGGATTCCTTATTTACGCCGCCCGTGATATTCGATATTATCCGGCAGGCTTCCGGTTCGGACAACCGCGAAATGTTCCAGGTATTTAATATGGGGCACAGACTTGAGATATTTACCAGGGAGGAAAATGCAGGAAAAATGATCAATATTGCCGCAAACCTGGGCATGGAAGCCAGGATAATCGGACGGGTTGAAGCAGCGCCACGCAAGGAACTGATCGTCAGATTTGGCGGCGAAGAAATCATCTTTACCTAGAACGACATCGTATTTTCATATAGTGAAAAGAAAAATCAACCGGAACGTTTTGCCTTTGCGGACATCAATTTAAAAATTGTTATAACTTTTTTGTCTTCCGGGTGTTTTATAAGTGCATGGTTCTGTAATCGCTGGAATTCACGATGGGCTTGTGTTACGGAGAGTCATCAATTTCGCTAGGGGGTAGTACTCATGGAGTTAAGTCTAAGTATTTACCCTAAATTGTTGTCTTTTTTTTCAAATTACTATGAATTCTAAAACCGGGATATTACATTTGTTCAGGTTCAAAGAGGAAAAAAGTTTTAACTTACCCTTTTTACAACGTCCAACGAACTTATTGCATCTACAAATTGTTGATCCCGTACCCCCCTAAATCCGGATTAGTCAATTTATTTATTTTAAGATATGAGACAGCTCAAAATAGCTACACAAATAACCAATCGCGATTCGCAGGCAGTAGAAAAGTACCTTCAGGAGATTTCCAAGATTCCAATGATCACTCCGGAAGAGGAAACAGTACTTGCCCAACGGATCAAAATGGGGGATCAAAAGGCACTCGACAAATTAGTACAGGCGAATTTACGTTTCGTAGTTTCCGTTGCGAAACAATATCAGCACCAGGGTCTTTCCCTCAGTGATCTTATCAATGAAGGTAACCTGGGTTTAATAAAAGCTGCCCAGCGTTTCGATGAAACAAAAGGTTTTAAGTTTATTTCCTACGCAGTTTGGTGGATTCGTCAATCAATTCTCCAGGCATTGGCCGAACAGGGAAGACTGGTTCGTTTGCCACAAAACAAAATTGGTACTTATAACAAGGCCAACAAGGCTTACATGGCTTTTGAACAGGAGCATGAAAGGGAGCCCAGCACAGAAGAACTTGCTGAATTACTCGAAATGAGTGAGACGGAAATCAATAATATATTTCAAAGTAATACCCGTCACACTTCTCTCGATGCCCCGGTGCACGAAGCAGAAGATGTAGCTATGGGAGATTTATTGGAAGGTGGGGATGATACTGATGATGATGTAATGAAAGATTCTCTTCGCAACGAGATCCGTCGTGTCCTTAAATCTCTTAGCCCAAGGGAAGCTGAGATCGTAAACGCTTATTTTGGGCTTGATGGCGAAAATGGTGTTACCATTGAGCAGATCGGACAAAAATATGATCTTACAAAGGAACGTATCCGGCAGATCAAGGAAAGAGCGATTAAGCGCCTGCAAAAAGCACGTTATAGTAATGCATTAAAAGCTTATCTGGGTTAGTATAGTATTGCATCATAAGATGGACCCCGGCTATTATGGCCGGGGTTTCTTTTTGAACTATCTTCATGATTGTTAGTTTAAGCATGTGATCTTACAAATTTTACCGGTTGAAAATTTTCTCAAAAAATACTGTTTTCCACAATGGCTTAGTGGCCCTGGTTGTTCTGTTTGTATTTGTGTCGTGCGAAAAAGCAATTTCATTTAAGCCTAACGAGTCCACACCCGAACTTGTGGTGGAAGCCACGATCGAAGTTGGTGGCTATCCAACGGTTCTTCTGTCGAACAGCTTTAATTTTTTCAGCAAGATTTCCCTTGAAATGCTGGCAAATTCTTTTGTACACAATGCCGAGATCACGATATCCAACGGGACTCTGACTCAGCGGCTTAAGGAATACCAGGTTCCGCTAAACGGAACTTATAGTCTATATTATTACTCGGTTGATTCTGCTTCAATTGCAACCGCCTTTAAAGGTGTACCCGGGAAAGCCTATAACATGACCATTAAGTCCGGAGGAAAGGAATATACCGCCCGGACTACTATTCCTTTTCTAACCAAAAGAGTTGAAGAATTAAGTTGGGAAACTGTCAGGAAAAAAGATGACTCGTCCAAAGTGATACTTTATGGCGAGTTCACCGACCCTCCGGGGTTAGGAAACTACATCAGGTATTTTACGTCAACGAATGGCGGACCCTTTTTTCCAGGCCTGAATTCGGTATTTGATGACCAGGTCGTTGACGGAACAAATTATAAGGTGCAGATTGAACAGGGTGTTAACCGCAACGAGGACATCGATTTCGAAGAATATTCGTTTTTTGAAAGAGGTGATTCTATAATTGTGAAGATGACAAATATTGATAAGGTTTGTTTTGATTTCTGGCGTACTATCGAATACAGTTATTCGAGTATTGGTAATCCGTTTTCATCGCCAACAAAAGTGTTGAGTAACATTAGTGGCGGTGCTTTGGGATATTTTGGTGGCTATGCCGTTCAATATAAAGCGATTAATATACCGAAATAATAAAAGCTCCCCTCCTGCGAAGGAGGGGAAATGCCGAAGGCATGGGGTGGTTGTTCTTTGGTAACCGCATACTAATAATCTTCGAAGACCAAAGAACAACCACCCCCTCGCTACGCTCGTTCCCCTCCTTCGCAGGAGGGGAGCCGGGGAAATTCCGTAACTTTGCCCAATTTTTATAGAATATGAACACGTCAGATATAGAAAAAGTACATTGTTTAATAATAGGATCCGGACCAGCAGGTTATACAGCGGCTATTTATGCGGCGAGAGCCAATATGAAACCAGTGTTATATCAGGGTATTCAGCCGGGTGGACAATTAACGATCACAACAGAAGTAGAAAATTATCCGGGCTATAAAGACGGCATTCAGGGTCCTGAAATGATGATCGATTTTGAAAAACAGGCACAGCGAATGGGTGCAGACATACGTTTTGGTTTGGTAACGCAGGTTGACTTTTCCAAACTTCCCTACAAAATATGGATTGATGAAGAGAAACTGATCGAAGCAGAAGCCGTGATCATTTCTACCGGTGCCTCAGCCAAGTGGTTAGGACTCGAAAGCGAGCAACGACTTAATGGCTTTGGGGTTAGCGCCTGTGCCGTCTGTGATGGATTTTTTTTCCGCGGAAAAGAAGTTGCTATCGTAGGAGCCGGAGACACTGCCGCCGAAGAAGCTCTGTATCTTGCCAAATTATGCAGCACTGTGCACATGATCATACGTCGCCACGAAATGCGTGCTTCAAAAGTGATGCAGGAACGAGTTTTAAAAACGCCGAATATTAAGATCTACTGGAATTCCGAAACTGACGAAGTTATGGGCGAAACGAAAGTAGAAAAAGTCAGACTCAAAAACCTAAAAACAAATGAGACCCGGATTATTGATGTCAGCGGGTTCTTTGTTGCCATCGGGCACCAGCCTAACTCCGATATTTTCAAGGAATGGATCGATATGGATGAAGCCGGATATATTAAAACCATTCCGGGAACTACCAAAACCAATGTAGAAGGAGTATTTGCTTCCGGAGACGTACAGGATAAAATTTATCGCCAGGCTGTGACCGCAGCAGGCAGCGGTTGTATGGCAGCACTTGACGCCGAAAGATATCTTTCGGCAAAAGGCCTGGACGTTAGTGCAGATTCTTACTGATTTCAATCATTACTAAACGAAATTCCATGGTTATCATTAAACTCGAACAGGTCAGGTTTCATGCATTCCATGGTTTGTATCCCGGAGAGTCACTCGTCGGAGGCGAATTTGAAATTAATCTTGACGTAGAATATGATGATACGGGCATATCGTTTGAATCCCTTAATAACACAATTAGCTACGTATCACTTTTTGATATCGTCAAACTTCGGATGAAGTCTTCCGCGCCGTTATTGGAAAAAATAGGGAAAGACATCCTCGATGAAATATTTAACAGGTATCCGTTTATTAAAAGCTCGAGTATATCTATTTATAAGCTGCACCCCCCCGTAGTTCAATTTCAGGGCAGGCTGGGCGTAAGTCTAAACCGGAAATATTGAATCCGGAAAATCTTTGGTTAAATTGTAAACTGAAATGATAAAACCTTCGTTCGATATAGTGCCCGAATACATGGATCCTGAAGAACAGGAGCAAAGCATTTTACTGCTTGAAGTAGCAGCGAATTTTCTTGGTTGCGTCTGGTACAATCAGCCGAAACAAAAGCTGCTTGGATTAAGACATTACAATATCGAGGAGATTGGAGATAAGACCTGCCTGAACATAATGGAAGAAATATTGAAAGAGGATGAGTTACTGAATGGCAAAGTATCAAAAGTCGTGATGGTTTACAATTATGCAGAAAGCAGCCTTGTTCCTGAACCTTATTTCAAATCTGATTTAAACCGTTCCTTGCTTGAAGCAATGTTTGGGGATGCTGAAAAAGGATTGGTGCTAAGCGAAAAAATTGATGAATTACCAGTTTTTAATGTTTACCGTATACCGCCGGAGATACATAAACTGTTTCAGCAAAAATATACTTCATCAAGTTATTGGCATTATTATACTTTACAACTTTCTTTTTTTCAGATAGAAAAAGATTCTCCTGCAAACCTGGCGCGATTGCGGATAATCTTTTATGCAGATAAATTTATTGTAGGTGCTTTCAGGGAGGGCGAACTGCTCATTCTTCAGAGTTTTGCATATCAAACACCGGAGGATGTTAGTTATTACCTGCTCTCATTGCTGGATGCACATGATGTGAACCTTGAGGAAGTGGTGCTAAAAATTTCAGGCCTTATTGATGAAGATTCTATTCTTTACGCCGAATTGCTTAAATATTTTCAACATCTCATGTGGGATTCTTTACCCGCCGCTATTGATCCACTGGGAATATTGAAAGAGTTTCCCGGTCACTATTTTTCACCGTTAGTGAGAATGACCTTATGCGTATAATAGGAGGCGAAATGGGAGGAAGACGGATAACACCTCCCGGCAAAATGCCGCATACCAGGCCCACTACCGATGTGGCAAAAGAAGGCTTGTTTAATGTTGTCGAAAATAACCTTGATATTTCTACATTGAAAGTGCTCGATCTGTTCGGTGGTACCGGCAGTATCAGCTATGAATTTGCTTCAAGAGGTTCAGGTGATATAACGACAGTTGAAAAAGACCCTGTCATGTTCGAATTTATTAAAAAGACCGCCAGTCAGCTTTCATTGCCCCAGATAAAAGTTACCCGGATGGAAACTTTTAAATTTCTTGAACAATGCCAGCAGCACTTTGATTTTATTTTTGCAGGTCCACCATACGCGCTGTCTGCAATAGATGAATTGCCTGCAATAATATTCAGGAAGCAACTGTTAAACCCCGGCGGTTGGTTTGTGCTTGAACATACTCCACGCAATAACTATGAGAAGATGGATCGCTATGTGACCCGGCGAAATTATGGCACAACAATCTTTAGTATTTTTATTAACAGAACTGCTGACAATATTCCTGCTTCCACGCAGGATTAATAATCAGGTAATTAATTCCAATGGAAATATTTTTCATTTCAGGTATTGGCACAGGCATTGGTAAAACACTGATTTCGGCAATCCTTGCAGAAGCCCTGAATGCCGACTACTGGAAGCCGGTTCAGGCAGGATATGTAGACGGAACAGACTCTGAGTGGGTAAAACAGCACATTCATAACGGTGATGCACGTGTGCATCCTGAAGTATACAAATTGAAAATGCCGGCTTCGCCACATATCGCTGCCCGGGAAGAAAATGTTTCCATTTCTCTTGAAAAAATTTGTTCATCACTTCCAAAAATAAAACGTAACTTAATAGTGGAAGGTGCCGGTGGTTTAATGGTTCCATTGAACGGTACAGAATTTGTTTCAGACCTCATTCTAGCGCTCAAAGCAAAAGTTATACTTGTCAGTAGAAATTATTTAGGCAGCATTAACCATTCATTACTTACTGCGAATATTGCCAGGCAAAAAGGACTTTCTGTTCTGGGATGGATTTTTAACGATCACTATCTTGACTACGAAAACGATATTGCGAAGTGGACAAACTATCCGCATCTGGGTTCTGTTCCTTTTATTGAAAATGCAACCCCGGAGTTTGTAACTGTTCAGGCACGATTGATCAGAGAGCACTTTGAAAATTTTATATGGTAAAATCAGTACTAAGACGTGAATACCTGCAAAAGAGATTGGATCTTGATGAGGATTTTCTTGAACTGTCAACGGGTAAAATAAAGGCGATCTTTAAACAGCTCAGGGTGCCGCCGGTTGAAGTTTTTTTATCATATTTTCCCATTACCTCCCGTAAAGAATTTGATGTTAACGTTTGCGACCAGGTTGTTCTGGAAAAATTTCCGCGGGCTAAACTTGCGTGGCCGAAAACCGATCCGGAAAATGCTTCAATGGAAGCCCATATCCTGGAAGAACATGGACTGTTCGCTAAAAATAAATTTAACATTTTAGAACCTATCGGAAACAATGTAATTACCCCCGCTTCAATAGATCTGGTTTTTGTTCCATTGCTGGCCTGCGATCTTAAAGGTTTCAGGGTGGGGTATGGTAAAGGGTACTATGACAGGTTTCTTAAACGCTGCCGGACAAATATTGTGAAAATCGGTTTTAGCTTTTTCGAACCACTTGACGCGATAGAGGACATCAATGAATTTGACGTACCTTTAAGCTATTGTATCACTCCGAGTCGCCTGTATGAATTTTAATTCCCCGGTCTTTAAACCCCTCCGTATTTTACTATTTCCCTTTTCACTGATTTATGGATTGATTGTCTGGCTTCGGAATAGAATGTATGACAATAAGATTTTCCGTTCAGCCAATTTTGATAAACCCATTATATGTGTTGGCAATCTTTCGGCAGGTGGAACCGGAAAGTCTCCGATGGTAGAATACCTGGTTAAACTCCTTAACGGGAAAATAAAACCGGCAATAATCAGCAGAGGCTACCGGCGCAAAACCAAAGATTCTACCGCACAGGATATTGGTGACGAACCGATGCAGTTTCATATTAAGTTCCCGGATATCGCCATTGCGGTGGGGGAACAGCGAACGGTAGCGATTCCGGAATTATTAAATGACCGGCCCGACACAGGAGTGATAATACTTGATGATGCCTTTCAGCACAGGTCGGTGGATGCAGGACTAAATATTCTGCTTACAGATTTTAATCATTTGTTCACCAGGGACTGGTTCCTTCCGACCGGCAATCTGCGGGATGAAAAAAGAAGCTATCATCGGGCACAGATCATCATTGTTACAAAATGCAGGTCAGACTTGAGTGAACAAAACAAAAATGGTCTGAAGAATGAAATTTCGCCGCGGCCATCGCAACATGTTTTTTTTACAGAAACAATCTATGGCCAGGCATATCATCATTTAAACGCAAATACGATATCGCTTTCAAAGAAGGTTGAGGTGCTGCTTGTTACGGGCATAGCCAATCCGGAACCTTTGAAAAACTATCTGGCAGGAGCCGCCGGGACCTGTCACGAATTAATTTACAACGATCATCATATGTTCAGTAGCGATGATCTGAAAGAAATATCAAACCGGTTTAACAGAATAGTCACACAGCATAAATTAATCATAACCACCGAAAAAGATGCCGCGAGACTACTGAAATTCACTGAACATTTAAAGGAATTGCCAATATATGTAGTTCCGATTCAAACCCGTTTCCTTTTTAATGAAGGCAATCAATTTAATAATATAATCACTACATTCATTGGGGAATTCGGAAAATAATAACAATACAATTTAATGAGTAGAAAACAATCAAAACATAAAAACAAAAAAGCAGGCCATTCAGACACACTTAAAGGAGTACTCGATATTACCAGGTCAGGAATGGGCTTCGTTGCCGTTGAAAATAACCCGGAAGATATTCTTGTTCGCCCATCAGACTTCAATACAGCCATGCATGGGGATACAGTACGCGTCCGTGTTAAGGGTGATCAGTCAAGATCAGGCCGGAAACAGGGTGAGATAACGGAGGTGGTTAAACGAAAACAGATGGAGTTCATGGGTCGGGTAGAAATCAGCAAAAACTTTGCTTTTTTTATTGTGAACACGGATAAGCCCATGCCCGACATTTATATTCCTTTAAATAAGCTGAACAATGCGGCAAATGGTGACCAGGCAATAGTGCGGATCATTGAATGGGAAAAAAACAAAAAGCCAATGGGAGAAGTAATCCAGGTTATGGATGCTTCTGATGTAAATGACCAGGCTATGAAAGAAATCCTTATCGAAAATGGATTTCCACTCGTGTTTCCCGAAAGTGTGATTGAAGAAAGTGAACGCATACCCGATATGCTTTCATCAGCCGAAATTAAAAAGCGGAGAGATTTCAGAGACGTTTTAACTTTTACCATTGACCCGGTTGATGCGAAAGATTTCGATGATGCTATCTCTTTTCAGATTTTGAAAAATGGGAACTACGAAATAGGAGTACATATCGCTGACGTAAGTTATTATGTTCAGCCCGATACTGAGCTTGACAAAGAAGCGTATGCACGGGCAACCTCAGTTTATCTTCCTGACAGGGTTTCGCCCATGTTGCCGGAACGAATTTCCAATGAACTATGTTCGCTTCGTCCCAAAGAAGATAAATTCACTTTTGCATCCGTCTTTGAAATAAAAACCGATGGTGAGATCAGATCACAATGGCTTGGGAGAACTGTTATTCATTCAGATCACCGGTATACCTATGAAGATGCCCAGGAGATTATTGAAACGAAGGCAGGCATTTACAAGGATGAGATACTTCTGTTAAATGAACTCGCTCAAAACTATAGAAAGCGACGCTTTAAAAAAGGAGCGATCAATTTTTCTTCTCAGGAGGTACGTTTCAAGCTTGATGAAAAAGGTAAACCGATCGGTATTGTCGTAAAAGAAAGTAAGGAAGCGCACCAGTTGATAGAAGAATTTATGCTGCTTGCAAATCGTGCTGTTGCCGAATCGGTGGGCAAGGTTAAGATTGATAAAAAGGAAATACCTTTTCCTTACAGGGTTCATGACACACCCGACGAAGTAAAGCTTACTCCGTTTATTACATTCGCAAAAAAATACGGACATACATTTGATATATCCTCACCTGAAGGTATCTCCAGATCCTTCAATCAGATGCTCGATGATGTAAAAGGCAAACCCGAGCAACACGTACTCGAACAACTTGGTATTCGTACGATGGCCAAAGCTATCTATACAACTGAGAACATTGGACACTACGGTCTTGGTTTCGAGCATTATTGTCATTTTACATCACCTATTCGCCGGTACCCCGATATCATGGTGCATCGCATTTTGCAGGATGTATTGGATAAAACCGTTCAGCCCGACAAAAAACTTGAACAGAAATGCAAGCACTGCAGTGATAAAGAAAGATCTGCCATGGAAGCAGAACGTGCAGCCAATAAATATAAGCAGGTCGAGTACATGCAGGATTTCCTGGGAGAAGAATTCGAAGGTGTTGTAAGCGGAGTATCGTCATTCGGTTTCTGGGTAGAGACTGTGCAGCATAAATGCGAAGGACTGGTAAGTATTTCAGGCTTGCAGGACTATGACGATTTCAGGCTTATTGAAGGCGACTATAGCCTGGTTGGATTGCGTAGTGGCCGGAAATTCAGAATGGGCGACAAAGTCACCATAAAGATCGTTGCAGCAAATCTCACTAAGAGACAGCTTGATTACGAATGGGTTTATCCCCAGGGTGCAACTTCCTCACAACCGGGCGGTGCAAATATTGAAGGAGTTCAGGAGACAGGAACTGATACCGGAATACAAAACCTGGAAAGAGTAGCCAGTGATAGCCGCCGCGCCGGACAATCACATTTCAAAAACAGGAATTCTGGTAAGGGTCGTATTGGAAAACATCGAAGCGAAGACAGATCAGGAAAACATCAGTCAGGACAAAAACAGTCTGAAAAACATCAGTCTGAAAAATATCAGTCTGAAAAACATCAGACAGAAAAACATCAGCCGGAGAAACATCAGCCGGAGAAACATCAGGCTGAAAAACCTGCCGCAGATCCTGATGCGAAAGATTTTACTACGGAACATTTTGTTGCTGAAAAGGAGCAGCCAGCTCCGGATAAATTGCAATCGTCAAAACATCAATCAAAAAATCCAGCTGCAAGTGCTTCGAAACCGAAGAATACAAAACCTGCAAATTCAAAGTCCGGCGGCACAAGGACAGAAAGCTCTAAGTTGGGTGGTACTAAGACAGGAAGCCATACTAAAAGCAGCTCCGGGTCAGGTGAGCCTAAATCCCCGGAAAAGAGCCACGCAGTTAATGTAAAAGCTCCGAAAAAGGAAACAAGCCAGCCAAAAGCAAAGAAGCGTAAAACCAGTGATTCAACTCCCGGTGATCAGCAAACTGATAAACCGAAGGCGCCGAAACACAAAACAAAAGGAACACCACCAAAATCAAAAAAATCAAAAATATAATTTTTCTTTTTTAATGAATCTCTATGCCGGTGGTTTTGCGGCCCTGAACTGTGAGATCTGACCTTTATTTTTGCGTATGCAATCATTTCAAGAATTGTCAACTATTTTCTCGGAGAAATTTAACGTCCGCCATTTTCCGGAATCACCCGCATCCTTATACGAACCAAATGAATATTTTTTAAGCCTGAGTGCAAAACGCGTCAGACCTGTTATGTGCCTGATGGGAAATGAACTGTTCGGAGAAATCATACCCGATGCTTATGATGTGGCCACCGCCATCGAATTGTTTCATAATTTTTCTCTTATTCATGACGACATTATGGATAATGCACCCCTCCGGCGGGGGATGCAAACTATACATGAAAAATATAATGCGTCTACCGCTTTGCTTGCGGGTGACGTGATGCTGGTGGTAGCTTATGATTATCTTAATAAAATTCAGACACGTTATATAAACTATATTATCAGGCTGTTTAACAAAACAGCCCGTGAGGTTTGTGAAGGTCAAAAACTTGATATGGACTTTGAATCTATTGAGAACGTGAATCTTAAAGATTATATCCATATGATTGGGCTTAAGACTTCGGTACTGATGGCAGGTGGATTGCAAATGGGGGCTATACTGGGCGGGGCAGGTGAGGGAAATCAGCAACATTTATATGAATTCGGCAAAAGCCTGGGTATTGCCTTTCAGATACAGGATGACTATCTTGACGCATTTGGTGATCCTGAAAAATTTGGTAAACAAGTGGGCGGTGATATACTGGCGAATAAAAAGACATTTCTGATGATCAGGGCACTGGAAAGCACATCGGGACCGGCAAAAAAGGAACTACAATATCTTGCAAAATCGAATGATCCGGAAAAAGTTTCCAGGGTCCAGCAGATCTTCCGTGATGCAGGTGTGGACTCCTGGGCGAACAGTCTGAAAGATCAGTACATCACAGCTGCTTATCAGCACCTCGAGGATATTGCCGTAATTTCCTCCCGAAAAGAGCCACTTAAGGCGCTTGCCGAGTTCCTTGTTAAACGGGATCATTGAGTATTGAAGTGAATCACTGGAATAGTAGCTATGCTGACAATGATCTTAAAACTTTCTGATTACCGTTTCTTCACAAAACGTAACACCATCTATTTTATTTAATTTGCTTAAATTAAGCAACAAACCATAATCAAAACTGCCGCGATGTCTACTTCTTTGTTCCGGAAAAAATCAATAGATAAAATTGTAAGAGACGCTGCAGAAGGAATAGATGATGGTCACGGTAATAAAACGGGGCTTAAAAAGATCCTGACTGTAAGGGATCTGACGTTTATGGGCATTGCTGCCGTGGTAGGGGCTGGTGTGTTTTCAACAATCGGTCTGGCAGCGTTTAACGGAGGTCCGGGCATATCGCTGCTCTTTGTAATTACAGCAATTACCTGTGGGTTCGCGGCTTTGTGTTATGCCGAATTCGCAAGCAGGGTGCCAATCGCCGGAAGCGCATATACTTATGCGTATGTTACATTTGGCGAATTGATTGCTTGGGTTATAGGCTGGGCATTAATCTTAGAATATGCCATCGGCAACATTGTAGTTGCCATTTCATGGAGCGGATATTTTAATAACCTGCTCGAAGGCGCAACAAGTTGGTTCCAGGGGCATGGATTTCCAAATTTCGACATTACACTTCCAGCCTGGCTTACTATAGATCCGACAACTGCGGGACAAGCTTACGGGCTTTCACAGGCGGCTATGGATAAGGGGGAAGTGCTTACACCGGCGTTAAAATTTGCCAGAACTGCCTGGGAGCAGGCGCCACTGATCGGTGGAACAAAGATTTTTATCAATCTTCCCGCTTTTCTGATCGTTTGCCTGATCACTTTTATCACCTACAGGGGCATAAAGGAAAGTAAGAAAAGCACCAATGCCATGGTGATTTTCAAAATTGTTGTCATCATATTTGTAATTATACTGGGTGCGTTTTCTGTTGATCCGCATAATTGGAGTCCATTCCTGCCAAACCAGATGGAGGGTGTTTTGAAAGGGGTAGCTGCCGTATTTTATGCTTATATCGGATTTGACGCCATTTCTACAACTGCCGAAGAATGTAAAAATCCGCAACGTGATCTACCAAGAGGGATGATATATTCCTTACTGATTTGTACGGTATTATATATTCTCATTGCACTCGTGCTGACCGGTATGGTGAATTTTTCAGAATTGAATGTGACTGATCCCCTGGCATTTGTATTTGAAAGAGTTGGTAAGAATTGGATCAGTTACATCGTTTCAATCAGTGCCGTGGTAGCAACAACCAGCGTGTTATTAGTTTTTCAGTTAGGGCAACCCCGCATATGGATGAGCATGAGCCGTGATGGCTTACTTCCAAAGGCTTTTGCCCGGGTACACAAAAAATACCAGACTCCTTATTTTTCAACTATTGTAACAGGCATTATCGTTGCCGTCCCGTCACTTTTCATGCAAAGTAGTCTCATGTCTGAGGTCACAAGTATCGGAACCCTTTTTGCTTTTGTCCTGGTCTCGGCGGGAGTCCTGATGCTGCCGAGGCTTGATAATTCCGCGAAAAGTTCATTCAAACTGCCTTATGTAAATGGAAAATTCATTGTGCCGGTTATCTGTGCCCTTTTTATTTACATGTCTCGGGAAAGAATTGAAGCTTCGATCAGTAAATTGGGTGATGACAGCCTTCAGGAGGTATTGTTCCTGGTTTATATTGCGCTGGCGACACTGATGGCGGTGCTGAGCTTCATCAAAAACTTTTCCCTGATTCCGGTCTTGGGAGTACTTTCCTGCGCCTACCTGCTTATTGAAATACCTGCAGACTCCTGGATCTATTTTTTCGTCTGGATGGCACTGGGCCTTACCATTTATTTTCTTTACGGCTACCGTAAAAGCAAACTTTCGGAAAATCTCAGTTAGTCTGTGCTCGGAAATCCTGTTGTATCTTTGTGTTTGATCAGTTTTCCGCAAAAGAGAATGTGATCGTCTAAAAAATTATTGCAGTGAAATTTCAAATTGGTGATAAGGTTGTAGTGCTTCATTCGAATGAAGAAGGTGAAGTCAAGGAGATAATCAATCCAAAGATGGTAATGGTGGATGTAAGGGGAGTAAGGTTTCCTGCCTATACTGATCAGTTGGATTTTCCCTATTTCAAAAGATTTTCTGAACAGAAACTTTTCGCTGAAAAAAAGGAAAAGAAGTTTATTGATGAAGTACCTATTGAGAAAAAAAAGGTAACTGATAAGGTAGTAGATGGCGTATGGATCACATTTATCCCTGTACTAAGTTCAGATGATTTTGGCGATGATGTGGTTGATGAATTAAAGGTACACCTGGTAAATCGAACGCATGGCATATTCAAATTTACTTATGGTATCAATTATTTTGGTAAACCTGATTTTGAACTGAAAAATCAGATACATGCGTTTGAAGATTTTTATCTGCACGATGTGCCTTTCGATAATCTGAATGACAGTCCGACATTTCATTTTGATTTCGAGCTTACGCCGGCTGATAAAAATAAAGCAGAACATTTTGAAGCTTCGCTGCGTCTGAAGCCTAAACAATTGTTTATGCGGATCGAAGAGTTGAAACAAAAAGGAGAAGCCACCTTTAGCTATAAATTATTTGATGAGTATCCCGGGCGCCAATATAATGAAACCCTTGATCTTGATAAACTTACCAGGTCAGGATATAAGGTCTACGATGCAGGGAAAGCCAGACAGCATCTGGAACCGGCAAAATATGAAGTTGATCTGCATATAGAAAAGCTAAGTCCGGATCCGGACAAGATGACTAATTTTGAAATGCTGACATTACAACTAACAACCTTCGAAAAGTATCTTGACCTGGCTATTGTTCATCATCAGAAAGATATGGTGGCAATTCATGGCGTTGGAAGCGGAAAGCTACGTGATGAGATCCATGAAATACTTAGATTAAAGAAAGAGGTTAAATTTTTCACCAACCGCTATCACCCAAAATATGGATACGGTGCAACTGAAATAAGCTTTCAATATTAAAAAACTACAAACCGAGCTATCGCTTCCTGTAACAGGGAGGAGGAAAGTCCGGACAGCATAGAGCAGTGTACCGGTTAATAGCCGGGTCCGCCCTGGGCGGAACAGACAGTGCCACAGAAAATAACCGCCATGCAAATGGTAAGGGTGAAAATGCGAGGTAAAAGCTCACGATGCCGGAAAGTAACTTCCGGTATGGGTAAACCTTACACGCTGAAATGCCATGTATACCAGTCTTTGAGGGCGGCTCGTCCGAACCGGGTCAAACCGGCAGATTGGGTGGGTAGGCAGAAAGATCCTGTCAGTAATGGCAGGGCCAGATAAATGATAGTTTAGAAACAAAATCCGGCTTACGAGTTTGTAGTTTTATTTAATTGGCTTCCGGTTTTCCGGAAGCTTTTTTCTTATTTTGAAAACCCTTCTGTTTTTTGTGTCAACTGTGTATTCTGTCCATATTTTCAGGACCTTTAACCACCCCACATATATCCCGAGATTTCCATTAAGAATCCTATTCCAAGATGAAGTACCAGTCCGCCAAGAACTGAACCGGTTCTATAAGAAATTGCGCCAAGTATGATGCCGCCAAAATAGGAACTAATACATTCTGCAAGAGGTTTACCAAAATGAATGGTACAATACAAGGCTGCCATTGGCAGAATCGCTGAAGGACCAACGTATCGGATAAAAGCCAGCACCAGGAAACCCCTGAAGAAAACCTCAGAAAAGATAAAATCAAATGCATAGGAGACTTCAAATAGCAGTGCGGTTAGCCATGGCTGTGAGGTAAAAGGAAATATAAATGCAATATGTTTAAAGCGCGGGTACGTTTTTATAAAATCTGGCTGCATGCCAGCTAAAATTATCAACGGCATAAATAAAATAACGATAATTAAAAATGGCTTTAAACTGAGGCTTCCGGATTGAAGTCCCGTAATTGAATGTCTATAGCCGCCGCGTCTTTTAATAAAATAAAGGACCAGCAGCAAAATCAAACATTTCAAAGGTGCATTTAGGATAATTGCGAAATAGCTGTCCCAGGGTCTGTCTAAAATATGTGTAACGGGTAAAGTGATTAACCCTGATGCCATTCTTACAGCAAAGATTGCAGGAGTAAGTAGTATTATGAGCGTGTGGAAAGTTGATGAATGCTGCCGGTAGCCGGCAAGCGCTTCATTTTGCAAGATTGATCCCCGAACCTGATGATCATTTTTATTATTGATAATAACCAGGTAAGTTCCGGTAAAGATGAGTGTGTATAAAAGCAGAAATCCGGTAAACCGGTATGATTTACTGTCAGCACGTAAAATGGCTGATTCAAGTCCCAAATAATAATTCAGAAAAATTGCGGCAGCGGTAATCAGTGAGATAATAGCGAAACTCTTTTTATTTATGTTCCTGAAAAAATCAGTCACATAACCTGTTAGTCGTTTCATGTTCTAAAAGTACTGAAATAGTAAGGGATTAAACAGGCAGATTCATGTTCTAAAAGTACAGAAATAGTAATGGATTAAACAGGCAGATGATATGGTTGGTAAGTCAATCAGGTTGATAAAAAACTTTCCTTCATTCTGGATATGAGATCTATTTCAACCATTTTCTGAGCAAGCCGGATCATATTGCTGAAAGCTTTGGCATGAGAGATACCATGGCCGATAATAACGGGCCTGGCTATCCCAAGAACCGGTGTGCCCCCGTAATTCTCAAAATTGAATCGCCCGAGAAATTCGTGTTCAATGCCTTTTTTATTGGTGATGTCGTAGATTGACTCGGCAAGTTTCAAAACAATATTTCCGGTAAATCCGTCACAGACCATTACATCTGCCTTATCCAGGAATACATCCCGGCCTTCCACGTTTCCAATAAAATTTATTTGTTTATTGGCTTTCAAAAGAGGGTAAGCTGCCTGGGCAAGAATATTTCCTTTGCCTTCCTCTTCACCAATATTAAGAATTGCAACCCGCGGATTTTCGGTACCAAGAATATGCTGTGAATATAAGGATCCAAGAATCGCAAACTGATTAAGCTGTTCAGGTTTGCAATCGGCATTTAGCCCAACATCCAGCAGGAGCCCGGCTTTGCCATTGTCCTTTGGAATCATTGAAGAAATAGTGGGTCTTAAAATACCTTTCAGAGGCTTGATACTGTATAGCGCTCCGACAAGCATGGCGCCGGTGTTTCCGGCACTGATAAAAGCATCTATCGAGCCGTTTGACAGCAGGTGAAATCCTTTCGAAATCGACGACTCAGTTTTTTCCTTAAATGCTTTGGTAGGATGTTCGTGCATCCCGATAACCTGGTGAGCATGAATAACACGAACGTTCTGCAGGGAAATATTATGATCATTAAGTAAAGGCACAATAAGACCTTCATCTCCGATCAAAAATAAAGTTACCGGAGAAGTGGATTCAGACAAAAATAGTTGAACACTTTTCACCGTTTCAAGGGGTGCAAAGTCTCCGCCCATCATATCTAACCCGATATTCATCCCCGGCAAGCTACTGTTTAAATTGTAAGAATTCTTAGTTGATAGGAGATTTCTCTGCAACCACTTTTCCTCTGTAATACAATTTTCCTTCGCTTACGTGTGCACGGTGACGCACGTGAATTTCTCCGGTTGTGCTGTCTTTACTTAATGTTACCTTCTCAGCTTTATAGTGAGTTCTTCTTTTAGCACCCCTTTGTTGGGAGTGCCTTCTCTTGGGATTAGGCATAATTCAAATATTTATGTCTATATTATTTAATCTGTTTACTCAAGATCTCTGAACTTTTCTAACCCTTTCCATACAGGATTTTCGGGTTTGTTATTTTCAGCATCCAGTTTCTTCAACATGGCGAGTACTTCCTTGTTACAGTGAGGACCGCCCATTTCTTCCGGCAAACACATGCGTTGCATGGGAATTGCCAGATTTATAAATTCGTAAATCAGATCTCCAACATGTAAATGGCTCTCACTTTTTGAGATATAATACACATCAGGATCTTCTTCCTGATCATTCATTACCTGCGGATCTTCCACCATCTTTACCACGATATTGAACTCGTCCCAAAGATCTAATGGAAGGTCGTTCCCGCAACGGTCGCAGGTTACATCCAGTTTTCCCCCAACTTCAAACTTCAAAAGGACAAAGCCGTTTTTCTTATCGAGCGATAGTTTTACATGAGCTATACAGTTTTTGAAATCCTGCTCCTGGTAGTCTGCAAAGAACTTATCGTTGATCTCGTATTCAAACTCATGAATACCCGGTTTCAATCCCACAAATGCTATATCATAGTTCCGGCGGTTGCTCATGAGCTTCCCTTTAAAGAGTTTGCAAAGGTACGGAAATCAGGCCAAAAATAAAGTCCGTTATCCAAATTTCTTGTAAATTGTTCCGGTTGCACCAAACAACACTTTAAGTTAATAATTTCCAGGCAATTACATCCTGAAACTTATTGTTTAAAAATGAATCGGGAAACATTCCCGACTAATATCTTTGCATAATGAATAAGCGATTAGTGGCCCTATTTAGTTTCATGGCTTTCAGACTTATGAGTTTCAGTCAAACAGATTATCCGGTAACCGGCAAAATTATCGATCCGAACGACAGGCCGGTCCGAAAAGCTGTTCTTTCAGTTCTTAACACGAATATTCAGGCAGTAACGGATACAGGCGGCAATTTTTACTTTTCCGGGTTAAACCCAGGCAAATATCTCCTTCAGGTAAACGCAGCGGGATTTGCGTCCGTAAACAAAGATTTCCAGATTGGCATCGGCCGTGAGGTAAATCTCACGATCCGTTTAACCCACGCCTCGGACAACCTTGATCAGGTAATTGTTACGGCCGAAAAGAAGGAAGCTTCAATGCAGGACATTCCCATAAGTGTCAGTGCAGTTACATCCCGGAAGGTGAATCAGTACCGGATATGGAATATACGCGAAATAACCGCCATTGTTCCCAATTTGTATTCGACAAATTCCGGAGATGAGCGAAATGTCACTACAATTAGAGGTATCGGTACTACTTCCTATGATCCGGCTGTGGCAACCTATATTGATGGTGTTAATCAATTTGGATTGGATACCTACATCGCGCAGTTGCTTGACGTAGAACGGATAGAAGTGTTGCGCGGGCCGCAAGGAACCTTGTATGGCCGAAATGCAATGGGTGGCGTGATTAATATCATTACCAAACAGCCAACTAATACTCCGGGCGGATTTGCTTCGGCAAATTTTGGCAATTACGGGCTCATGAGATATGAAGCCGGTTATCGCACCCCGTTAGTAAAGAATAAATTGTTTCTGGGTATGGCCGGACTGTACTCAAGCCGGAATGGCTACTATACGAATGATTACAACAATTCTTCTTTCGACGATCAGCGTAATGTTGCGGGCAATTATTATTTAAAATACATAGCGGCACCCCGGTGGTCCGCAACACTTAATGTGAAACACCAGAACAACCGGAATGATGGCGCATTTCCTATGGTGGGGAGCAGGGAAGAGGCATATGAAAATCCATATCACCTGAATCAGAATGCAGTGGCGGAGATGGTTGATAATACTTTCAATACATCCCTGTCACTTGTACACAATGGGACAGGATTTAATTTCAGCAGCCAGACATCCTATCAATCAAATCGCCGGATATACCGTGCTCCGCTTGATGGTGATTTTTCACCTGCTGATGCATTCAGTGTCATCAATGACTATGGCGGACGTTGGAACAAAGTGAAGGTATTTACCCAGGAGTTTAAATTTACTTCACCTGCGGCGTCTTCATCACCTTTGAAATGGACAACAGGCGCTTATTTTTTTCATCAGATTAACCCTGTTAAACAAGGAACCAGGATCGGAAAAGACACCGCGTTCCTGGGAGTACCCGATGCAGAATTTTCAACCATAAATACATCTACAGGAAAAAATACCGGCCTGGCTATTTATGGACAGGGAACGTACTCTATCACCTCAAAGCTTGATCTGATTGCAGGGGTAAGGTTTGATACAGAAAGAAAGAGCCTGGAGGTGTTAGGTGAATATCAGAAAGACCCCGACCCAAATCCAATCTTCGAAACCCGGCCTGATACGAGTGCAAAGGCAAATTTCACCGCTTTTTCTCCGAAGATCGGATTATCCTGGAAAGCCAATAACAATACAAATTTGTTTTTTACTTATAGTCGCGGATTCAGAACTGGTGGTTTAACGCCACTGGCCACGGGCGGGGATCCGTCGCAGCCTCCGCTTTATCCTTTTGATCCTGAATACAGTGATAACCTTGAATTTGGGTTTAAGAATACGTTTCTTGGAAATCGCCTGCGCTTAAATCTTGCTTTTTTTGCCAGCAGGGTCACTGACGCACAGGTACCAACTTTGATTTTGCCGGATGCCGTTACCATAACCCGTAATGCCGGTAAACTCAACAGCAAAGGAGCAGAACTTGAACTCGCCGCAAATGTTATCAAAGGACTTGAAATAGATTATAGCCTGGGCATTACAGAAGCGGTTTATAAGGATTTGAAAATCTCGCAGAATGGCGGGGAAGTGGATCTTAGTGGTAACAGGCAGGTTTTTACACCTTCATCTACATCAATGCTGGCGGTGCAGTATAGTCTTCCGGTCAACCTGCAATATCCGTTCAG
>Ga0193752_1000734_pt1 | contig 29871 bp, 31 predicted proteins | sample H1c1metaG_FD_144924 | JGI IMG/M metagenome (GOLD analysis project Ga0193752, IMG submission 144924) | Soil microbial communities from a riparian zone of the East river system, Colorado, United States - H1c1 | ecosystem: Environmental > Terrestrial > Soil > Riparian zone | place: USA: East River... | reverse complement strand
CGGCGGGTGAATTCGCCGGCGTGGGATTTAAGATATTCGAAGAACCGCTCGAACTCACGCTGCATCGAGTCCATCTTTTCGCGCATATTGATAATGATCTCGACACCGGCAAGGTTGACGCCGAGGTCGCGTGTGAGCGAAAGGATTATCTCGAGCCGTTCGACGTCTTCGTCGGAATAAAGGCGCGTGTTGCCGTCTGACCGCGACGGCTTAAGAAGGCCTTCGCGTTCATACAATCTCAGCGTTTGCGGGTGAATGTCGAACATCTCCGCAACGGCACTGATCGAATATGTTCTGACGCGTTTTTTCATAGTTCCGAATAGGCCGCCTAAAGGCGGGACTCCGAACGATTAATCTAATCCCATTATCTTTCTGGGGTTGTCGGGGTTCAACTTTTCAAACTGACGCAGTGCTTCTTTGGTTTCTTCTGAAATGACGCGCGGCAGCGTTATCTTTACCTCGACAAACTGGTCGCCGCGCAGGCTCGGGTTTCGCAGGGACGGGAAGCCGCGTTCGCGAAGACGGAATTTCTGGCCGGATTCCGTGCCTGCTGGTATCTTTAATTGAGCTTTGCCCTCGACGGTCGGCACCTCGATCTTTGCGCCCAATGCGGCCTCGGGGACGCTGATCGGAACGGTGACGTAAATGTTGTCGCCCTTTCGCGTGAAGTGCGGATGCTTGCCGACGTTTGTCACGATAAAGAGATCGCCCGATTCGGCCCCGAGACGGCCGCCGTGTCCCTTCTTAGGAATGCGGACGCGCGAACCGGTATCGACGCCGGCTGGTATCTTGATCTTTACCTGCTCGGTTTTCGGTGTGGTTCCTTTGCCGTGGCAGAGTGTACACGGCGTGCGGCGGCGGCCTGTTCCACCGCAATCAGGACATTCCTGCGAAAACTGCAAACGACCGCCGGATTTGAGTACCTGACCGCTGCCTTTGCAGGTTGTACATGTGACAACCGGTCCGCCTGTATCGCCTGCTCCGTTGCAGCGGGAACATTGTTCGCTGCGATTTACGGTGATATTTGTTGTCAGGCCAGTGAACGATTCCTGAAAACTAAGTGCGAGCGGAATCTCGATATCGCGGCCTTTTTTTGGCATCGCCCGCGGCGGTTCTGGTGCAGGACGTGCTCCGGCACTGCCACTGCCGCCAAAAAGATCTGAGAAAATATCGCGAAAACTCGACCCGCCGCCGGTTCCAGTAGTGCCCGAAAAATCGAAGCCTGAAAAATCGTATGCCTGCTGGCCGCCGCCCGGGCTTGCTCCGGCACCGAACGGAGATTCCGCATCTAAATTGTCATTGTAATAACCAAAACGATCGAAGACCTTACGCTTTTTCTCGTCCGAGAGAACATCGTAAGCCTCTTGCACCTCTTTGAATTTATCCTCGGCCGATTTGTCGTTCGGATTAACGTCCGGATGAAACTTGCGCGCCAAGCGGCGGTACGATTTCTTTATCTCGTCAGCCTTGGCATCTTTCTTTACGCCGAGAATTTGGTAGTAATCTTTTTTTGCCACTTATTTATCAAAACCAAATGCAAATTTGACTGCCTCAAAAACCTCACCTATTTTTTGATCGCTCAGATGAGTAATAAAAGAACCGATTCGAGTTTTGGAGACAGTCTGGATATTATCGACGTTGACCAGACAATTTTCCGGCATGCCGTCCGACTCGTCCAGCCAAACAGTCGATGGATTATCTCGAAGAGTGGTTGTGATTGGAATTACAGTTACCGCATTTAGAGAGGCAATTGCTGATTCTCGGGTGATAATTAAGGCCGGTCGAGGCTTGTCGGGCTCCTTAAATTTGAACCAATAAACATCCCCTCGATTCATTCATCCCCCCAAACTTGCTCATCCTGCCAAACCTCGTATTCTTCCGGTCGCTGCGGATACTTCTCGTAACTTTCCCTGTGTCGTTTGATCTTTTCTTCAATAGATTCACGTCGTAGCGCTTTGCGAAGAATCTCATTGACAAGATCATAACGACTTTTATGCGAATTCTTCGCTAGCAGATCTATCTCTGGAAGAATCAATTCGTCTACTTCGATTTGTACACGCATAGGTTTCATTCAGCTAAAAATGAGCGGCGAACCTATCACCGCTCATTCTTTATACCACAGACGATTATTTCTTCTCGTCTTCTACATCGACATACTCAGCGTCGATGACATTGTCATCTGCGGCCGATGCGGTGTTGGCGTCTCCGTCAGCTCCTGCGGTTGCGGATGATGCCTGCTCCGCTTCGCCGTCTTCCGATGGAGTTGCGGTCTGGCTGTAGAGAGCTTCGGCCAGTTTGTGCGAGGCAGTCTGCAGACGCTCGAAGGCTGAGTTCATTGCATCAGAATCTTCGCCGGCGAGTGCCGTTTTTGAGTCGGCGATCGCGGTTTCGATCTCGGCTACAGCGGCCGCATCGACCTTCTCCTTGTTTTCGCCAAACGATTTTTCAACGCTGTAAACAAGGCCGTCCAGACGATTGCGGGCTTCGATCGTACCCTTTTTCTTTTCATCGTCGGCGGAGTGCGATTCCGCGTCCTTCATCATCTTGTCGATCTCTTCCTTGGACAGGCCTGACGAAGCGGTGATCGTGATCTTTTGCTCACGGCCGGTGCCTACATCCTTGGCCGAGACATTCACGATGCCATTCGCGTCGATGTCGAATGTGACCTCGACCTGCGGTATACCGCGCGGTGCCGGCGGAATGCCGACGAGGTGAAATTTGCCAAGCGTTTTGTTATCCGCGGCCATGGGGCGTTCGCCCTGCAGCACGTGGACCTCGACCGATGTTTGATTGTCAGAGGCCGTCGAAAAGACTTCCGATTTGCGGGTCGGGATGGTCGTGTTGCGCGTTATCATCTGCGTCGTTACGCCGCCGAGCGTCTCAATGCCGAGGCTCAAAGGCGTTACATCCAGCAGCAGGATATCGGTCTTTTCACCGCCGAGAACACCTGCCTGAACGGCCGCGCCTAGAGCAACGACTTCGTCAGGGTTGACCGACTTGTTCGGCTCTTTGCCAAAGAATGCCTTGACCATTTCCTGAACTTTGGGAATACGGGTCGAACCACCGACCAGCACGATCTCTTCGATGTCCTTTGGCTCCAATCCGGCGTCTTTGATGGCCTGTTCGACGGGCGGCATCAGACGCTTGAGTATCGGTTCGACGAGCTGCTCAAATTTCGAGCGGGTCATCTTCATTACAAGGTGCTTTGGCCCGGCTGCGTCCGCCGTGATGAACGGCAGGTTGATCTCGGTTTCCATCGCGGACGAGAGTTCGACCTTTGCTTTTTCAGCAGATTCCTTCAAACGCTGAAGCGCCATTTTGTCGTTATGAAGATCGATGCCCTGGTCTTTTTTGAACTCGTCGATGATCCACGTGATAAGAACTTCATCGACATCGTCGCCGCCCAAATGCGTGTCGCCATTGGTCGATTTTACCTCGACCACGCCTTCGCCAACCTCGAGGACAGAGATGTCAAAAGTACCGCCGCCAAAATCGAATACGGCAATAACTTCGTCCTTTTTCTTATCGAGGCCATAGGCCAAAGCGGCCGCAGTCGGTTCGTTTACGATACGCAGAACTTCGAGTCCCGCGATCTTGCCGGCATCCTTGGTCGCTTGACGCTGAGCGTCGTTAAAGTATGCGGGTACGGTAATTACAGCCTTTTCCACTTTCGAGCCTAGAAAATCCTCAGCCGACTGCTTCAATTTCTGCAGCACGAGCGCGGCGATTTCGGGCGGGCTGTACTGTTTGCCGTCGGCGGTAATGCGTACATCGCCATTACCTGCCTTTTCCACCTTATAAGGTACCTGTTTGATCTCGTCCTGAACCTCTTCAAATTTGCGGCCCATGAAACGCTTGATCGAAAACAGCGTGTTTTCGGGGTTTGTTACGGCCTGACGTTTGGCAACCTGGCCGACCAGACGATTTCCGTCCTTTGTAAATGCCACGACGGACGGCGTCGTTCGTGCGCCTTCCGAATTAGTAATAACGACCGGCTCGCCGCCGTCCATAACGGCCACTACCGAATTTGTCGTTCCCAGATCGATTCCTATGATTTTGCTCATTCTTTATATTCTCCCGCTTCCAATTATTGCTTGCTCTTTGAGTAAATAACTATAAAACTGACTTGAGCCTTGATGGATGATAATACTTGAGTGTGTTGTTGTCAAGTTTATTTCTAGAGAAATATGGCACTAATAGCAACGTGGCTGGCAAATTCTTTTTGTCGCACCTAAGAGGTAATCTAAAATTCAGATTGTTAAAAAAGTTGTTGATTTTTTAAAACAGTTTGTTGTATCATATTCTTTCGTCGCCATTAGGTGACGCCGCAAGAAACGTCTTTAGTCGATCATCCACAATCGACGAAATTCACAGAATAATTTAATTAATTTCAGTTTGACCTAAGGGCGGTCATGTATCGCTTAGGTTAAAGAAAGGCCGGAACGTTTTGTGGGAGGAACGTTGTCGGCCTTTTTCTTTTGGTTCGCGGCTTGTCGGGGTTTAATGTTCGCCAGCCCATTAACAAAAACTGCCGGAGGCTTGGTGGACCAGCGTCCGTAAAGGGAAACTAGACCCATTGCTCTTCCGCCGATACTTAAATGCGTTGCGGCATTTACAATATTTCCTGTCAGGGCCGCCGTCGGTGCCGGTGATATTGAAATTGGTTCTCTTGGGATTTAGGTTTTTAAGCCCGCTTGCCTTGCTGATAAATTTGCTTCGCTCCTGTTGCGTCCCAAATGGAAGCAGTCCCGTCATATTCGTGTATGCAATTTCTCGGCACTGGCCTCAGGGGGTTGATGATCTGATATACATTAGCCGCCACGACATTACAGCCGGCGACAACTGCGAGCTTCGGACAGAACGTGTGACCTGATCGGGTTACGATCCCGCTCCCACCCGACACCTGACAGCCGGTTATCCAGATCGTCCCAATGCGGCCTTTCAGCAGGGAGAAGAGCCCGAGATTTTCTTCTCCGATACCTTCACGATCGAACTCCTCTCGCACATCTCCGTTCGCACCGGGAACTTTGCTCTTGACTTCGCCTATATACAGATATCCGTTTGAACCATGGCAATTAATGACAACATTCTTTAGATACGATTGCCCGCTGCGCGTTGCGGCCGCTTGAATTTCGCTCAAAACCACAATTGAACTTGCGTATTTATCCAGTTTTACGGTTTGTTCCATCCTGTATTCCGGACCTGGAACATCGAAGGTATTAATTGCCAGGGAAGGCTGTTCTAGCTTGATCATTTCCTTTTACTTCTTGTATATGTTTTCATTTTTTTGACCTCATCATTGCCGAAATTCCTTGAAGGGGCCTGTCATAGTAATGCAGGAATTTCCCGTACACCGAACGATCGGCCCCTCGTATCCGGGAAATGCCGGCCGCTGATTCCACAGTCCGGCTTCCACCGTCACACCCAGGACAACCGACATTCGCTTTAATAATGCTTCGCCATTGGGCGGCGCTCCGACCAAACACCCGCCGAGAGATACCCGGGCGTCGGGCGCAAGGATGGGAACTAGCCGCGCAAGTTCCTGTTCGGCGCCGTTCCATAATTTGCCGTCGACTGGCGAAATGCCTAAAGCATCGACCGGCATGTTGTTGAAATTAATTATATGACCGGAGCCAACCGCCTGAACTCCGCTTTTCGCATGTCCATACAGGACCAAACGAGAGATCTTATCCGGGCCGGCCGCGGCCAGAACTTTATTCACCATATCCAGTACCGAATAAACGCTGACGGTAGCCAGCGCACCCAACGGGGCGGACATAGCCGCTGTCTTGATCCAAGCTACCCAACTGGCAGCGCCCCCATTTCCATCAATTGCCCATATATATGCAGCCATTTTTATTACTCCTTAATTACTCTTAGGTATTTTGTTACAGGGACGGGATTATCAATCTCTGTCCAGGCTTGATCAGGTTGTAATCCGGTCCGATCGTCCGCCGGTTTTCCGGATGGTTGTAGATAACGTCCCATTTATTCATGTCGCCGTAGTAGGTGATCGCGATCTTCGATAGCCAGTCACCCGGCTGAACTACGTGGATTCGCGGAACGTAACCCGGTCTTTTGGGATCTTGCGGATACTGATTGTGCGGTGGTATATATGGCCCGGGTGTGCCGGGAGCCATCGGCACCGGCTGGGTAAAACCGACAAGATGATCGAGCAAATGTTTCGCGATCATATTTGAGCCGTTCGAAGCGACCCAGTTTATCCGGCCAACCTTCATCATGTTTAGAGCGACGAGATCGAGAAAATGAAGAGCTTGGCCAATAGCTTCGTAATTAATGACCAGATTGTTCCTCATCGCTATCGGTATTGCGCTAACGAGGTTGATGTTTAACGGAGCAGGGTTGATGGTTGCGGCGTATTTTCCGCAGTAAACCGCACAGTAAGAGGCCAATCCGCCTCCGAGTGAATGGCCTACCAAAACATCGGCGGGACGCGAACTTGCCAGGGCCAGGGCGAGTGCATAGTATGGCGAGGCCCCTGTCACTCCCTGCATGAAGTTATTGAGCCAATCTTCGATCTCGGGCATGTCAGTTCCCGCGAATGAAAGAACGGTCTTTCCATTGCCCGTAACCAGCACGGCACGGAATCCCCCAACCTCAATAACTTCGGTTACTTTCCATTGGCTGCCGTTTGAAAGCTGATAGAGTCCTTCTGTTCCGCAACCCTTGTAAGCCAACCAGCACAAACCTTGAACTTCCTCGTAATCTAATCCCCACGCACCTGGATACGACATATTTCTCTCCTTCTATCTTTATTTCACTCGCGTTTCCGCACGATCTTATGCACCAAGCGTGACGGATGCCTCGAACTGAAGCATCCGTCACGCGGCACTCTGCTAGTTGTTTTTCTTGCGGTTGATGTTGCGGCTTGCCTGGTTAAGCTCGCGGTGGAGCCGGACGCTTTCGACGAAGGTCACGTTGCCGTCGGAGCTTGCCTTGCGTTCGAACTTCCGGATCTCAGCCTGCTGCTTCAGCAATTTGGCCGTTTCCTTAAAGCCCAGATCGCCTGACTTGACGCCATTGACTATGCGATCCTTCTGATTGTTTTCCCGCTGATCGACACGCGGTGTATTTGTTTGGGCCGATGCTGCAACGGCAAACGCGAATACCAAACCGAACATAATTGCTAACTTTTTCATTTTTGTTACTCCTTGTTTATTGAATTGTTTTTTTATGGCAAAATTGTTTTGACATAAAAACAAAGCAACTTTGTTTTTGCCTTGTTCGCTGGTTTGGACGCATCAGCATAGGGTAATTGCACTTAAACGCCGTCAAATCTGCGCTCAAACAATTCTCAAAGAAATATCAAAGGATCTATGAGCAACGGGGCCAATACTTTGTATGAATTCGGAGGCTTTAGACTGGACGCCGGGACAGGCACTCTCTGGCGTGGAGGTGAGGTCATTTCGCTGTCGCCCAAGGCGGCCGAGCTTCTAAATCTTCTCATCGGGCACGATGGTCAGATCGTTTCAAGGCAGGAGATCTTCGATACAGTCTGGGCAGACACCTTTGTTGAAGAAGGTGTTCTGACGCAAAACATCTATACGCTGCGCAATGCTCTCGGTCGTGACGAAGAGGGCAGACAGTTCATCGAGACCGTTCCGCGACGTGGATATAGGTTTGCGGGGCAACTGCAAATAGTTAATGAAAGCGGAAACGAAAAAGCCGATGATGACGAGATCCTTAATGACTACTCTGCAATTCCATTAAAATCGACACCTTCTTTACTGACTAAACCTGCGAGCCGATCAGGCCGAGCGTTGTTATTTGGCGGCCTGGGTGTCTTGGTTATCGCCGCAACTGTCTTCGGTGTTTACTGGGTCGCCTTTCGCAAGGAGCCCAAAACTGAATCTGTAAATGCTCCGATCGAACAACTGCGTTTTCAAAGGCTGACGGACAGCGGCGACGTTTTGTATCCGACGATCTCGCCTAATGGTGAGTTGCTTGCTTATGTGCGGCTTCAGGAAGAAGAAGCGAGCGTTTGGGTCAAACAGATCGCGACCGGCAATTCGGTCCAAACCTTGCCGCCATCGCGCAAGGGGTATCGTTCGCTGGCCTTCTCGTCCGATGGTAAATACCTGTTCTTTCGTGAGCAGGCCGACCCGGGAGCGATATATCAAAAGTCGCCTTTCGTCGGCACACCAAAAAAGGTTGCGGATAATGTGTGGAGCGATTTCAGCGTATCGCCGGACAGCAAGCAAGTTGCGTTCGTCCGCCGCGACTCTACACGCGATGCTCACCTATTGATCTTGTCCAACATCGACGGGAGCGGTGAGAGCGAATTAAGCGCAAGGCAATCACCGCTTTTTTATATTGGCGGCGCTCCCGCATGGTCGCCCGACGGTGCAAAGATAATCATCACCAGCGGTTCACAGCAGCAGGCACGTCCAGTACTGCTGACGATTGACGTTGCGACGGGTGGAGAAACGGAATTAAATACCCCGCAATGGCGCGATGTGACGCGCACTTTGTGGACGCCGGACGGCAAGCATTTAATAGTGGCGGCGCGTGCAATTGACGAGTCAACGTCGCAGTTGTGGATGCTCAATTTTCAAGGCGAGGTGCGACGACTTACCAATGACCTTGAGACCTATTTTTGGTGCAGTCTTTCGGCTGACGGACGAACGCTCGTAACGCGGCAGCAGAGAATTTTTTCACACCTTTGGGTGTTTGAAGATGGCGATGCTAAAAAAGCCACGCAGCTTACCTCCGGCGGGAACAATATGGACGGCTACCGCGGATTAACGTGGATGCCCGGCGGCAAGATCGTTTTTAGTGCACGCTCAGACCATATTACCGATCTTTATTCGATGAACCGGGATGGAAGCGAGCGAATACAACTGACCGCAAACGCGGGAACGGACAACACCTGGCCGACAATGTCGCCGGACGGACGCCAAATCGGTTTCACTTCGCATCGCACTGGCGCGAGACAGATATGGCGAATGATCGACGGACACGATCAAAAACAGTTAACTTTCGGCGAACAGCCAAAAGAGAGCGCTAGTTCCGCTGCACTGTCGCCGGACGGTACGGAAGTATATTTCCTCAGGCTGGGAGCCGGTCCGTCGTCCATTTGGAAGGTTCCGGTTGACGGCGGGCCCCTTGTCCAGGTTTCACATTTGACCAATGCCACGGCGGAAGGTTTTTTATCCATTTCGCCTGACGGCAAATGGCTGGCCTATCGCCATGTTGCAGGCAAACAAGATGCCGATAGCGAAGAAGGAACCGTTAGGGTCGGCATTTTACCAATTGACGGCAATGCCGAACCGAGACTGTTCGATATACAGACGCGGCGGCCGGTCGTTCAATGGTCGGCCGATTCTACCGCATTCGATTATATTGGCGGCGCATTTACGTCTTCCAGTTTGTGGCGGCAGCCTCTCAACGGCGAACCAAAAAAGCTGCTCGATTTTACGGAAAGGACATTCAATTTTGCGTGGTCGATGGATGGAAAAGATCTGGTGGCCGCTCGCGGTAAATTACAGGGTGACGCGATACTTATTACAAATCTGCCGTAAAAAAACTTTATCCCGGTTCGCCTTGTTCTTTCATTAAACGGGCGACCTGGAAGATATAGTGGATGCCGGAGACGACGACTAAAAGGACGATGACGAAGTAGGTTGTCGGCAGAAAGACCGAATAGCCGGAGACGGCGGCGAAGAGCACGAGCGAGATGCCGATCACCTGAACGAGCGTGCTGACCTTTCCCCAGAACGACGGCTGGAAGCCGCGAAAGCCGGTGATGATATTGATCGAACCCGCGATGGTGAGAATAAGCACGTCGCGGCCGATGACCGATGCTGTGACCCAGAAGGGAATCGGCAGATGACGAGTGGACGGAAGCACATCGGGAAGCGTAAGGATGATGAACGCTGTCGTCATAAGCAGTTTATCCGCGATCGGATCGATGATCGTGCCGAGCTCAGATTCCTGATTGAACCGGCGTGCGAGAAACCCATCAATGCCATCCGAAATTCCAGCGATCAAAAACACCGCCAACGCCCACTTGCTGTAGCCGTAATAAACAAGGCTCACGAAAACAGGGATCAACCCCATCCGCATGAATGTCAGAATATTTGGGATGGTCAGAATTGTGCTCATTTGGCGGAATGTAACTTGAGAACGCTTATCTCGGGCGGGCATTGGTAACGGACGGGAAGCACGACTGTTCCGATGCCGCGCGTGATGTATATTTGCGAATCTTTTCTGGCGTGAAGGCCGCTGGAAAGGCGCCTCCGCGGCAGGATACGTTTTTCGGGATCGCGTACCTTAACCTGTCCGCCGTGTGTGTGTCCGCTGAGCGTGAGATCTATTTTATAGCGTACCGATTGGCGGAAGATGATCGGGTTGTGTGCGAGCAATAGTTTCATCTCGTCGGGAAACGAACCTTTCAATGCCGACGCCAGATCGGTCTTGCCGACCATGTGATCATCGACGCCGGCCAGCCAAAAAGACGAACCTTTTGCTTCGAAGCGGATGCCTTCATTTACAAGAACTTTAATGCCCGCGTTATTCAAATGTTTCGTCACGGCGTCGGCGTCGGTCCAATGATCGTGGTTGCCGAGACAGGCGTACGTTCCGTACTTTGCCCTCAATTCGCCCAACACCTTGGCTACGGGCGCGATATATTTTCGATCGTGCGAGACGTAATCGCCGGTAAGAATTATCACGTCGGGATTGAGTTTGGTGGTAAGCAATACCGCACGAGCGATGTGGTCGAGATTGGTGAAAGGGCTGTGATGAATGTCGGAAAGATGAACGATCTTTAAGCCGTCAAGCTTTTTCGGCAGTCGCGGCAGAGTGATCTCGACCTGTTCGATGCACAGGCTGTTCGCCTCATCGATCGCGTATTTTGCGACCTTGGAAAGATTGCCCACAAGCCGGCGCAAGGGCTTTTCGGAGTCGACGAATGCGTTGATCCTTTCGGATAACTTTACCCTATTTGCCCGTGGTGTTCGCATCAGCGCTTGATTATATAGGCTCGGAGACCGCTCGGCAATGAAGGTTCGGCCATAAGACAGGCGTTAAAAAAACCAGCTAACAGCTATCGGCTGACAGCCATCAGCTAATTTTGTAAACATCACGCGACTTTTAATCTTATAAATTTGAGCTTCCCGACTTGAAGAACGACTGAATCTCCGTTGGCAAGGTCGATCTCTGACGTTGGAGACGCGGCTTTTTTACCGTCGATCTTTACGCCGCCTTGCTCGATCAGTCGGCGTGCTTCGCCTTTGGATGCTACCAGGCCGGAGGCAACGACGAGGTCGGTGAGGCGGTAAACTTGAGCAGGCAAAGACTTTTCTTCGATGTCGTCCGGCACTTCCTTTTTAACAAAGCGGCGATTGAATTCGTCTTCGGCAGCGGTCGCGGCTTCGGCAGAGTGGAAAACGTGGATGATGAGTTTTGCGAGGTTTACTTTTACATCCCGCGGGTTCTTTCCGTCGTCGATCTGAGATCTCAAATTTGAAATTTCAGATGTGCTTAGGTCCGTCAGCAGTTCATAATATTTCCACATCAGGTCGTCGGTGATGGACATTACTTTGCCGAACATATCGTTCGGGGGTTCGTCGATGCCGATGTAGTTGTTCAGCGATTTCGACATTTTATTTACACCGTCGAGCCCTTCGAGCAGCGGCGTCGTGATGATGACCTGCGGTTCCTGGTCGTATTCACGCTGCAGGTTGCGGCCCATAAGCAGGTTGAATTTCTGATCGGTTCCGCCGAGTTCGACATCGGCTTCGAGAGCGACGGAATCGTAACCTTGAACCAGCGGATAAAGCAGTTCGTGAAGCGAGATCGGTTTTTCGTCTACCATTCGCTTTGTAAAATCATCTCGTTCGAGTATCTGCTTTACCGTTGTTTTCGCACATAGCTTTATAAAGTCAGACGCTCCGAATTTGTCCATCCACTCGCCGTTAAACCGCAGCTCGGTCTTTTCCGGGTCGAGCAGCTTGAACATCTGTTTCTTGTAGGTCTCGGCGTTTACGTTGATCTCTTCGCGCGAAAGCGGCGGCCGCGTTACGTTCTTGCCGGACGGGTCGCCGATCATTCCGGTAAAGTCGCCGATCAGAAATATCACGGTATGACCGAGGTCTTGAAAGGCCTTCAACTTGCGGATCACGACCGTGTGGCCGAGGTGAATATCGGGCGCGGTCGGATCAAGTCCAAGCTTTACACGAAGCGGCTTTCCGGTCTTCGCCGAGCGCTCAAGCTTGGCCTTCAGATCTTCCTCACGGATCACATCGACCGTGCCTTTTTTCAGGAATGCGAGTTGTTCGTCAATGGTCATAATGAAAACGGTAATTATAGCTTACGATACATAATGTAGGCATTCGTCATACCGTTTTCAATGTGGTTGAATGCGTCGGGGATCTCGCCGATCACTTCGAAGCCGACGCTTTTCCATAGCTTTACGGCGATCTCATTCGATTTGACGACGAAATTGAACTGGATCGATTTGAATCCTAAACGGCGGGCTTCTTCGATGGAATGTTCCGCCATTTTGCGGCCGATGCCTTTCCCTTTTGCGTTGGGCGAGACCATGTAAGCTCCGTTACCGACGTGTGAACCCAAGCCGGGCTGATTTGCCTTTATCCAATAGGTCCCAAGTATCTCGCCGTCATCATCGGCAACGTAAACATACTTTTCCAGCGAGAACCAATACGCCATCATCTCTTCTTCCGGTGTGTCTGGATCGAATATGTATGTGTCACCACCGGCAATGACGGCTTTGATTATCTGCCAGACAGCAGACTTGTCAGGTTCGAGAGCCTTTCGAATTTCAACCATCCATACATATTACGTTGTGTGATGAAAACAAGCTTTATCTATTTTAATTCCGTTAAGAAAGATCACGCGTTAACGTGAATTTCCACACCATTCGTTCACCGCTTTCGTCAAAAACATATTTGCTGTCCGTCACGATCCATAGACCGAGAAATTGCCAGTGCCCGACGGCAAGTTTATTAAAGAGCGGAACGGCGTGGCTGCTATCTATTGCATCAGTCAACGCCCGGTTGGCCGCATCAAGTTTCTGGTTACCGCGACGGCCGTTGCCGGTGTAGTGGATCACATCGGTGGTGTCGCCGTGAAAATCCGGATAGCAGGGATTGATGCGGCCAAAATCGGTCAATAGGGAAATAAGCCGCCCGTTTCGCTGATAGATCCCGTTTCTAACACGGTGAATATTCGAAACTTCCGACCACGATAAATTAACGCCCACCTTCATACTATTAAAAATACTTATACATCTATAACAATTTCGTTTTGGCAATTGACATCTGAAATAAAGCCCAATAAAATCCCACTCATTAGATTTTATTCATTTATTTGAACATTTTTCCTTCCCCCTCTCAGTTCTTCGACAATTCGACTTTTTGCTTTCTCCTAATGGGATAAGTGTGCCTTTTCCCCACTTATACGGCTTGATACATTATCAGCACAGAAAATCTCAAGGAGAATAAAAAACGTGAAAAAACTTGTTTGTTTTTTTGGCTTAGTTGCCGCTGCTCTGCTTGTCTTCGCTATTGTATCGAATCAGGCGGAGGCGAATAAGGCTATCTTCGTAACAGGAGGAGATGACGAGATCGAAAAGGCGAAGGCGATCAGCCTGGAGATACTTCGCAATCGAGCGGCGCTGCGTTCGATCGGCAATCCGGACGAATATAGTATAAAACGTGTGGAAATTGATGAGCTGAAGATGGCCCATACGCATGTGCAGCAATCGATCGGCGGTGTGCCGGTCTGGGAAGGCGAGGCGATCGTCCACTTAAGGCCCGACGGCCAGCTTTCGGACATAACGGACAGCCTCAAAGAAGCCGTTACCATCGAGACCAAACCGACCTTTACAGGAGGAGAACAGGCACTTGCGATCGCACGCGGGATCGGGCACGGACGTATCCTGAGAAAGTTGACCGATCCGCCGACGATCGATCTGTGGATATACCGCGGAGACGACCGCGACCATCTGGCATACCGCGTTATCATGCCGAGAATTGACGGAACAGCCCAGACATCGGTTCCCGTGGTTTTTGTCGATGCACACACAGGCGAGAAGATCTTTGAATACGACAACCTGCAGACTGGAACCGGAAATTCTCTTTACAGCGGAAATGTGACGATCAGCACGAGTTCGTCTGGCAGCACGTTCTATATGGAAGACCCGACCGGCCGCCGACAAGGAACTTTCAATATGAACAACACCGGCAACACCTCGACCGGAACCGGCGGAACGCAATCACGATATACCGGCACGGACGATGTGTGGAGCGCGACGAATGAACGTGCTGCGGTCGATGCTCATTACGGAGCTGCAAAGACGTTCGATTATTACCAAACCACGCATAACCGCAACGGCATCGACGGCAATTACGGCCCGGGAACGACGGCGTCTGCCGTCGGCGGAACATCGCTCGTCGTTTCGCGAGTTCATTTCGGCAGCAACTACAACAACGCATTCTGGTTTAACAATCAGATGACCTACGGCGATGGCAACGGCTCGACATTTACGCCGCTGACGACGATTGACATTTGCGGCCACGAGATGACGCACGGCGTTACGGAACGCACGGCGAATCTTACTTACGCAAGAGAATCCGGTGCGTTGAATGAATCGATGTCCGATATTTTCGGTGCAATGGTCGAAAGATATTCAGACGGAGCGGTCAGCACGGACACCTGGAAGATAGGTGAAGATGCTTACACACCGGGAACGGCGGGCGATGCACTGCGGCGGATGGATAATCCGAATTCCGTGGGCGACCCCGATCATTATAGTCTTCGTCTGTATCCGGGAAGCTGCTCGCCCTCGAACGCAAACGATCAGTGCGGTGTTCACACTAATTCGAGCATCAGCAACCACGCATTTTATCTTGTGGCGGCCGGCGGCACGAACCGCGTCAGCGGCGTAACAGTTCCCTCGATAGGAACAAGTGCGGCCGAACGGATCTTTTACCGTGGGTTGACCGTTTATATGACGGCCAGTACGAATTTTGCCGGAGCCAGAACCGCAACCTTGAACGCAGCGACCGACCTTTACGGAGCATCGAGCGCACAATATAACGGGATCGCAACGGCATGGTGTGCGGTTGGTGTCGGAGCATGTCCGAATCCGAACCCGACTCCAACACCGACCGCAACGCCGACTCCGAATCCAACACCGACGCCTACGCCGGGTGCAAATTTGCTGGTAAACGGCGGTTTTGTGGGAAGTGCTTCGCCGTGGGTTGGTTCGGGGAGCGGTTATTTCTACATCGCCAACGGAAATTATCCACATGGCGGCACCGGATACATTTACTTTGGTGTGAATAACAGCGTCAGTGGACAGTCGTATCAGACGGTTTCGATCCCGACGACCGCAAGCGGAACACTCAGCTTCTGGCTGAATGTAACGTCGAGCGAAACGACGGCCTCGACCGTATATGACCGCCTGTTTGTAGAGGTGCGAAGTACAAGCGGGGCTTTGCTCGCAACGCCCGCAACATACAGCAATCTCAATAAAGCCGCTGCAGGTGCCTATACATTGAGAACGCTAAACATGTCGGCGTATAAGGGACAGACAGTGAGGGTCCAATTCCGTACGACAACGGATAGTTCACTTGTAACTACGTTCAGAGTGGACGACGCATCACTACAATAGGCAAAGGCGGAAACACGACTGGTAGGAAGTGTGCCCGTTAACAAAGAAAAGGCTGTCTGAAAAATGATTCGACGGCCTTTTCACATCTTTTTGTATTGTGCTTTCTTCTTTCGTGTGTTTCGTGGACAGTTTCTTAAGAGTTCTTCCACGAAATACACGAAATAGATCAAAAAGGAAATTAAAACAACAAAGAGGTCGCCTTTTCAGACAGCCTCTTTTAATTTTTGAAAGAGACAATTTTTCCTAATCTTCGCCGGGGCCGAAGCGGTAGACGAGGAAGCCAATGGCACGCGCCGGTTTGCCGCCGAAGGTCGGGCGGTTGAATTTTGATGCAAGGGCAGCCCGCTCGGCCTCGGGATGAAGAAGCTTGTTGCCGGTGCGTGCTTTTGCGCTGACGACGTTGCCGTTGGTTTCGATCAGAACTTCGACCTGGACAAGGCCGGAAGCTCCGTTCGCCTTGGCTTCGCGCGTGTGGTAAGGCTTTTCGGCTGAGACGACCTCGAAATTAAGAAACGTATATTTATCGCCGACCACAAAACCGTTCCACGCTTTTGGTTTCGCGGCGACAGGCTTAACGGCAGTTTTGACCGCTGCAGCCTTTTTCTTTGTAACTACTTTTCCGCTGGACGCCGACGAACCCGATCCGCCTCCACCGAAACCCTGCGAGCCGCTGGCTGAGGCTCTTGCACCGCCCGCTTCAGCCGGTTCGTCTCTCGCCATGATAGCTGCACCTGTTTGAGCGGAAACTGTGGCAGAAAATGTCAGGAGAATGAAAAGCGAGCAGGTTGTGAATCGGAAGGTTAGCATAGGTTTCCTTATGAGAGTGGACGGTTGATCGAATGGATTTTGCACATTCAGTTTTCCGCTGATTTAAGGACTCAATTGAAAGAACTGCATTAGAGATCTCATCGCGCCGAAAACTTGGGTCGAGAATTCATCTTTTCGTGTCAACGCAAGCCGCCTTCATTTCCCGGCCAGTATGTTAAATCCCGTGCCACGGCTCCACGACGAAACCACCGACACGATGCCAAAAAATCACTGACACGATGTCTGCTGGGACTTTTCAAACAGCCAATCCTACGCCGATGCCGGAGCGATCGTTTCGGAAACTTCCGGTTCGCTTGCGGGTGAGATCTCGTCGGTTTCACCGATCAACGATTCATCGACCAGTTGATGCTGTTCTAGTTCGTGGATCGCGTATGAGCCGGTTGCGGGCGAAGCGGAAGGCACGCGGCCGACATAACGAAGAGTCATATTTTCACGCATCAACGAACGCAGACGCGGATCGACAAATGCCCATCCGCCCATATTCTGTGGTTCTTCCTGTGTCCAGAAAAGCTGAGTTGCGTTCGGATATTTTGCGACTATTGCTTCGAGGGCTTTGGCCGGGAACGGATAGAATTGCTCCAGCCTGATCACAGCGACCACCCCGTCAGCCGAAGCGGCTGCCACCCCTCCTTTCGAAGGAGGGGAGCTTTCTCGGGCCGCTTCGAGATCGTAATACACCTTGCCGCTGCACACGACTATGCGTTTCACAGCGGATGCGTCCGTGACCCTTGGGTCATCGATCACCGGCTGAAAACCGCCGCTTGTAAGTTCTTCCATTGTCGAACTCGCTGCCGGGAGACGCAGCAAACTCTTTGGCGTCATCACGATCAGCGGGCGTATGATCTCCTGCCGAGCCTGACGTCTTAGCAAATGGAAATATTGCGCGGGTGTAGTCGGATAACACACCTGCAAATTATTTTCGGCGCAAAGCTGTAAAAATCGTTCAAGCCTTGCGGATGAATGTTCCGGCCCTTGTCCCTCAAAGCCGTGGGGCAGTAAAAGGACGAGACGGCATTTTTGCTTCCATTTATCGTCAGAGGCGGCGATGTATTGGTCGATAATAACCTGAGCACCGTTAGCAAAGTCGCCGAATTGAGCTTCCCATGCGACCAACTCGGTCGGGGCTTTGATCGAATAACCGTACTCGAATCCGAGCACGCCTGATTCCGACAAGCTGCTGTCGAAAACGTAAAATCGGGCGTTCGGTTTTTCGGCGTTTCGTATTTCCGTCAGCGGCGACCAGCGTTCGCCGGTCAGCGTGTCGTACATCGACGCATGTCTTTGTGAGAAGGTTCCGCGGCCCGAATCCTGACCGCTTAAACGAAAGGGAAAACCCTCGACAACGAGCGAACCGATCGCCATCGCCTCGGCAAAACCCCAATCCATCGGCACTTCGCCAGCTCCCATTTTCGCTCGTCGGGCAAGCTGGCCTACCATTTTTGGATTGACGTGGAAATGTTCCGGAACGAGCGATATCTTGTCCGAAACACGTTTTAGGTCAGCGGCATCGGCTCCAGTTTCCAGAACTTCAGACCCATCATCCTCGACAGCCGGCGGGCTGAGAACGGCCCTCGCCGGTTTGTCTGCGGCGATCTGTTTGGCGCGTTCCAGAATGCCTTCGTATTTAGCGACGACCGCATCGGTCATATTTTTTAGATCGTCTTCCGATATGACGCCTTCGCGGATCAAATGCTGTGCATATAAATGCCGCGTTCCGGGATGAACTTTAACGCGGGCGTACATTACCGGCTGTGTGTAGCTCGGTTCGTCGCCTTCGTTATGGCCGAGCCGACGGAATCCGACAAGATCGAGAACAACGTCCTTCTGAAACACGCGGCGGTAATCCAGAGAGATCTGCATTACGCGAAATGCGGCTTCCGGAGCGTCGCCATTGATGTGAAATATCGGCGTTTGGGTGATCTGCGCGGCATCGGTCGAATAGATCGAGCTGCGGCCGAGTTCGGCGGAGGTCGTGAAACCGATCTGGTTATTGATAACGATATGGATCGTGCCGCCGGTGCGGTAGCCGGGCAGATTGGCAAGCTGCAGCGTTTCCATCACGATGCCTTGTCCGGCAAACGCGGCGTCGCCGTGCAGCAAAACCGGAAGGATCTTGCTGTAAGATTCCTCGCGTTCCATGCCGTGGCCGTTGCGAAGTTCGTCCTGCCGTGCACGGGCCATGCCCTCGACGACCGGGTTCACAAATTCTAAATGGCTCGGGTTACACGAAAGCTCGATGCGGATCTCTTTGCCGGACTTCGTCGTTTTGCTGCCTATCGCCCCTTGATGATATTTCACGTCGCCTTCGTCCGCCGGAAATGATGGATGCGACGTTCCCTCGAAAACGGTGAAGATACGTTCGGCCATATCACCGGTCTCGGCGTTCCCGACTATATTTGTAAGCACATTTAGGCGCCCGCGGTGGGACATGCCCATATAGATCTCATCGACACCACGCTCGCCGGAACCCTCGACCAATTGATCGAGCATCGGGATCACGGTCTCGCAGCCTTCCAGCGAAAAGCGTTTCTGGCCGAGGTATTTCTTATGCAGGAACTGTTCGAACTGCTCGGCTTCTATAAGTTTTTGGAGCAGTTCCTTGCGTGTTTCAGCCGGAAGCGGCGGTGTATCGACAAACTGCTCGCGGATCTGAGCGCGGATCCATTCCTTTTCTTCCTTGCTTTGAATGTGGCGGTATTCGATACCGACCTTGCCGCAATACGCCTTGCGAAGTATTTCGAGAATTCGACGCAGCGTCGCGGTCTTTTCGCCGTGCAGGCCGCCAGTTATGAACTCGCGATCGAGGTCCCAGATCGTCAGTTTGAATGCGTCCAGATCGAGTTCCGACGCATGATGCGAGGTCATATTCAACGGATCGATATCCGCGAGCATATGTCCGCGAATGCGGTAGGCGTTGATCAACTGAAGCACGTTCGCCTGCTTTTCCGCCTGTTCGGTAAACCGGTCGCCGCCGAGCAGAGACGGGTTGTAGTCAACGGCCCAACGGAGCGGCGGATAATTGATCTCAAGATCGCGGAACATCTCTTCGTAAAAATTGTGCTGGCCGGTTAGAAATTCCTGGATCTTTGCGAGAAACAAACCGCTCTCGGCTCCCTGGATGACGCGATGATCGTAGGTGTTTGTCAGCGTGATGATCTTGCTGATGCCTAGCTGCGAAAGGCCGGCCGGGGTCATTGCCTGATATTCTGCGGGATATTCGATCGCTCCGGTCGCGATTATTGCGCTCTGGCCAGACATCAAGCGCGGGTTTGACGCGACCGTGCCGATCGTTCCCGGATTGGTGAGCGAGATCGTCGTACCCTGAAAATCAGCTATCTCTAGTTTTCCGTCACGAGCTTTTTTAACCTGAGCATTAAATGCGGCAAAAAATTCCGCGAAATTCATCGTTTCGCAGCCCTTAATATTAGGCACCAGCAGATTTCGCGAGCCGTCCTTCTTTTCAATATCGATCGCGATGCCGAGGTTAATGCCAACGTGTTCGAGTCTTGATGGAGCGCCGTTCACAAGGCCGTATCCGTGATTAAGCGCCGGATAAGCCTTTGCGGCTTTTACGATCGCCCACGCGATAATGTGTGTGAACGAAGCTTTTCCACGGCTCTGCGACTGAAGATTTTCGTTGACGATGCGGCGATTTTCTTCGAGTACCTTGACGGGCATCGTGCGAAAGGTCGTCGCAGTCGGGACCGTGAGGCTCTGCTCCATGTTCTCGACAATTTTTTTGGAAGCACCGGTCAGAGGCTTGGCGTTGGTATCGGCCGGCAGCGTTGTAACGGGCACCGGCTTATTAGCTGGCTCGGTATCTTTTACCGGTTCGGCAGCCGCAGGCACACTTCCTGCCGGTCGTGTTTCTGCCTGCTCTATTTGCCCGTTACCGCCAGCCAATAGATCGCCGAAATAGGTTCGCCAGGAATCGTCGACAGAGTTTGGATCGGCCTGAAACCGTGTTAGCAAACCTTCGACATAGCTTGCGTTGGCACCAAAATTTTCTGTGATATAGGCCGAGATATTTGTGTTATTTTCGCTCACTTTCTTGTTAATAACCTCAGTATGCAATTAGGTCGCAATACAATAGTTTAACTCAAACGCGGCGAAAATATAAGCAGGTTCGGAGTTCCAGCTTTAGCTGGTTAGGGTTGCTGCTGAGGAGCCTCGTTGCAAAGAGAGACCAGCTAAAGCTGGAACTCCGAACTACTGCATAGGATTGCTGATCTTGATGTCGATATCGACCGGAACGACGCGTTTGTGGAGAAAGCCGTATCGCCGAAATCGGCCGAAAACAAATACTCGTCCGGTCACGGTCCACAGCTTTTGCGATTCGCGCATTTCCTTCCATGCGGTTTGGATGATGCCTGTGGTCGGAAGAAGGATGCGGGCGGGTTTTGGCAGAATGATCGTTTCGCCTTTTCGAAAGTCGAACTTGTGTTTATATTCTTCGATCTCGACACTGACGCCGTTAACGCGAAAATCTTTGAACGAAAGAAAATCGACCTTGCCGCTTTGTGCAAGCGAGCGAAATTCGCCCGAAAGCTCGAACGTGACGCCGGATATATCGACATGAATGAGATCTGGCTCACCGATCTTTACGAAGGCATCAAGGCCGCTTTCGGCTGCTTTCGCGTCCGTCGAAACAGTGACCGTATCACGATAAACCTTGTAACCGTGGATCTCGTTAGGCAGGTTCTGCGGGAAGACGGAAAAAACGAGCGTTGCTATTAAAAATAGAAGGGTTTTGAAGGATGCGGGGGCAAGCCCGCCTTCCATACTGAGACTTGTTATCTTGTCTTGTTTCATTCCCGTTCATTCATGTTCATTCTTGCTCATCTTTTTCTGTGGTTAGCTTTTCTCTTTTCACCACAGATAAAGACGAAGAGGAATGATCAAGATAAGAACTCGCAGTCGGGAAGGCGGGCTTGCCCCCGCTTTTGTAAAGGCTGAACATAATCAAGTTGAAGAGTTAGATTTGCCGTCGGCTTTCGCTTCATCGGTCGGGACGTCTTTTTCGAGGTCTAGCTTGATTGCATCCAGTATTCCATTGATAAATTGGGTTGCTTCGAACGTTGAAAATCTACGGGCAATTTCCAGAGCTTCATTTATAACGACGGTTCGGGGCGTGTCTTCGTAGAGAAATTCGTAAACGGCGAGGCGAAGGACATTGCGATCGACGATGGCCATTCGCTCGATACGCCAGTGTTCGGCGCGAGAGCGGATGCGGTCGTCAACAGTGTTAAGATTTTTGAGCGCTCCGCGAACGACATTGTTCGAGAATTCGCGCGTCTTTTCGTCAAACGCTGCGTCGCCAAGTTCGTTCCAGAAATCTGCGATCAAGACCTCTGCGTCGGGCTTATGGACGTCCGCAGCAAAAAGCATCTGCAAAGCGCTTTCGCGTGCTTTTCGCCTGGTTCCCGAACCCTTTTCTTCCTTATCAAACGACATGCGGTAAAACTATATCAATTCTTCGACGGCGATCTCATCAATGAATGCGGCCATTTCGATCGCGGTGCGAGCGGCTTCGAATCCCTTGTTGTCATCGCCCGGGCCGCATCTTTCGACGGCCTGATCGAGCGTGTTGGTCGTAACTACGCCGAAGCTGACCGGTACGCCCGTCATCAGGGATGCCTGCATAATGCCGGTCGCTGCCTGACCTGCGATGAAATCAAAATGCGGAGTATCGCCGCGAATGACGACCCCAAGAGCGACGATCGCGTCAAAACGATTCGTTTCCGCAACGGCCTGAACGGCCAGCGGAAGTTCGAATGACCCCGGAACTTCGAACACCTCGACATGTTCGTCTTCGGCCCCGGCTGCCCTAAAAGCCCGCAAGGCTCCGTCGCGAAGGCTGGTCGTGAGTTCCTTGTTCCAGCGACTGTAAACGACGGCAAAGCGGTACGCTCCCGCATCCTGGTTTTCAAAACTGATCTGAGATCGCAAACGATTTCTCCCGGCAACTGCCAAACTAAAGTATAAGAATCATAACCGGTGTTTACAAGGATGAAGTATCGGTCGTAGAAAATGCTTTCTGCCCATCGCCATTTTTTGACTTGAGTTTTGCAATTCCGGGCCGTCAGCCACGATAATATTTATCAATGTCCGCACAGATAATCGAAACCGAAGAGACGCTTATTATCGAAACGCCGGAGCGTGTTCCGCTGTCGTTTGCGCTGGCGTCTATCGGCAACCGGTTTCTGGCGGTGGCGATAGATCATACGATCCAATATGTGTCGATAGCGATAATTGCGTTCATTTTCCTTTTCGCGGCGGGATACGGCAGCAGCTCTTCGGCCGGCGTATCCGAAACGCTTGGCAGCGATCTGCCTAGCTGGGTGATCGCGGTAATGATCCTTGTGCTATTTTTGCTTTTCACCGGATACTTCATTTTTTTTGAATGGCTGTGGGACGGGCAAACGCCGGGTAAGCGTTTGTTAAAGCTGCGGGTTATTCGCGAAGACGGGCGGCCGATCACACTGTGGGAAGCCATTGCCCGAAACCTATTGCGGATATTCGACGCGGTTCCGGGTTTTGTAATACCGATCTATTCGATCGGGCTGATCGTGGTTTTCTTGAGCAATCGCGATCAGCGTGTCGGCGATATTTTTGCCGGAACGGTCGTGATCCGCGAACGTACTGACGAGGCCCCGACCTTTGCCGAGACGTTTTCTAATCCGGTTGCCGACGCCGCATTCAGACGCGTGCAGGCAAGGACCGCTTTTGAAGGGAACATCAGCAGCGTTACTGAAAGCCAGATCGAGGTCGTGGAAAATTTCCTGCGCCGCCGATGGGACCTGACAGAACGCCAGCGCCTGTGGATGGCTTGGCGCATCGCGCTTCCGCTGATGTATAAGATCAAGCCGAACTATGACATGGCAACATTTACCTACGAAGGATTTCTTGAGGAACTGCTTGCGAAATTCCACGCAAAACAGCGGTTTTTGAACTAGCCGATTTTGCCATCCGTCCGATTTCCGTGTTACGTTGCTAATCTGTTGTGTTGGTCTTTCCCCTATTTTTAACTAATTGTGAAAAAGAACATTCTCATTACGGGCGGGGCCGGGTTTATCGGTTCGCATTTGGTTGAGCATTTGCTGCGTGAAGGTGCGTGGAACGTGACGGTCGTTGACGATCTTAACGATTTCTATTCGCCGGATGTGAAGCGAGCAAATCTTGCCTCACTTCGGGCCGTTGGCGATTTTCAATTCGTTGAGGCGGACATTCGCTGCCCGGAAAGTTTGCAGCCGATATTCGACGAGAACGAGTTCGGCGTGATCGTGCATTTGGCTGCCCGGGCCGGTGTTCGGCCGTCGCTGAGGGAGCCGAAGCTTTACGTCGAGACGAACATAAACGGCACGATGAACCTGCTTGAGCTTGCCCGCGATCATGGCGTCGGGCAGTTCGTTTTCGGCTCGTCGAGTTCGGTTTATGGTACTAATGAAAAAATGCCGTTTTCTGAGGATGACCGCATTCATCAGCCGATCTCGCCTTACGCTGCAACCAAGGCCGCGGGCGAATTGCTTTGCCACACTTATTCGCACCTGTTCGATATCCGCACTGTTTGCCTGCGGTTTTTTACCGTTTACGGCGCACGGCAGCGGCCCGATCTCGCGATACATAAATTTTCGCGTCTCATCACGGAAGGGAAGCCGATACAGGTTTTCGGCGACGGCTCAACCCGGCGCGATTACACCTATGTTGACGACATCATCTCCGGGGTTCGCGCGGCGATCGACTATAAGGATTCGATGCACGAGATATTCAACCTTGGCGAATCCGAGACGACCGAACTGACCCGCCTGATCGAACTGCTGGAAGAATCGCTCGGCCAAAAAGCCGTTATCGACCGCCAGCCAATGCAGCCCGGCGACGTCCCAATAACTTTTGCAGACATTTCAAAAGCAAAGAAATTGCTCGGGTACGTCCCGGAAACCAAGATCGAAGACGGCATTCCGAAATTTGTCGAGTGGTTTCGGTCGATAAAAACGGCGCAGATCACGTAAAAACAGGTAATAAAATCCGATTTTGAGGTGTGTAAAAATGACAAAAAACACGAAATTTGTGTCAACCCGGCGCATGGGCGCCTAGCGGACAAGTCGCGTTCCATACCGCTCGCTTCAAAGATATAAGTCTTCGCTCCGTTCGCTTCCGAACAGCCGACAGTTTCAAATATTGTACGACAAATTCAGTGAAATATACCTCAGCAGCTATGCCTGCATAATCATTGACTTTTGAAAATCCACGGTTAAGATGAACATTATTGTTGCGAAAGAGTAACCAGTTGTGCTGAACAAACCTGCACAATTTATCGTATTAACAATTAGAGTGCGGAATATTAAATTGGCCTTGCCGGTTTCTAATTTATTGTTCTCTCAAGCCTAGCCGTGTTAGTCTGCGTATAGAGATTTTTCTACGTTAAAGCATCTCTGAAAGACAACGGTTTATATTTAGACAGCGTCCAAAGACGTTGCCGGGCAATGTACGGAGGCGTGATGATCAAGAAGCATATGTCAATGAGTGGAGATTCAATGGGCGGCGGCTCTAACAACAAGACCGTTACCACAATGTCGAAGAATAGCAGCAGCCCCACCACTTATAAGAATCTTCGAATTGGGCGGCCCGTTGGGAAGCCTTCCGTATCTCAAGCAAAGATAGTGGCCGCTGTACGGGCCGTTATGAAAGAAGACGGAATGATCTAGTTCATTTCAGAGTTCCTGAAGTTAAGGGATCAATGTCTGGAAGATTTTCTGGAATGATCCCTTCTTCATTTCTACCTTCCCCATTATGTTCACGACGACGCGCCCATCATATAGTCGCAGCGTATTTATCAATTGCCCTTTTGATGATGAATATGTTCCCATCTTTCAAACTTCAATTTTTACGCTTTTAATTCTCAACTTTACGCCAAGGTCCGCGTTCGAAATTGATGATGGCGGAGTAAGGCTCGACAAAATACTAACCATAATCGGGGAATGCAAATTTGGAATTCACGACATTTGCCGAACTCAACTTAACGACGACCTGCCGCGTTTCAATATGCCCTTTGAGCTAGGTTTGGATATGGGGTGTAAATCTTTTTCGGACCAAGTGAGACATAGAAAAAAGATACTTCTTATTGTGGATGTTGAAAAACACCGCTTTCGAAAATACTTATCTGATATTTCCGGACAAGATATTAAAGGACACGATAACGATCCACTCAAAATGATTCGTTTAATTAGAGATTGGTTACGTCCTTCCGGTTCACACCTGCCTTCAGCCAGTTTTATTGAAAAAGAATATTTAGTCTTTCAAAAACAGGTAAAGCGAATTTGCGAACAGTTGAATTTGGATCATGACGACCACGGGTTCGTTGACTACTGCTACCTGGTTCGTACTTGGCTGGAAGAACGAAAAGGCATGGCGTAGACTGCCTGACACAATAGATCTTTGACTTGCCGCGGAAAATATGTATCATAGATGCAATACTAGGGTGAGGATGAAACATTATGGCAATACATTGGGATATTTTCAGAGGCGGAGAAACGACGCCAAGCAACGGGCGGCTGTCAGCTTCATTGAACGCAAAGCATGTTTTGACGCTGAACCGATACACGCGCGAGCTGCTCGGAAAAACGGAGGCCGTTTTGGTCATGTTCGATAAACGGGAAAGCATCATCGGCTTGTCGCCGACGCACGCTGCCGACCCGGATGGCTTTCAGGTGAAACCGAAAGGCGGCGGGCAAAATTTTGTCGTACACCTGGCACCATTTTGCCGCCACCATAACATCGTGATCGAAACGACCGAACGCTTTGCTCAACCCGGCCTCACAAAAGAGGGCTACATAACTCTTGACCTAAATAAGACGATAAACGTCAGCCACCGGCGGAGAAAAAGGTCGTAAGCTGGATTCAACTCCAGCGGAAAAGAACTTTTATTGAGCGAAGCAGAGATAGGAGTTGTATGCGGTTGCGATATTTCGAAAGCGAAGAAATTGCTCGGCTATGATCCGAAAACGAAAATCGCGGATGGGATTACCGAAATTTGTGGATTAGTTGTCGAAAATGATGTTAGAGTACCCGTATGAAATTAGCGGTCATACTACTCTTCGTAACGGTGTGTTCTTCGATGTTACACGCACAGGCTGAGCAGCAACCTAAAAATCGAAATATCGGTACTGTGTATAAGTCGTCTGATATACCGGGATGGTGGTTGCCCGGAGAGGCTGATCTTCGTAATTATGAAGTTTATTTAGATGACACTGTACGCAGAAACGGCCAGAAAAGTGTCTCCCTTAAGACTCGGACATTAAATTCGGCTTCTCCTAAATTTACGTTGCTGATTCAGCAGGTGCTTCTGGCAAACTATCAAAATCGGCGGGTTCGGTTTTCAGCCTTTAGAAAATCCCATTTAGCCGGTCGTGCAAATTTATTTTTGCGCATGGACGGAAATAAAATGGTGATAGTGAATCAGGACAATATGGAAAACCGGCTGATCTCCGGAACGACCGATTGGGCCGCATATGAGATCGTGCTCGATGTTCCTGCCGGTTCCCAGCAGTTGGTGATGGGGGTGCGGCTTGCAGGCGGCGGACAAATTTGGGTGGATGATGCGACCTTCGATATAGTCGGCCAAGATGTTCTGGTTACTGGTAAAAACACTCCTAGTGAAATTCAGGCCGGAAGCTCTGTGTTTATTGAAAAATATCGACAGTCGCAACCCGCCGCTTACGAGAAGCAATTGCAGCATTTTTTCGGGCGAAATGAAACGTTGCCTAATTTTCCTGTAAATCTGGACTTTGAAAATTGATTATAAATATTGCTCTGATATCTAATCTAATCTCTGATTTAAGTCTAATACAAATTTCATTTAGTTTGCATGTTCCGTGTGGCATGGATAAATGAAAGTTAAATTAACCCCCAAAACCCAATCGAACCTTAGTCTGCCCGAGATCAGCTCCAGCCGAATACACGTTTCATGACCGGAAGCAGCCGGTGGCCGGTGACGGTTTCGCGGAAGAAGATCTCGTGTTCGAGTTCGACGCGGGCCATGTCGAGGAGGTCGCGGGCGCAGTCGTGCATTTCGAGTTCTTTTGCGAAGACGGCGGCTTCTTCGTACTCGGCGGAGTTTTGGCTTTCGAGGCGTCCGGCAAAATACATAGGCATGAACCAGCCCGAGACATAGCAGGTCAGCCCGAGCGTTCTACCTATCGTCCAGAAAACTTTCTCGCGCGTCTTTCTTGGTTTAGCACCAAGCTTCTCAAGCCAGTCGCCGACGCGCCGGCGATGGTCCCATTCCTCAGCCTCGATATCTTTTATACGCACTTTTTCCGGCGACTCTTTCAGCGATCTCCAATGTCCGCGATAAGCATACGCCGCCGCGATTTCGCCGGAATAGGCGTTTTGAAGAATGCGGATAAGGTTCGCCTTTGCAGTGTTGGTCATAATTAATACGTTGCCGAGTGGTATCGAAAGTATAGAGTGTTTTCGGGTTCGAAAGTAAGCTCGGCGAGTTTGGGTTGGATCTCCGTAACCGTGATCGAGGCGATGAGACGGCCGTTGAGAATAGCGCTCCACGAATGGCCGATCCCGTTCACGCTCGGCAGGTAGCCGACAGCGGTTTGACGAATAAAAGAAAGAGTGTCGGTTTGGGAAGGGTCGATCTCGGTCGTACGCTCGTGAGGAGCATCGGCGTCATCGCCGGCGGCGACGGAATCACGGGTCGTTGTGAGTTTAGATCTCGTCACAGCTTTCAAAATTCGATACTAGCCGAGGTGCCCGAACCTGCATATCGATCCATTTTCATCTTCCGTTCTTCCAAACCCCTTTTTCCATCCAAAGGTCCCACGTGACCGGCCCGGTCTCTTCATCGTCAAATGGTTTGCCAGCGGCCATGAGCGCAAGTTTGATCTGGCCGTGATGATAGCCTTCATGCCAGATTATGTGCTGGCATCGTACGCGGCTCTTAGGTATCGCTCCCCAAAATTCAGTATTTCCAATCATTATCCAACCGCGCATGCCATCTATCTCTCTCTAGCTTTAACTCGTCTAAATCGTCGTTTTTGTCCAGCCTCTCAAGCCGCCAGATTTCGTGACGATACCAGGAATTGCAAAACTCTACCGAATCTCGAAAAGTTTCAAAGAATATCTCGATCATTTGACCCTTCAGCCGCCGGTCAACCGGACGAATTCTTTCAGACGAGACAGCCTCGTGAGGTTTGAGAGCGAGTTTAACTTTAATGTTGTATTCACGCGGAGTCAGGTGGGCCATACCGTCCCAATATTCGACCTTCCAGCCGAAGGGATGCGGCATCAGTTCGAATTCATCCGGCGACATGTGGATCTTTTGGTTTTTCACACGATGGGTTGATTCTACGCTCTGACTATGGTGCAAATTATTTTCGTTCAGGTCAAATTTTTTCTTGACACGAATTAGAATTGGAATTATTCTAAACGCCATTAGAGCCAGCGACACATGCGATGAATGATATTGAAAGTTTAGGATTAACTAAACAGCGCCGGGCCGTTCTGCAGGTCATCCGGGAATCGGATGAGCATTTGACGGCGAATGAGGTCTTTGAAGCTGCGCGCCTGATCCTTCCGGGCATATCATTTGCGACGGTTTATAATTCTCTGCGTTACCTGAAAACTGAAGGGATGATCGGCGAGATCCGATTCGGCATGGACGCGACGCGTTATGACAGAAAACTGACGCGGCACGACCACGCGATCTGCAACAAGTGCGGAAAGCTGGTCGATCTGGATCTAAGTATTCCGAACGCATTGATCAAACAAGCCGCCGAGAGATCGAGATTCGAACCCGAAACGATCGAGCTGACACTGCGCGGCCTATGTCCCGAGTGCGGAAGCTCGGGCCGGTAAAAATTAAAATAAAAGGGAAGTGAGCAAACTATGGGAGAAAACGGAAACAACACAGAGGCAGGCAAATGTCCGTTCACAAGCGGAGCGATAAAGTTCACGACCGAAAGCAGCCGGTCGAACCGTGATTGGTGGCCGAAGATGTTGAATTTGAACATACTTCGCCAGCACACTGAGAAATCCGATCCGATGGGCGAAGGCTTTGATTATTCGAAAGAGTTTTTGACGCTCGATTACGCGGCGTTGAAGAAAGATCTCGCGGCGTTGATGACCGACTCGCAGGATTGGTGGCCGGCGGACTTTGGCAACTATGGGCCGTTGTTCATCCGCATGGCGTGGCACAGCGCCGGAACGTACCGCATAGGCGACGGACGCGGCGGCGGTGGGCGCGGACAGCAGCGTTTTGCTCCGCTCAACAGTTGGCCGGACAACGTGAGCCTGGATAAGGCGCGACGTCTGCTGTGGCCGATCAAGCAGAAATATGGCCGAAAGATATCGTGGGCCGATCTTATGATCTT
>Ga0193752_1000733_pt1 | contig 29910 bp, 28 predicted proteins | sample H1c1metaG_FD_144924 | JGI IMG/M metagenome (GOLD analysis project Ga0193752, IMG submission 144924) | Soil microbial communities from a riparian zone of the East river system, Colorado, United States - H1c1 | ecosystem: Environmental > Terrestrial > Soil > Riparian zone | place: USA: East River... | reverse complement strand
GGCCACTTCGATCGTTCCTGCCTCAAGATCGCGCATACCGAGCCCGAGTCGCACCGGTACGCCGCGCAGCTCATACTCGGCAAACTTCCAGCCCGAGCGTTGATTATCGCTATCATCATACTTGACCGAGATTCCTGCGGCCCTTAATTCGGTGACGATCGGCGCGACCTTCTTACTGATCGCTGCCAAGTCTTCTTCGCTCCGGTGAATCGGAATTATCACAACTTGGATAGGCGCCAGCTTAGGCGGCAGGACGAGGCCATTGTCATCCGAGTGGGCCATGATCAGCGCGCCCATCAAACGCGTGGAGACGCCCCATGACGTCGCCCAAGGATATTCGAGCTGGTTTTCCTTATTGACGAATTTTACGTCAAAACCCTTGGCGAAATTCTGCCCCAAAAAGTGCGATGTGCCGGCTTGTAGCGCTTTTCCGTCCTGCATGAGGCCTTCGATGCAGAGCGTATCTTCCGCTCCCGCAAAACGCTCGTTCTCGGTCTTTGCGCCCTTCAGCACCGGCAATGCCATCCAGTTTTCGACAAAATCCCCGTACACGCCGAGCATCCTTTCGGTTTCCTCAACGGCCTCTTCTTTTGTCGCGTGGGCCGTATGGCCTTCCTGCCAGAGGAATTCTGCGGTGCGCAAAAAGATCCGCGTTCGCATCTCCCAGCGGACGACGTTTGCCCATTGGTTGATAAGAATAGGCAGGTCGCGCCAGGATTGGATCCAGCCTTTATAGGCGTTCCAGATAATGGCCTCTGAGGTCGGACGGACGATCAATTCCTCTTCGAGCTTGGCGTTGGGATCGACAATGAGGCCCGGGCCGTCGGGATTCTTTTTCAGACGGTAATGTGTTACGACCGCACATTCCTTGGCGAAACCCTCGGCGTGTTCTTCTTCTTTCTCGAGAAAGCTTTTCGGTACGAAAAGCGGAAAATACGCGTTTTCGTGCCCGGTCGCCTTAAACATGTCGTCAAGAGCGCGCTGCATCTTTTCCCAGATCGCATAGCCATACGGCTTGATCACCATGCAGCCGCGCACGGCCGAATTTTCGGCCAAATTCGCGCGTTTTACGATCTCGTTATACCATTCCGAATAATTTTCGGATCTCTTAGGAAGTCCTTTTGCCATAATTGCCTCTAACCCTCTGGGGCGAAACAAAAATCATAAGGCAATCGCACCTTAAAAGCCAATTTGCAAAAATTCTTTCTTTTACTTAATCTGTGATTTCGGTCATGCGCCGCGCGCACTTCATTTATGAGTGATTTCAAACTGGATTTCCAGGACACCGCTACGGCTTTTGCCGATAAATCTAACTCAGAACTCAAAGAAAAATACCGCATATTCAAGTTGATGAACTCGCCGTTTTTGAATGCAATTGGCACAAAAACGGCGAAATTTGCATTGGCGTTGGGATTGCCCGTCGAGGGGCTCATAAAAAACACCGTTTTCGAGCAGTTTTGCGGCGGCGAAACGATAGAGGAATGCGAATCGGCGATCAAGAAACTAGGTGGATCACATATCGGCACGATCCTCGATTACTCGGTGGAAGGAAAATCGGACGAAGCCGACTTTGAAAAAACAAAAGAGGAAACCATCCGCACTATACGCCGAGCGAAGGACGACCCGAATATCCCGTTCGCTGTTTTTAAAGTAACCGGTATTGCCCCACTGGGTACTCTTGAAAAACTTAGCGCCAAAAAGAGGCTCGATGCAAAAGGGCAGGCAAAGTGCGAGCGTATCCACAACCGCGTGCAGGAGATATGCGAATTTGCTTACTCTATCGGACAGCCGGTGTTCATCGATGCCGAGGAATCATGGATACAGGAAGCGATCGATCGTCTCGCTATCGAGATGATGGAGAAATATAATCGAGAAAAACCCATCATATTTAACACGTGGCAAATGTATCGCACCGACCGTCTCGAACATTTAAAGGAGGCACGGAGAATAGCCACGCGTGAAGGCTATATTCTTGGCGTCAAGCTTGTTCGGGGCGCGTATATGGAAAAAGAACGCGAGCGGGCCGAGGAGATGGATTACCCTTCGCCGATACAACCGGACAAGGAATCGACCGACCGGGCATATGATGCTGCGATCGATTATTGCCTGAATCATCTTGACGATGTGGCCCTTGTGGCCGGGACCCACAATGAAGAGAGCATCCAGCAGCTAATACGAAAAATGCATGACAGAGGGATTAGTGCCGACCATCCGCACGTCTTTTTCTCACAGCTTTATGGGATGAGCGACAATCTTTCGTATGTCTTGGCGGGCAATGGTTACAGCGTGTCTAAGTATGTGCCCTATGGCCCGGTAAAGGACGCGATTCCGTACCTGATCAGACGAGCGGACGAGAATACTTCGGTGACCGGCCAAGTAAGCCGGGAACTGCACCTAATAGAAAAAGAATTGAAGCGGCGCCGACTCTAATTATCTCAATCCCAACAGCAATCTAACCGAACGATCGGAAACCTCTCCATTTCCAAACGATTCCCATACTTCCAGGGGAACAAGTTCCTGCTCCGTAAGCGGGACGTTTGTCATCTTCGCGACCTGCGTGCTTTCAAAAGCCCTGTTTGTCAGAGCGAGGTGCGGGTGGCTTAGAATCAGGTTTTCGGGATTGTTAAGCGCGACGTCAGCCATCTCAACGTCAAGGAAGAGGTCCTGGTAGGCGGATAGATGCCAGATCGGATCTCCGCCGTTTTCCTCGGTAGCAAGAACGCGGAGGAGGCCGAACCCGCTCTCGAGCTGAAAGATAAGAAAATCCCCGGGTTGAAAGTTTTGCGACATAGGAAAAGGTTAGCATATCGGATAGTTTGAGGCTAAAATTGTCATCGTGATCGAAAACAAAGTCCATCTGCTGGTTCCGATAGGAACTCAGATCGTTACCCTCACCGAGGCACGAATCCTCAATGAAGCCAAGCAGCAGCCTCGCGGCACCGTGGGAGTAGTGAGATCGGCTCCGGGCGACGCTACGCATTCATACCTGATCGAATTTGTTGACGGCACCAATGGATTCCTTCGAAGAACAGAGTTTGCGTTGAGAAAGGAGTATCAAACGTATAACGCAATTTCCAGTTTGGAGGCGTTTGACCTAAATAAGTATGTGATCTATCGGTGCGTGGTTGGGTCCAGAGCCTTCGGCCTCGCCGATGAGACGTCCGACACCGATTATCGTGGGATCTATCTTCCACCGGCAAATATACATTGGTCGCTTTACGGGATTCCGGAGCAGCTCGAAGATAGAGATCGTGAGGAGTGCTTTTGGGAATTGCAGAAATTCCTGGTCCTGGCATTGAAGGCCAATCCCAACATACTGGAATGCCTCCATACGCCAATGGTCGAATATGCGAATGACATAACTAAAGAGCTACTATCCGCCAGGAAGATATTTCTCTCGAAACTTGTCTATCAGACCTACAATGGATATGTCATGTCTCAGTTCAAAAAACTCGAGCAAGATCTGAGAGCAAGGGGCGAGATCAAATGGAAGCATGCGATGCATTTGATACGGTTACTGCTGCAAGGAGTAGATATCCTGCGCACGAGCGATCTCGTCGTATCGGTTGAGGAAAATCGCGCTGCCTTGCTGGCGATAAAAGGAGGCGGGGTTGAATGGAAGGATGTTAATAAATGGCGGCTGGATCTTCATAAGCAATTCGCCGATGCTTTTGAAACCACGACGTTACCAGAGCGCCCTGACTATGAGGCAGCCAACGATTTTCTTATTCGCGCGCGGAGGTCGATGTTGTGAGTGTTGAGGAGAAACTAAAGAAAATAGCCGACGAGCACCCGTACCCTCTTGTTTTTGCAACCATCAGCGGAGCGCATCTTTACGGCTTTGCCTCGCCCGATTCGGACTACGATTTGAGAGGAGTCCACATATTACCGGCTCGAGATGTTGTTGGATTGGACGCTGGTGAAGAAACTGTTCAAATAGAGGAATGGAGGGACGGGCTCGAACTCGATCTTGTTACTCATGACGCCAAGAAATTTTTTGCACTGATGCTGAAAAAGAATGGCTATGTTCTCGAGCAATTGTTTTCACCGCTCGTCGTTAAGACCTCGCCGGAACATGATGAATTAAAGGAGATCGCTTCGTTATGCATCACCCGGCATCATTCTCACCACTACTTCGGATTTGCAAAGAATGAATGGAAACTGTTTGAGAAGGAAAATCCCTGAAGAATAAAGCCGCTTCTTTATATTTTTCGTGTTCTGCTGACCGGTATCAATCTGATGCGGACGGGCAGGATCGAGGCGAATTTGAATATTTTGAACGACGACTTTAAGTTGACGTATATACCGGAGTTGATCGAGCGAAAAACAGGCGGAGAGGAGAAGGGAGTTTTACCGGAAGCCGATATGGATTTTTACCGGAAGGAGTATGAGAAGCTGGTGGCTGAACTCGAAAGGGCCGAATCGGAGTCGCGGCTGCCAGAATCGGGTACTGGAAAGCAGAGATTGAACGACTTATTAATTCGTCTCAGGCTGGGAGAGCAATAAATTATGAGCGAGTTGAATTATCAGGCGATGTTGGATGTTGCGATCGAAGAGGCAAAAGCGGGTTTAGCTGAGGGCGGTATTCCGATAGGCGGTGCGTTGTTCGACCGGCAGGGAAACCTGGTTGGGCGGGGGCATAACCGGCGGATACAGGAAGACGACCCGTCGATACACGGCGAGACCGATGCATTTCGCAAGGCGGGCAGGCAGCGAACGTATCGCGACAAGATAATGGTCACGACGCTGGCGCCGTGCTGGTATTGCAGCGGGTTGATAAGGCAGTTCAATATCGGGATGGCGATCGTCGGTGAATCGGTAAATTTCCCGGGCGGGATAGACTGGCTGCGCGAGGCCGGTATTGAGGTGATCGACATGAACTCCGGGGAGTGCATTGAGATGATGGCTGCTTACATCGAGGGGAATCCTGATATCTGGAATGAAGATATCGGAGAGGAGTGATCTGCCTGGGAAACAAACCGAAGGCACGAAAAAAAGCGTGATTGCAGCGAAAGTTAGACAAAAATGTGGGGCAAACGTCCTCAATTTAGCGGATTTTGTTCCACATTTGTTCCAGCGTGAAACACCGCTCCGGGCTTTTAAGCGGTTTTTGTTTGTTTTATTTAGAGTCGACAGTTTCGCCGTTCCACCCCTGGAACGGCGCGCGTCAACGGCTTCGAAATCCTTCACTTTTGGAAAAAGCTTAAAGAACCCCTTCAGTTGAAAGATGCCGCCACATCCATTGTCGGGATCCAGCGTCTCCCTGTGTGCCGCCGGTGCCGGCAATGCCGCCGTGGCTGGTGTTGAAATTTTGCCTGACCATATTCACGCTGCGCGCCCACGTTCCGGCGCAGGTTGGAAAAAGCTGCCGGTCCGACCAGCTTTTGTTGGTCGCTATCGCGTGGTAGCAGTCAGTGACGTTTCCGGGCACAAAATTCAGAAAATCACTCGTTGACCCGTCCTGATCCACGGCGTCAAAGAGAAACATCGCGTCGATATTGCGCGAAAACCCGGACCGTTGAAGATCGAGGGCCACCTGTATACAGGCCGCAGCGCCGCGGCTCCAACCGACGAGATAGATCGGCCCCTCGTAGCGGTGGATAAACGCGGTCGCCTCATCGGCCATTTTCCTGATATTTATCCCACTAGGACCCCATGAAATGGCGGCCGGGCCTTCTATATATAATTTCGGACTCTGCCGAGTATCGCGATAAATATCCCAAACGTAGTACTTGTAATTGTTTTCTCCGCTGATGGTTGGCGAACTGCCTTCGAGTGCTAACAGCATTAGATTCCTCCCTTGCTCGAAAATGGACGTAACTGGTTGTGAAAAGACGTTGTATAAAAATTGTACTTTCTCTGTAGAGATGAGGTCAACAATTTTGAGGTTAAAATTTAATGAAGAAAGTCGTCCGCGCCTCTAACCCGCGATTTGTCTAAAATCCGCGCTAATGAGAAAATAATTATTTGTTATTTTCACCATTTTATTCATAGAGGTAACTATTTAAATGTCGGATAAGAGAGATGCGGTAATAATCAGCGCGGCGAGGACGCCGACGGGCAAGTTTCAAGGTGCTTTGAAGCCCTTTACGGCTCCGGACCTGGCGGCGATAGCTATTAAGGAAGCCGTGAAGCGCGCGGGGATACAAGGCGAGCAGGTTGATGAAGTGATCATGGGCTGTGTGGTGCAGGCCGGGATCGGGCAGGCACCCGCGCGGCAGGCAGCGCTGAAGGCCGGGTTGCCGCCGGAAGTCTCGGCGCTGACTATCAACATGGTCTGCGGCTCGGGGCTGCGGGCGGTGGCGCTCGCTTCGCAGTCGATAGCGCTGGGCGACGCGGAATTTGTCGTGGCGGGCGGTATGGAATCGATGTCGAACATCCCGTATGCCATGCCGGGGGCGCGTGACGGTTACAGGATGGGCAACCAGACCGTGACCGATCTGATGATCCATGACGGGTTGTGGTGCCCGTTTGAAAACTGGCATATGGGCAATACGGGCGAGGTCGTTGCAGAAAAATACCAGATCGGCCGTGAGGAGCAGGACCATTTTGCGTTCAACTCGCACCGGAAGGCGCAGGAGGCCCACGAAGCAGGGAGATTTAAAGACGAGATCGTGCCTGTGGAGATACCGCAGAAAAAGGGCGATCCGATCATACTGGATTATGACGAGACGGTAAGACCGGAGACTACAGTCGAGACGCTTGGAAAGTTAAGGCCGGCTTTCAAGAAAGATGGGGGAACTGTTACTGCCGGTAATGCGCCGGGTGTAAACGACGGCGCTTCGGCTTTGGTGGTCACATCTGCTGAGAAGGCGGCAGAACTGGGGATCGAACCGCTTGGCCGCGTTGTGGCGTGGGCTGTCTCGGGTATCGAGCCGAAGCTGATCATGATGGCGCCGGTCGAGGGTGTAAAGAAGGTGCTCAAGAAGGCCGGTTGGGATATGAAGGACGTCGACCTTTTCGAGCTGAACGAGGCGTTTTCGGTTCAGGCGCTGGGCGTGATGAAAGAGCTCGGCCTCGATATGGAGAAGGTGAACGTTAACGGCGGCGCGGTGGCGCTCGGGCATGCTATCGGTAACTCCGGCGGACGGGTTTTGACGACGTTGCTTTACGAGATGAAGCGCCGTGGTGTAAAACGCGGAGTTGCGGCGTTGTGCCTGGGGGGCGGAAACTCGGTAGCGATGGCAGTGGAGCGGGACTAGCCAGGGAAAGTCGGGGGAATTTAGGAAGTTTTCAGAGAGAACCACCCCGTCAGCCGAGGCGGCTGCCACCCCTCTTTCGTAAGGAGGGGAGCTTTTTGGTGGCGATGGCGGTGGAGAGAGATTAATCCGGGAAATCTGGAAGGAGAGAACTACCTAGTTCGGAGATGTTGTTGCACCGCGGATAATTCAATATTTGAAATTTGATATTTCAGAGAGAGCGTATAGTTTGAATCCTTAGAAACTTGCAACAAATGATTGCGGTTGGCGTATTTCAGTTTATGATAAATGCGTCAGCCGCATTTTAGTTTTTGTGAGGAAATTATGACGCCAAAAGAACACGCCAAATTATTGAGCCTTTTTATGTGGATATTTGCCGGGCTTCAGATCGGCATCGTCGTACTGATCGGTATCTTTTACGCGGTTATTGTCGGATTTGTGACGTCGATGATAGCTAACGCACCGCATGATGCGAGGAATCCGCCTCCTCCGCCCGAAGCGATCGTAGGTATTTTTGTCGTGATCATGATGTTTATCATCGTGGTTACCCTTATTTTTTGCATCCCGAAGGTAGTGGCCGCTTATGGACTGCGCCGCGGTAAAAGTTATGCGAAGCTATGGACGATAATTGCCTGCGTGTTGGCAGTAATGTCGTTCCCATTGGGCACTGCGGTTGGCGTTTATGGCCTCTGGTTTGTTTTTGGCGATGCAGGGAAGGCGTTTTTCGACGGGCCGGATTTCAACCCGTCCCCTGTGAGCGCGCCTCCGCCTAACAACTGGGCGTAGGATCAGTTGGAAGAATTTGTTGTGTTGCGGGTGGCAGATCGGAAGGATTTGCCGCCCGTTTGTTTTATTTCCTGCTCTTGGTTAATCTTAATATTTTGAGTCTTATCTAAAAATTATATCTGAATAAGGAAGAATAATAATGAGCGAAATTATTGGAGTTATCGGTGCGGGCACAATGGGAAACGGCATTGCGCAAACGGCGGCGAATGCGGGGTTCGACGTGGTGATGTGCGATGTGAAGCAGGAGTTTGTCGACCGCGGTTTTGCTAACATCGGGAAGAGCCTCGACAGGTTTGTTAAGAAAGAAACGATCACGGAAGAGCAAAAAAATGAGGTACTTGGCCGGATCAAAATATCGACCGATCTGGCGGACTTGAAGGACTGCGCGCTGGTGGTGGAAGCAGCAACTGAGAATTTCGATGTAAAGAAACATATTTTCGAACAGCTCGATGAAATTACGAGCGATAGCGCGATCCTGGCGAGTAACACTTCATCTATCTCGATTACAAAGATCGCTGCGGTGACGAAACGGCCGGACAAAGTGATCGGGATGCACTTTTTCAACCCTGTGCCGTTGATGAAATTGGTCGAGGTTATAAGAGGAATAGCAACATCGGACGAGACGTATGCAACGGTAAAGGACCTCTCGGAAAAGCTGGGCAAAGTGCCGGTGGAGTGTAACGATTCGCCCGGATTTATCTCGAACCGGGTGTTGATGCCGATGATAAACGAGGCCGTTTTTGCGCTGCATGAGGGAGTGGCGACAAAGGAGTCGATCGACGAGATCATGAAACTCGGGATGAACCACCCTATGGGGCCTCTTACATTGGCGGATTTTATCGGCCTTGACGTATGCCTCGCAATTTTGAATGTACTGCATGAGGGGATCGGCGATTCGAAATATCGTCCCTGCCCGCTGCTGAAGAAATATGTGGATGCGGGTTGGCTTGGACGGAAATCGGGTAAAGGGTTTTACGATTACGCGTCGTGAGTCAAGAGTTGTGAGTCAAGAGTTGTGAGTCATGAGTTGTGAGTCGTGAGTTGAAAAGCTACGCTTTTCCGCACATCGAGCGGCATAGCCGCGGTTTCCAATCCTTGTTCGAAACAAGTTCTCGGCCTTTTGCGTAACAACACGCAGTTCAAACTCTATTCAAGGAAAATTTATGCGAAGAAAATTAGTGATCATGCTCGTCTTGATCGCCGCCGCGTGCCTTAACCTCACGGCACAGGTAAAGATCAAGCCGATGGACATTAAAGAGCGAACTCTCGCGAACGGCATGAAAGTAGTGTCGCTCAAAGAGGGCACCAGCCCCACCGTTGCTATTCACGTCTGGTACAACGTCGGCTCAAAGGATGATCCGCAGGGACGCTCGGGGTTCGCCCACATGTTTGAGCACATGATGTTCAAATCGACGCGAAACATGAAAAGCGAGACGATGGACCGTCTTACGGAGGACGTAGGCGGGTTTAACAATGCGTCTACATGGGACGATTTTACGAACTACTACGAGGTCGTGCCTTCGAACTATCTCGAGACGCTGCTGTGGGCCGAAAGCGACCGGATGGTCAACTTGAACGTGGACGCGACGAATTTCAACTCGGAGCGCGACGTGGTGAAGGAAGAATTTCGCCAGCGTATTCTTGCTAACCCCTACGGTATGCTGTTCGGCCAGTATATTGAAAAGCGGTCGTTTACGACTCATCCTTATAAGCGGCCGGGTATAGGTAACTTGGATGAGTTGAACGCCGCGACACCGGCGGATGCCGAAGGCTTTTACAAAACGTTTTACCGGCCTGATAACGCGGTGTTGATCGTGGTCGGTGACTTCGACCAGGCGCAGTTTGACGGTTGGGCGGATAAATATTTCGGGCGGTTGAGCAATCCGAGCGGGGCGATCCCCAGGGTTACGGAAGTAGAGCCCGAAAGAACTGAAGAAAAACGTTATAACGATACGGCGCCTAACGTTCCGTTTCCGGCAGTGGCGGTCACATATCTCGCTCCCTCCTCAAAGAGCGACGATATAGCGGCGCTTCGGATAGCCGAAAAAATACTCTCGGGCGGGGAAAGCGCGCGGCTTTATCAAAGCCTTGTTTATAAGCAGCAGATAGCGCAGGAGGCGAGCTTTTCGCCGGATATCAGGGTCGATAAAGGGCTGCTGACGTTTTATGCGATAGCCTCGGAGGGGAAGAACGCGGACGAGCTTGAAAAGGCCCTCCTGGCGGAACTCGCGAAAATACAGACGAAAGGAGTTACCGCGGCGGAACTTGCGAAAGCGAAGAACCAGTTGATAACCCAGACGCTGCAGGAGCGTGAGGATAATGACGGGAAGGCGATAGCGATCGAGCGGGCCGTTGCCTACCAGGGCGATCCGAAAGCGGTCAATACGGACATTCAGGAGCTGCAGATGGTGACCGCGGCGGATGTTCAGCGAGTTATGAAAAAGTATTTTACAGCGACGAATCGTGTTGTGATCTATTACACGCAGGGAGGTGATAAATAATGAAACGAGTATTATTAAGCCTTCTTATTGTGATGTTTACGGTTATCGCGGCTTCTTCGCAAGACACGGCACCGGCGCCTGGCGCTCCAAGATCGGTCGTAGTGCCGGTAGTTAAAGAAAAGAAACTGGCGAATGGATTGACCGTGGTGGTGATGGAGAAAAGGAGTTCGCCGCTTGTTACGGCGCAACTGTTGATCAAAAGCGGCGCTAACGCCGAGGATATGAAAAAGGCGGGCCTTGCGAATACCACCGCGGACATGCTTACCAAGGGCACAAAGACACGAACCGCAACACAGATCGCGGAGTCGATGGAGTTTCTCGGCGGTTCGATCGGTACGGCAACGGGTTGGAATAATTCGACCGTAACGGCAACATTTACCTCGGACAAGCTCGATAAAGCGATGGCGATCATGGCGGACGTCGTGCTGAACCCTTCGTTCAAACAGAGCGAGATCGACCTGGTGAAAACACAGGCGCTGGACGGGCTCACCTTTAATCTGAAGCAACCGGGATTCCTGGCGAACTATGTTGCCAGCCGGTACAGCTATAACGAACACCCAGTGAACGGTACGCCAAGGAGCATCACGAGCCTTTCGCGGGAAGATATGGCCGAGTTTCACAAATACTATTACTCGCCAGTGAATGCGGTTTTAATATTTACGGGTGATATTACCCAGATTAAGGCAAACGCATTAGCGCAACAATACTTTGGGCGGTGGAAAAGTTCGGGATTTGAAAAAGACCACAAGGCGATCAGTAGCGATAAGCCTCTCGGACGCCAAGTGTTACGGCGTATTCTGGTTATTGATCTTCCGGATGCTGGACAGGCCGCAGTGAAATACCTTAAAGAAGGCTTAGATATCACCCGAGGAAGCGCCGAATATTACCGCGCGAGTGTGCTGAATTCGCTACTGGGAGGAGGATATTCGTCGCGGCTTAACCAAGAAATACGCATCAAACGCGGCCTTTCGTATGGAGCGGGCAGCAGTTTTGCGTGGCGCGGTTGGAAGAACAACTTTTCAACCACGACGCAGACGAAAAACGAATCTGCGGCGGAAGTTGCGGAGCTTGTTGTTGGGGAGATAAAGAAACTGGGCGACAAATCGGCCGGCGACCCGGAACTGGGACCACGTAAACTGGTATTGACGGGAGCTTTTGGAAGCGCTCTTGAAACCACTGGCGGAATGGCGGGAATTTTGAATGAGCTTTATACGTTCGATCTACCGCTTACGAATTTGAATACGTACATGTCGGGAGTGCGGGGCGTTTCGAGCTCGCAGATCCGGGATTTTGCGTATCAGAATTTCCGCAACGGAGACATCATTATCGTTGGGAACGCGGCCGCGTTTATGGACGACCTGAAGAAGAGATTTCCTGAAATGCCAATAGAGACGATCAAAGCTGCGGATCTGGATGTCGGGACGGTCAGCTTGAGAAAGGAAGACTGAAACCTTTGTTATTGGTACGAGAGAGGCTGTCCGAAAATGGCAGCCTCTCTTTGTGTCCGGGTTATTTAATTTTTACCTTTAATATCACGGGTTTTTTTAGCTCGGTCTTTTCGCGGAGGACGCGCTGGGTAAAATAGTTGAGCTGGCTATTGGCGACGTAGTATAGATCGTTTCCGGCAATTACCCCGAGTGTTGGCTCGTCGAAATTTGCGTGGTTTGCTTCGAGTGTTTTGGTGGAGAGAGCTTTTGTTTGAGCCTTGTCCATCTCGATGGAGATCACGCGGTTCGGCCTGAGGCCGTTTTGTATCGCAATGAGTTTTCCATTTTTGAAGTAAAGACCGTCGATCCCGAGGAGCGCAACCGTGTCGCTTTGGGTGAGCAAGGTAACGTTTTTGGAGGTGATATCGATCTTGAATACACCCTTTGAATAATCTGCCACGAAAAGCGTTTTGAAATTATCGCTAAACGCCAAGCCCTGGAGTGAGACGAACTCGGGGCTGTTAAGGTAAATCTCGAATTCTTTGCCGTTCGCGGGTAGGCGGTAGATCGTAGGAGTTAGGCTGTCCGTCGCGTAGACGTTTCCGGCGCCGTCGATCGCAAGGTCGCCGAGCACGTGCTTTTCGGTTTTGGGCAGGAGATATTTATCAACTAATTTGCCGGTTTTGAGATCATATTTGGCGATTCCTGCCCAGCCTTCGGTCGATTTGTCATAGCCCTTCATCTGGGTGTTCGTGTTGATGCAGGCCCAAAGAAAACGCCGTTTTGCATCGACCGCCATTCCCGCTACGCTCCAAAGGCCGTCGGAGGGTGATGAGAAATCGGTGGCGGAGCCATTCTTGTCGATGGCCACGATCTTGGCCTTGTGGGTGCTGCCAATGTAGAATTTCCCGGTGGCGGGATCGTAGGTGACTCCCTCGGGTATAAGATCTTCTTCGGGAATCGTAAAGGCCGCGGTGCTGGCGTTGACGGGAGCGCGGTTGGCCCCGGCGAGATCCTCTATTATTTTGCGGTTCTCGGCGCCCAGAGATTCGAAATCGGTGTCGTCCTTGATCGAAAACGTGAGGCCCATGGCAGCCATGCGCTTTAGGACGACGAGCGCATCGTCCGGTTTATTGTTGATCCCGTACGCGGCGGCGAGATTGTACAAAATCCTGGGATGATTTGGGCGCAGATCGCTCGCCTGTTTGATGTTGGACAGGAAACCCGGATAATCTTTTGCCTTATAGGCTTCGATGGCTTTTACCTCAAATTCACGCGCTTTGGCCATTTCTGATGGAGTTTGACCGATGGTGTTTAACGAAAGACAGGCGAACAAAATAAGGGCTTTCGAAATTAGTTTTATAGGTTGCATTGTCTTATTATTTCCTTAAAGTATTGAAAGTATAAAGGCTAAGATGCCCGTTATGACCAAAACGTTGATCTGGTCACGGACGATTTTAACATTAAATGCACAAGAATCTTCGAACATTTATAGAAACATTGCGACGGGAAGACGGGATCGTCGAGGTAACGGCGGAGGTAGACCCGTATCTCGAGATCGCGGAAATACACCGACGGGTTATCGAGGCCGAAGGGAAGGCGCTGTTTTTCCGGAACGTAAAGGGATCGGAGTTTCCGGTCGTGACGAACTTGTTGGGGACGGTTAAGAGAATCGAACTGGCATTTGGTAAACGTCCGCAGGAGTTTGTAAGACGGGCGGTGGAGATGGTCGAGGTGCTTTTGCCGCCGAAGCCGAAGAAGCTTTGGGAATACCGGGACATGGGGATGACCGCGCTCAAGCTGGGTGCGAAGAAGGTCAGAAATGCGCCGGTGCTTGAAGCGACGATGAAGCCGGCAGATCTGGAGAAATTGCCATTGCTGCAATTGTGGGATGAGGACGGCGGGCATTTCGTCACGCTGCCGCTTGTTTACACGGAAAGCCCGGTGACTGGAAAGAACAACCTGGGTATCTACCGGATGCAGCGGTACGATGCGAAAACCGCGGGGATGCACTGGCAGATCGGCAAGGGCGGTGGTTTTCATTATTTTGAGGCGGAGCAAAGAAACGAGGCGCTGCCGGTTACGGTTTTTCTGGGCGGGTCGCCGGCGATGATACTGGCGGCGATAGCTCCGCTGCCGGAGGATGTACCGGAGCTTATGCTGGCGTCGCTGCTGGCTGGAGGAAAGATCGGGAAGGCAGATAATCCGTTGGGATCGGCCCGGCATAAGCTGATCGCGGAGGCGGAGTTTGCGATCTGCGGGCATGTTCCGCCGCATGAGAGGAAACCCGAGGGGCCGTTTGGCGATCATTACGGCTATTATTCGCTGACGCACGATTACCCCGTGTTTCATACGGAGGCGATATTTCACCGTAAGGATGCGATCTATCCGGCGACGGTGGTTGGGAAGCCGAGGCAGGAAGATTTCTTTATCGGCGATTACCTGCAGGAGCTTTTGTCGCCGCTGTTCCCGATGGTGATGCCGGCGGTGCGCGACCTGTGGAGCTATGGCGAGACGGGGTTTCATTCGCTGGCGGCGGCGGTTGTGCGGGAAAGGTACGCAAGGGAAGCTCTTTCGGCGGGGTTCAGGATCCTGGGCGAGGGGCAGCTTTCGTTGACGAAGTTTTTGCTGTTGACGGACAAGGCGCAGGACCTGCGCGATTTTAAGTCGGTTTTTGAATACATACTCGCGCGGGTCGATTGGCACAAGGACCTGTTTATTTTTAACAGGACGGCATTCGATACGCTGGATTACGCGAGCGGGAAAATCAACCATGGCAGCAAGGCGATATTGATGGGCTTGGGCGAGCAGAAAAGGGAACTAACACGGGAGTTTGGCCGTGAACTACCGGCCGGGATCAGAAAGGCAGAACCGTTTTGCGGGGGATGTCTTGTACTGGAAGCGGGATCTTATGAATCGGAGCCTGAACTGGCGGAACGGGTCGCGACGTCGGGACAATTTGAGGATTGGCAGTTGATAGTGCTGCACGACAAGATCGAATATGCGCGCTCGAGCGACAAATTTCTCTGGGCGACATGGACGAGGTTTAACCCCGCGACGGATATTCATGCGAAAGAGACGATCGTAAAAGACCATCATATCGGTTATGAAGGGCCGATCGTTATAGATGCGCGAATGAAGCCGTGGTATCCGAAAGAGGTCGAGCCGAGGGATGATATCGTCGAGTTGGTGGATAGCCGTTGGGGCGAGTATTTCTAAGAAGATTTTTGCCCACGAAATATACGAAATGGGCAAAAAAAGAATGATTGAATCCATTAATAGATGAAAAAGTGGTTGAAAAGGATATCGCTCGGAATCTCACTGCTCCTGACGCTTATTGGCATAGTGGCTGTCTATGGGTTTTATATCGAGCCACGGCGCCTTATCGTGACTCAGAATACCCTCACCGTTCCGAATTTCAGCCCGACGCTTAACGGACTGAAGATCGTGGCTATATCGGACATCCACGGAGGATCGGCTATCGTTACTGAGGAAAAGCTTAGAAAAGTAGTTGAGACAGCTAACGCGCAGAACCCTGATCTGGTCGTTCTTTTAGGCGACTACGTCTCGCAGATAGACGGCAAACACAGTGATCTGAAAATGCCGATCGAGACGATCGCGGACAACCTTCGAGGCTTTAAGGCGAAGTATGGCGTGTACGGGGTTATAGGCAACCACGACTGGTGGTTTGACGATAAACGTGTGACGGAGGAATTTGAGAAAGCTGATATCAACATATTGGAGAATGAAGCCGAGCCTATCAAGATCGGCGAGGAAACAGTCTGGATCTGGGGTATCGAGGATTATTGGCGCGGCCGGAGAGTTCCGCTGCAGAACTCGTATGACAAGATACCGACCAAAAAGAATATCCTTGCGATAACGCACAACCCGGACTCTCTATTGAAAGCGCCTGGCGACATCAGCATAATGTTCGCGGGACATTCGCACGGCGGGCAGGTCTATATACCGCTTTATGGACGGGAAGCTTTTGTAAACGACGAACGTTTCATGTATGGCCATGCTGAGGTTGACGGCAAGAATATCTTTGTAACCGCGGGTATTGGAACAAGCATAATCGGTTTCAGGTTTCTCGTCCCCCCTGAGATATCGGTCGTAACTCTTACGTCTGCCAAATAAATGAAAAAACGCGTACTTCTGCTCTCCGGCCTATTGGTTCTGCTCTTCGCTGGCTGCCTCGCTTATTCATATTGGATAGAGCCGAACCGCCTGGTAATTAACCGACAACAGTTAAAGATAAAGAACTGGAACCCGGCGTTTAACGGGCTGAAGATAGTCGCGATCTCGGATATTCACGCAGGCTGGCGATATATTACGGCGGAGAAGATAAGGCTGGTCGTTGCGCTGGCGAATGCCGAGGACCCGGACCTCATCGTTCTGCTGGGGGATTATGTATCCGAGCGGCGTGACCGCAAAGGCTTTAACATGCCGGTGACGGAGATCGCGGAGAATCTGCGCGGGCTGAAAGCTAAATACGGGGTCTTTGCAGTGCTAGGGAACCACGATAGCTGGAGCCCGGACCTGAAGGTGGATGTCGCGCTCAAGGGAGTTGGGATAAGCGTGCTCCAGAATGAAGTGGCGGTTATCGATAAGGATGGGGCGAAGTTGAGGATACTCGGGCTTATCGATCACCTGCAGATCGATAACTGGCAGGCATTTTCGAAAGGCGTGCGCGGTATCCTGGAATCGCAGGAGCAAACGGGCGATATTCTTGTTCTCGAGCACAGCCCGGATGTTGTCCAAATGATCACCGGGGAGCTTTCGGTTTCAAAGGATCTGAAGCTTATGCTATCGGGGCACACCCACGGCGGGCAGATATGGCTGCCGATACTGGGACGGCCGGTCGTGCCTTCTTCATATGGGCAGAAATATGCGGCGGGGCATTTTAAGGAAAACGATCTGGACCTGTTTGTGACGACAGGCGTGGGCGAGAGTATTCTGCCGGTAAGGTTTATGGTGCCGCCGGAGATCGCCGTGCTGACAGTGGTTGGGGAGTAGCCGAGACGGGGAGACGCGGAGGGCGAAGAACAAAGATTCTGAAAGGACGAACCACCCCGTCAGCCGAGACGGCTGCCACCCCTCCTTTTCCAAGGAGGGGAGCTTTGAATACGCTAACTCCCGTTCCTCGTTTCTGCATAAGTTCGAGATCTTTATCTTTAACCCGGTCACTATCGTTCCCGGTTCCGACAAAAAGGCCCCGGCTATCGGTTAGCGGAGCATGTCTTTTACTTTTTCGAGGTCGCCGTCGTTTTTTGCGGGCGTTAACCCCAATATCTTACACATCAAATTGTAAACCTGAATGTTTTCGAACGGTTCGGCGATGTAGCCTTTCTTAAAGGCCGGGCCGTGGGCGATGAACGTGGCCTGCATCGATTGATAGCGGTTGTCGTAGCCGTGGGCGCCGCGTACCTGATCTATATTCTCGTCCTTGTACCACTCGTCGTAGCGTTTATGGCTGGTGGTCATCCAACCTTCGTCGGAGGAGCAGACGATCGGCGCGATGCGGTTGCCCTCGTTGTAATGAAGACGAGCGGGTATGTCTTTCTTGCGCCAGCAGGTGGTGTGTTTAATGTCTTTTAATGACTCCACGATCTTGTCTTCGGCACCCGGCAGGGGGAATATCTGAACGATCTCATTTGTCCACAGGATCTTGTCGGTCAGCGCTTCGAGATCGAAATGATCATCGAGGAAAACGGCGTTGCGAGGGGTGACGGGCGCCATGCCGTGGTCGGAAACTATGATCACGTTTACTTTTTTATCGATCTTTCTTTTTTTCAGGCCGTCCATTAAACGCTCGATGTAGCGATCAACATTCTGCACGCCGTAGCCCGTTTCCTCGGCATCTGGCGAAAATTCGTGGCCGACGTCATCGGTATCGCTGAAATAGAGCGTGAGCATTGTCGGGCGTTTATCGACGGGAAGATCGAGGCGTTCGAGCGTTTTATCGACCCGCATTTCAGGAGGAACACGGCCGTTATAACCGCGCCAGAAGGTCGGAGCATCGCCGCCGATCATCGTCTCGGTCCCGGGCCAAAAGTAAGATGCAGCAACCTGGCCTTGTTTTTCAGCGGTATTCCAAATGGGTTCGCCCCACCACCATCGCGGGTTTCGGACCTCTTCGCGTTTGCTCATCGTAAAGACAACGCCGTAATCGTAAACATTATTTTCGACGATGCCATGGTGCGACGGGTAAAGACCAGTGACGATGGTGTAGTGATTGGGGAATGTTTTGGTCGGGAAAGACGGGATCATCCATTTCGCCCTGACACCATTCTTTGCCAATTCGCCTATTACTCTCGGCTTGTATTTATCGACGTAATCGTATCGAAAGCCGTCCAGCGAGATCAGGATGATCGTCGGTTTGAGGTCTTTGACGGGCTGCTGGGAAAAGACGAGCGTATTACAAATAGCTATAAGGAATAGCGCCATAAAAGGAACAAGGATTCGCTTCATTCAATGAAAATAATGGATTAAATGTTTCAAGGCAAATGGCTGACCGATTGTGGCAACAGAATATTAAGATGGAACGGAACAAACGCGAGAGACGCTTTAAAGTTCAAGTGGGGAGCGGTTGCTCCCCTACGGAGTGCGGGTCGCCCTCCAAACAGCCGGCGGGTCGCCGGCGGCACCATAAAGACAGCCCGCGGTCGCGGGCGATACAAAAAGGCGGGCATGAATGCCCGCGCTCCCAGGTTTAGAAAATGACGCTGCTTTCGATCGGAGTATCGGTTGGGTTTCCGAAATTCGTCGCCGTAAAACCTATGCGCGAATTCAGGATGTACCAATTCCCGGTGCGGTAAACCGCTATATCCGTTCTTCCGTCGCCATCGTAATCGGCGGGAACAAGCTTATCGGTAGATAAGCCCCACGGGGTTCCGGTAAACGTTTGATTATCGGCGGCGAGGATGTACCACGTTGCATTACCCGGCCGGAAGACGGCGATGTTGGCCTTGCCATCGCCATCGTAGTCGCCGGGAACTGCTATGTCGCCGGTAGTTCCGAAATTGATGTTCAGCATTCCACCGGTGCTTTTCTCGATCTTCCATGCACCGCTATTAAAAACGGCCACATCCACTTTAGAATCGCCATCATAATCCGCAACAGCAGGCTTATCCCCGGCGGCGCCGATGTTCTTGACGTAGTAGCCGGATAGGTGGCCGAATATGTGGAAGGTTCCCGCGCGATAGACCGCATACTCGGTGATCCCTTGCGCGTTGTATTCGGCCGGGACCGGAATGTCGCCGTTCATTCCCCAATGGAATGCCGAGAAACCAGCGGTACTGCCGAGTACGTAGAAATTACCGTCAGACGGCCGCCAGACGGCGATATCAGTTGTCATATCGCCATCGTAGTCTCCCGGAACCTTGATGTCTGTTGGCACGCCAAAGGCAAGCGCGGTCGATCCGCCGCCGGGAGCGAGTGTGAACCAGACTAATTGGGGGTTGCAGCCTTCCGGCGCATGGCTTTGGCTAAAACAAAGGTTGCGTGTAACCCCGAGATCGGCCAGACGCCCGCCATCGAAATCAAAAAGCGTGGGTTGCAGTTCATAGGCTCCGACATCCGCGGAACGTACGCCGTTTCTGTCACCGTCGGTCCCGCGGATCGCCCCGCGCTGATCGGTTGTGCCGATCCTGCCCGGATCTCCACGGTCGACCGGCGCGCTGTTTCTGAGAAACGCGTGCGTTCTGGTCGCGCCGCCATTGAAAGCGAGCGGCAGCAAATTTGGATTTGTATTCGTCATATCCGTGCCCTGTATATTGGTGATAGTCGCGCCGGACGTGTTGCCGATAATGTTAAATCCCTGTGATGTAAAACCCAAGCTATAGTCGGGGTGCTGCTGGGTAGCCGTATTCTGCGCGACGATGCTATTTTTCAGTGTTACAGTGCCCTGAAAGTTTAGGATACCGCCTCCGCTTCCCGACGTGGAGTTGAAAGCAACTGTCGAATCCTGAATAAGAACGGTCGAGTTGAAGTTATCCGCATAAAGCCCACCACCTGCGAGAGTCGCGGTATTCCCGCTCACCGTAACGTTTCTCAACAATTGCGGGCCCTGGCCCATGTAGATGGCGCCGCCTTGACCATTTGTCGCGGTATTGGTGTATAGCGAGCAATTGAACATTGAAAGGGCACTCATGGTGTGAATGGCCCCGCCGTTGTCATTAGTCACTCGCCCGGCCGTTAGATTCAGATAATTAATGGTCACGGGAGCATTTTGCGCGATGTTGAAAATACGGCTGTTATTGTTGCCGTGAACCACTATCGAGCGTACGGGGTCGCCGTTTATGATGAGAGGGCCTGTGACGGATAATTCACCGGTTGAGAGAATTATCAGCTGTGTTCCCGGAAAGACAAACACAAATTCGATAGTATCTGCCCCGGCGGCGGAGTTTGCATCAAGTACGGCTTGACGCAAACTGCCGCTGCCGCTGTCGCCATTGTTGGTCACGGTAAATGTTGCCGCATTTGCCGGGACCATCGTGAACGACAGGATCAAGATTGAAAAGAACGCGTAGATCAGGCCGGTCCTGAACTTTCTGCGGTTTTTATACACTTCTATTGTTGGGATGGCTGCCGAAACAGCCAACCTCGTGGTTGGTTTACTCATATTTCCTCCAATTAATGTTGTAGAGAATCTCTACTTTGCTGTTGCACTGAAAGGAACGGCGTTTGGAAAATTTTCTTGCACCATTTTTGATTTATCCGCAGCCGGCCGCGGCTAAATACATGAAATGTCTGGATTTTATCGACGTTCTCGTTTAAGATTCAATGATTCGACCTACATTTAATATTTTGCCAAGGGAGGAACTACAGTGAAGAAGTCCAATATTTTTGCCACATTCGCGATCGCAATAGCGGCCCTTTTTTCGGCCGGTTTTGCGTGTAATCAATCCGAAACGCCAACTAACAGCGGCGGCCAAACGAGTTCTCCAACGACAAGTGCGACGCCTGCACCGTCTGCGCCGAAGAACATCGCAGGGAATTACGACATAACGGGCACGAATGAAGGGGGCGGCGGTAACTATAAAGGTACGCTCGAGATCATCGAACGCGGCGACGTTTACCAATTCAAATGGAATGCCGGAAAGACCTATGACGGCGTTGGTGTGATGACCGACAATGCCGTTGCGGTTTCGTACACTGAGGGCGCCGACGGCTCGGGATGCGGCGTGATCCTCTACAAGATCGGCTCGGACGGTTCACTTGACGGCAAAGCCGGATACTGGGGCAAGAACGACGACGAAAGCGAGAAAGCGACCCGCACCAGCGGCAGCGGTGTAGAGGGTGAGTATTCTGTAACCGGTAAAAACCCCGACGGTAAGGAATACAAAGGCACGCTCTCGGTCAAGAGCCAGGGCAGCGGCTATGCCTTTTCGTGGAACACCGGAAATACGATATCGGGATTTGGCATTAAGTCGGGCGATAAGCTCGCGGTCGGTATAGGCGGCAAGCAGTGCGGTTTTGTCGGCTACGAGGTCGGGTCTGACGGTACGATGAATGGGAAGTGGGGAAGCGTCGGGTCGACATTGGTAGGCTCGGAGACGGCGAAGAAGAAATAAGAATATTTTTCAAAATGAAAATGCCTTTACAGGTGAATAGCTCGCCTGTGAAGGCATTATTATAGACTCTGCGGCTTAGCAGCCTTTTCCTTTTTCAGTGTTTCCAGCATTTCCTTCGCCCCCCGGTAATTTGGATTGACCTGGAGAGTTTTCTCGATCATTTCGATCGACTTGTCGAGCTGGCCGAGGCGATAGTAAGCCTCAGCGGCACTGTAAATGGCCGTATCCATTTTCGGATCAATTTCGATAACCTTTAGAAATTGACCCAATGCGTCCTTATGTTTCGCCTGCTGCTGTAAAGATATCGCCAATCCATAATGGGCGAGCACTTCCTTCGGATCGAACTCTACAGCCTTTCTAAATTCTGCCTCAGCTTCGGGATATTTATTCTGTAAGAAAAGAATATTTCCGTAATTTATCCTCGCACCGGCAAGCTTCGGGTCGGCAGTGATCGCCTTTTTCACCCAAACCGTAGCTTCATCCAGCTTACCCATCCCGCTGTAATTTCCGGCGATAGTGGCCATTGTTTCAGCATCGTTGGGATCAAGGTTCAGAAGCTCCTTATATACAACGATCGCCTCTTCGATCTTGCCGGCGTCCTGAAGAGCGTTGGCGCGCGAAATAAGCGCTTCGTGCTTTGCCTTGGAATCGGTGCCCGCAGGGGCAGGCGATTGCGGATAGAAGGCACTGGCAAAAGCCGCCAAGATGAGCGCAAAGAAAAGAATTGTTTTCATACCTTAAAGGTGCCGGATCCCAGATCACAATTTTATGAACAGTTTACGGTCTCAGCCTGTTCAACATCCGCGGGAAAGGAATAGTCTCGCGCACGTGCTCAATACCGGCCATCCAGGCGGTACAGCGCTCGATACCCATGCCGAACCCGGCGTGAGGAACCGATCCATAGCGCCGCAAATCGAGATACCATTCAAACGCATCCTTCGGTAGATTATGCTCGACGATCTTTTGCTCGAGAAGTTCGAGCGACGTTGCACGTTCGCCCCCCCCGATGATCTCACCGTAGCCTTCGGGAGCAAGGAGATCGCAGCCGAGCGCCAATTCCGGGCGTTCAGAATCGGTTTCGAAGTAAAACGCCTTGATCTTAGCAGGGAAGTGATGAACGAAAAGCGGTTGGCCGAACTGGCTCGACAGATAGGTTTCGTCCGGCGCACCGAAATCGCCACCCCATTCGAATTGATTTTCGAGCTCCCCTCTGGCGTGGCCTTCGCGAAGCATCTCGACCGCTTTATCGTAATGAATACGCGGAAAGCCGGGGTTGATGTTTTCAAGCACGGCGGTGTCACGCTCCAAGACCTTCAATTCTTCCTGCCGGTCGGTAAGGACACGTTCGACTATAGACAGGATGAGGCCTTCGCCGAGGTCCATCGTATCTTCGAGATGGGCGTAGGCTACCTCGGGTTCCACCATCCAAAATTCGGTCAGGTGACGGCGCGTTTTGGATTTTTCGGCCCTGAACGTCGGACCGAACGCATAGCTTTTTCCAAACGCGGCGGCCGTTGCCTCGTTGTAGAGCTGTCCGGACTGTGTGAGATAAGCCTTATCGTCGCCGAAGTAATCTACCTCGAAAAGAGTTGTGGTCCCTTCGCAGGCCGCGGGTGTGAATATAGGAGTATCGGCGAGCGTGAAACCGTTATCATCGAAATAGTCGCGGACCGCTTTGATCACCGAATGGCGAATTTTGAGGACGGCTGTCTGTTTTTTTGAACGGATCCATAGATGGCGGTTGTCCATCAGGAACTCGGTGCCGTGGTCCTTTGGCGTGATCGGGTAATCGTGCGAATTTTGAACGACCTCGAGAGCGGTAACATCGAGTTCGACACCTATAGACGAGCGCGTATCTTCCTTGACCGTGCCGGTCACTATTATCGATGACTCCTGGCCCAGGCCTTTCGCATTTTCGAACACCTCCTCCGAACTGCCCTTAAAAACGACGCACTGAACGATGCCTGTTCCATCGCGGAGTTGGAGGAAAACGAGCTTTCCGCTCGAGCGTGAGTTGTAAAGCCAGCCCTTAAGTGTGACCTCCTGGCCGAGGTGGTCTTTTAATTGGTTAATATATGTTTGCTTCATAAAGATCGGTTATTAAGACAGAGTTAAATTCTAATTCAAAACCCCGGCGAAATAAACCGCCCTGCCATGACACGAGAAAGCGCGGCCACAAAGGACCTTCCCATTATGCCCCGGTAAAACTCCCCATATAGTCCTAAACGGACAATTAAAACCTCTCCGATCAATCCGCGGCTCCTTTCCAAATATACGTAAGTGTTACAAACACAATAGATAAAGCAGCAATCTTGTTGGTTTAACAGTAATAAACATTGTTGGCACACACGTTGCTTATAGTCGGGCGGACGCGGAAGTTTTGCGGATCCTCACACCTTAAATCACAGGAATAAAAAAATGAAAAAATTTACCTTGCTTCTCTTCGCAATCTCACTTTTTGCGGGCGCGGTGGCTGCACAGAAATCAATCGGAAAGTTTCGAAATGAAAGCGTCGCCTCAACCCAGAATCCAATCAACGTTATCGCACCTATCACTGGCGCGGAATTAAATTCAGACTTTATCATGCCGATATCGGTCGCGGACACAACGGGACGCGGTATCATTGCATACCAGTTCGATCTGCACTTCGATCCCACTGTTATTCAGCCGCAGGGAACACCGGTAGAAGTTTCGGGAACCTTAAGCAGCGGACTTGCTGCCGTTTATAATCCCTTTAACCCGGGCCTATTAAAGGTGGCCGTGTACGGAGCCTACCCGCTGACCGGATCGGGAACCCTGATCAAGCTTAGGTTCAAGGCAGTGGGCGCCGTTGGAAGCGTTACACAGGTCCGGTGGTCAAATTTCATGTTCAATGAGGGCAATCCTGCCTCAAGCCCGACCGACGGCCAGATCCGCATAACCGCCAACTCGACACCTGGAGGCATCAGCCTTTCGGGACGGGAGAATATGCCCGGTACGCCCGATGTGCTCAATCATATGGTAAGAGGGAACACATTTGTCCTTGTTTCCAGCGATCAGGTGAACGAGACATCGATGTCAGTATCATTCGACTTGATCTCGGCAGACGAGCCGAATGTTCAAAAGATAGAAAACGGACATTGGACACTGATGGTTTATGAAAACGGGGCTTATGTCGGTTCGATCTTCGGCGATGTCTATGACGGCCGCAGCGCGGACCAGGTTGGTTCAAACGGTGCTCTGACGCAGCGATCGTTCACAGCCAAATTTCGGATCAGGGGCGGTATCGGGCGCTACGAAAACGTGGCGATCGACGAGACACCGAGCGTCGACTATTCATCTGTTACCGACTATACAAACGGGAAGAGAACGACGGCGACCGTTTCCTACATTTTGTAGAACGAACAACAGGGTTGAAACGAATGCCGGTCCAATGGGCCGGCATTTTTCAATTGCAGATCCGATCGCTAGGTACAAATACCGAAATATCGAATCGTGAATCGCCTTTTAACCACGAGAAATCTCATATATTCATAATCAGCCTCACGCCCGGTGAATTCAAACCGTCTTCCCCTGACAATTTTGGAATCATCCGACGGAATGAAGCGGATGATTCCATCCCCGGAGATCTCGTAAATAAGATTCTCAAACTGGAGAGAATTCTGGTAACGGGTGTCGGGAAAGTTAAACCCAAAATAGAGGCTGCGGCCGTTTTGCGAGATGCCTATGGGCACGGCGTCGATGGGCACGGCCCATTTTCGTAATACCTTCTTTAGCGACCGATCAAGGAGCGCAACCTCTTCGGTTTCAAATTCCGGTGGGCGTTTAAGCGCAAATGGCCGGCCCCGCTGTACAAGCACGATCTCTCTCGAACTTATCTTTAGCACCGGCAAGTTGAGGACCGTCTCGTGATACGGGGATCCGTGAGGTTGTTCAACCTCAAATTTAAGGTCTCGTCCGACGGTGGTTTTCAGGGAATATATGTTTAGCTAGTGGGTTTTATACCCGCTGACAGATATCGTGAAGTTATATCCCCTAAATTGCAGCAATTTATTAGCGATACGCGTTATCTGCGACGCGGATGAATGTGGAGCCCGGCGTTTGATATTTCCGAGTTCCTCGAGAATTCCGGATGGAGCGATCCTGCCAATATTGATCGGAACGTTCTTTGCTTGTTTGGCGGGACGCGTGCGTTGTCCATAGATAATCGGAGCGGACACCGCCATTGCGATAATTAGATAGACAGAGATTTTGATCATAATAAATCCTCGCAATAGGAACGCTTACGAGCGGTGCAGCTTGCGAAGTTGACTTTTCCTTCACGGACGCGCAAATTCGAGTAGGTGCCCGAAAAAAAGAAGAAAAAAGTCGATTATTCAAGTGCCTGGAAGGAAGCGAGAAATCTGATCTGGCAGGCGCGTTGGCGTCTATTGCTAGGAACTGCGCTGATGCTTGTCAGCCGCCTCGCGGGTTTGGTCCTGCCCGCGTCGACCAAGTATATTGGCGATGAGGTTTTTGTCAAAGGGCGTTATGAGCTGCTTAGATGGATCGCACTTGCGATCGGTATCTCAACGCTGGTGCAGGCCCTTACCTCGTTCACGCTGTCGCAAATACTAGGCGTGGCTGCCCAACGGGCGATCACCGAAATGCGTAAGCGAGTGCAGAGTAGGATAGAACGGTTGCCGATCTCGTACTTCGACTCGACGCAGAGCGGACAGTTGATCTCGCGCATTATGTCGGACGCTGAAGGCGTGAGAAATCTCGTAGGCACCGGGCTGGGGCAGATAACGGGCAGCATTGTTACGGCAACGATATCGCTCGGAGTTCTTTTTTATATCAATTGGGGCATGACGCTGATAACGCTGGGGGTGATAGGGGCGTTTGGCGGCGTGCTGGCCTATGCGTTTAAGAAACTGCGCCCGATCTTTCGGGAGCGAGGGGAGATCCAGGCCCAGGTTACAGGGCGGCTCGGTGAATCGCTTGGCGGGATAAGGATCGTAAAGGCGTACACCGCGGAGAAGAGGGAAGAACTCTCGTTTGCACGCGGCGCGCACCGGCTATTTCGAAACATTGCAAAATCACTTACCGGTGTATCCGCCGTTGGTGCATTTTCGTCAATTATCATCGGTGCGATCAGCGTGGTAATGATCCTTATCGGCGGAAACGCGGTGGTTGAGAAAACAATGACCCTCGGCGATTTCCTTATGTATATTTCCTTTACCTTCCTACTGGCAATGCCCGTTATCGAATTAACGTCCATCGGTACGCAAATAACGGAAGCGCTTGCGGGCCTGGACCGAATACGCGAAGTTATGGGAATGGATACCGAGGATGAGGAGGATGCCGATCGGCAGGCACTTCCGGAGATAGCCGGGACGATCGATTTCGATGACGTGCATTTCGAGTATGAGACGGATGTTCCAGTATTAAAAGGAGTTTCGTTTCATTCTGAGGCCGGAGCGACAACGGCGCTTGTCGGCTCAAGCGGTTCGGGAAAATCGACGATCCTCAGCCTTGTGCTGAACTTTATACAACCGATCCGTGGAACGATCAAGGTTGACGGGAAAGACCTTCAAACGGTAAAACTGCGGGATTACCGTCGCCATCTTGGCGTTGTGCTGCAGGACAATTTTCTCTTTGATGGGACGATCCTTGAAAATATCAGGTTTTCGAACCCCGAGGCTACGCCCGATGAGATCAAGGACGTATGCCGGATCGCAAATGCGCACGAATTTATTGAGAAATTCCCGAACGGATACGATACTATCGTTGGTGAAAGAGGCGTAAAACTGTCGGGAGGACAACGTCAGCGAATTGCGATCGCCCGGGCGTTGCTTGCGAATCCGAGGGTCCTTATCCTCGATGAGGCTACGTCGAGCCTGGATAGCGAATCGGAGGCGTTGATACAGGAAGGCCTGAACCGATTACGCGAGGGGCGTACCACATTTGTCATCGCGCACAGGCTCTCAACCATTCGAAGCGCCGATCAGATACTTGTTGTGGAAGGTGGAGAAATCCTTGAGCGCGGAACACACGACGAACTGATCGCACAGGATGGGCGCTACAAACAGCTTTACGACAAACAATATCGCTTCGAGCAGAATCTTTTTGTAAACCCCGGAGAAGATTTTACCGGGCAGGTCACGGAACAGCTTTCTAAAACTACACTGTAACGGTATGGAAGGAAGGATAGGCACGATTACCCTGAAATGTCTTAATTGTGGCGCCAATTTGCGGATCGGAGCCGCGATCGTGGAATTTGCATGCGAGTATTGCGGTGCATCGCAGGTGGTCCTGCGCGATGGCGGGATCGTTTGTTTACAGTTGCTTTCTGCAAAGGTCGACCGGATCCGGGAAACCGTGGACCGTACTGCGGCTGAACTCGGCATTCACCGGCTTAACGGCGAATTAGAAGAGCTGGAAGAGAAATACAACCGGTTGGAGGAATCCGATCGCGGTCAGAAGGAACTGATAAAACAGCTCTTTTTTGCACTTTTTGGCGTCGTATGTATTTCGGGACTGGTCGCCTCTGGCTACGCGGGATCGATCATACCTGCTGCGTTATTTATCCTGACTGGCGGGATCGTGCTCTTCTTTATCTGGCGAAGAATAGTGTCGGGAATGACCTCGGATTTCGACAGAGGATCAAAGCACTTGATCGATAGAGGGTCCGATATCAAGAAACGAATAATCGAACACGAAAAAATTGTAAGCGAATAGAAATTATGGCCGAAGAACAAACCTATCAAACTCATACGCGTTGGTATCCGCTGGTTCATTTTGTGATAATGCCGCTGCTGCTAGGTAACCTGATCTGGCAGATCATCAGGCTTTGGCAGGAACCGAACTGGGACCGCGGTGAGAACATTTTAATGGCGCTCGTATTCATTCTGATCGTGTTTACTTCGCGTATCCAGGCGCTGCGGGCGCAGGACCGCGTAATACGTCTTGAAGAACAGCTGAGATATCGCGGCGTTTTAGAACCCAGCCTGGCAGAGCGGGCGGGCGGGCTGCAAACGGGGCAAATGATCGCGCTGCGGTTCGCGTCGGATGAGGAACTCGCGGACCTGGTAAGCCGCACCTTGAACGGGGAATTCGCGAAATCGAAAGAGATCAAATTGGCGATCAGGAAATGGAGGGGCGATCACGTAAGGGTTTAGTTACTTTTCTAGCTGCTCACGTACAACCCTGCGTAGGTTCGGGAAACGGTCGAGGTTCTCGGCCGCCCTAAGGACTATTCCGAACATTGGATCGATATATTGAAGGAAATACGTTTTTCCGCGGTTCACAGACTGGAAAGAGAAAGTTCCTATAGCCTTGAGACAGCGTTGGATAGTCTGAAGTCGGAACTCATGTGAAAAATCTTCCTCGTTCAATCGTTCGAGACCGAGGTTTTCACGGTCATCAAGTAACGATCTCCTTTTGGCGGCCAGCCACTCGGGCGCCGGCAACTCGGTAACTCGGTCGAGCAACAGGGAGACAAGATCGTAACTCGGCGACCCGATCCGCGCATCCTGATGATCAATGATCCGCAATCCCCCGGCTTGATCGAGCATAAGATTGGCCGCATGGAAATCGCGGTGCGTAAGCACGCGGGCGCGACCAGCGAGGTCATGTGCTACCTCGTCGAGCTCCGTTTTCAGCATCGCAAAGTCGGCAGAATCCAGCGGGGCCTTCCGGAGAGTTTCGAAATAATGGGTTGTAAAGAAATCAAGCTCCCATCTTAATTTTTCAAAATCGAAGGAAAGCCTGGACGCAATAGAACCCCTCTCGTAGGCGAGCGGGGTTGCCGCTTGTATTCTGGCGATCAGGCGGATGGCTTTTGCAAGGTAGTTTTCACGTTCGCTTTGACCGGCGCTTAGAAGAACATCGCGAAGTATCGTATCGCCAAAATCCTCATGAATAATTACCCCGGTTGGGGCGTCGAAGGTATAGATATCGGCAACCGGAAGCGACGCAGCGTGAAATAGACCCGAAACATCGAGATACGAATGCTCTTCTGGAACGAACATGTCCGAATATACGCAGGCGATAGCAGAGGAGCCATTCCAAATGATCCGGAAATACTCGCGTGTCGATGCATCCGGCGTTAGCGGCTCGATCTGAGACATTTGGCCGCTCCGGTCAAGGAAGCTCTGAAGTCGTTCGAGAGCGGTCATAAATGATAGCTCCAAAAATTTACCATTACCCGAGGGAAACGACGTAGTTTTCACCAATATACTCTCCGCGGAGTGCTTTCTCAGGCACCTCGGTCGCGTGAGTGAGCATTTCAGCCCGTACGATCGCCACATTCTCAAATTCCGAGCCCGAAGGGATCCGCACACCATCAGCGACGATCGCCCTGTTCAAGCGGGCGTGGTCCTCGATGACGACATCGTCCCAGATCACGGAATTTGTCACGGATGCACCTTCTGAGATCGACCCCCCCAAACCCCCCAAAACA